>Ga0315286_10003516_pt1 | contig 14851 bp, 14 predicted proteins | sample YL17G10_0_MG_FD_205038 | JGI IMG/M metagenome (GOLD analysis project Ga0315286, IMG submission 205038) | Sediment microbial communities from Yellowstone Lake, YNP, Wyoming, USA - YL17G10_0 | ecosystem: Environmental > Aquatic > Freshwater > Lake > Sediment | place: USA: Wyoming | collected...
GGCCGCGTGGAGATTGACGAACTTCCGCTCCAGCAAGATTTAGCCAACATGGCGGGAACTTCGCGCGAGACGGTCTCTCGGATGGTCCACATGTTCATACAAAAGGGCCATTTCGAGCTCGACGGTGACAAGCTCATCATCAACGACTACGAGAAATTCAAGAGCTTGTACATATGACTAGTGACCGGGGCGCGTGGGATGGGTTTAGGAGAAGATAGATTTCCGATTGGAACGTTGTCCGATCAACGGCGGGCCGACCTTCATCTGCATACCATCCATTCGGACGGAGCGCATTCACCCTACGAAGTCGTACACAAAGCCAAGCGCGCTGGGCTGAGTCTGATCAGCGTAGCTGATCACGATCACGTTGCAGGTATAAGCGAAGCGATGCTGGTGGGGGGAGAGCTAGGTATCGAAGTCGTCCCCGGGCTTGAGTTGAGCGTCGCTGTCGATGATCGGGACATTCATGTCCTCGCGTATTTCGTCGACACGCACAACGAAGCTCTTTTGGAGTATCTTGAATTCATGCGCGTCGAGCGCATGAAGCGTGCGGAACGAATTGTCAAGAAGCTGCATTCGATCAACGTCCCGCTTAGCATGGACAAGGTGTTGGAAAAGGCGGGGCAAGCGGCAGTGGGTCGGCCTCACATCGCAACGGCTCTCGTTGAAGAGGGACTCGCCGAGACCTATCATGATGTGTTCCTCAAGTACATTGGGGTCGGGCGACCCGCCTACGTGGCAAAGTACCTGTGCAGCCCGGAAGAGGCCCTCGCGCTTATTGAAGAGGCAGGAGGGCTTTCCTTTCTTGCCCACCCCGGGAATTCAATCCCGGAGGATGTTCTTCTGCGTTTTATCAAGGCCGGTGTCGACGGGATCGAGATCGTTCATCCGAGTCACTCAGCCGAAGTCGTCGCGCACTATCAGGCGATAACCAGCGAGTACTATCTGCTGGAAAGCGGCGGCTCAGACTTCCACGGAGGCCCGAAGAACGACGACGATGCTCTAGGACGATTCACCGTCCCGATCTCGGCCGTCGAGACAATGCGTCAGAGACTATTCAGAGAACGGTAGCGACCGGTGGAAGGGTCCGTCCGTGTATCCTCAAACCACACAACAAGCGGTGTACTATGCCCCACACAATTGAAGCAACTCTCTTAGCGGGAGATTACTCATTTGCGCTTGTACTCAGCCGATTCAATGAGTTTGTTACCAAGCGTCTTCTCGAGAGTGCCCTGGATTGCTTGCGACGCCATGGTGCTTCGGACGATCGGGTCGATGTTGTGTATTGTCCCGGTGCGTTTGAACTGCCGCAGGTGGCGCAGCAGCTCGCGGGAACGAAGAAGTACGACGCAATCGTTTGCCTCGGCTGTGTCATCCGCGGCGAGACACCGCACTTCGAGTACATAGCGAACGCGGCGGCGAACGGCCTACAGCGCGTTGCGCAGTTGAGCGGCGTCCCGATGATCTTCGGCGTTTTGACTGCGGACAGCCTGGAACAGGCTATCGAGCGTGCCGGAGCGAAGGCCGGAAACAAAGGTTGGGATGCGGCTTTGAATGCCATCGAAATGGCGAATCTCTCAAAGATGCTTGCGAAGAGGAAGCGGTAACCTCGATGCTGTGTAAATGTGACTGTATACTTAGGATGCGGTGGGCAGCCGGCTTTCTCCTGCTGATCATTGCAGCAGTGGGACATGCAGATGCCGCAGTCGGCGTGTGGAAGACGTACACATCGAAGCGCGAGGTTCGGAGTGCGGTGACTGTCGGTGATCGCATCTGGGCTGCCAGCAGCGGCGGCATGTTCTCCGTGCGCCTCGCCGATGAGAGCTTCCAGGAGTTTACTGCATCGGAAGGTCTCCGCTCCAACGACTTGACTGCCGTTGCAGCAGATCGTGACGGGAACATCTGGATTGGATCATCCGGAGGACTGGTACACATCTACACACCGTCTGCCGGAGAATGGAAGTACATCACCGATCTAGCCCGCGAGAGTTCTCCCCAGAAACGTATCAATGTCATCCTTCCTGTCGCTGATACGGTGTTTATTGCTTCAGAGATCGGATTGAGTGTGTACCTCGTCGGTCGCGGTGAGTTCCGGTCCACAGCACGAAGTTTCGGTGCAAGTCCGCAGATTGCTGGGAGTGTCAACGGGGTAATAATCTTTCGCGACACGATCTGGGTTAGCACAGCGAACGGCATCGCTGCTGCTCCTCGCCGCCATCCAAATCTAACGGCGCCAGAATCGTGGGTAGCCTGGGCGCTTAACAACACAGTTACGTTGGCTGTGTTTCGAAACCAGATCTACGCCGGAAGTTCACAAGGTCTGCGTAGATTCGATGGAAACGGATGGCAGATCGTCTCGGGTACAACTGGCTACGACATCGTCGGACTTGCTTCTGGAGCGGATTCACTCTATTTCATCACCTCGACTCAACTTCTTGCTTTGGATGCGGCGGGAACAGTCAGCCCTCTTGCAGCAGGTTTTTCCTCGCAACTGCGCTCGCTGACGGTTTCCGGCACGAACATCGTGGTTGGCTCTTCCGCTAATGGTGTATCCCTGAGGGAGTTTGGCATCTGGCAATCCCACACGCCCCCTGGCCCCCCGACCAATCATATAGTCGGACTATCGATGGATGCTCGGGGGAGACTGTGGGCGGGGACCGCTGCCGATGGGGGTGAGGGATTCATGAACTTCGACGGTAAGCAATGGCGAAGCTACACGGCGCAGCGCTATCCCCAACTCGGAACCAATGAATACTACAAAGTGAACGTCGACCGGGACGATCGGAAGTGGGCCTGCTCATGGGGAGCAGGTGTTGCCATGGTGGACGCAGAAGATTCCATCCGTGTTGTGTACAACGCCAGAAACGGCTTAGTCCCAACGCTTGCGAATAACCGGGACTTCGTTGTGGTCCTCGGCGTTGTGAGCGATAGAGAGGGCAGAGCGTGCATGGGCATTCGTACGGGGAACGGCGATACAACGTTTGCCGTCTTGAATCCCGACGGTAGTTTTTCCTACGCGCGGTTCTCATATCCCGGAGTCTCGAACATTCCCAAATTCATAGGCCTGGAGATAGATGCTTACGGCACGAAGTGGTTAACGAATGCAAAGCCTTCAGAAGTTGATGCTGTTGGGCTCTACTACTACAACGAGCGAGGTTTCCCGGGATCCGACCCAAGCACAAAATGGGGATGGATAGGAAAGGAAAGCGGCCTTCCCAGCAACAAGATATATGCTATCGCTGTTGACGCGAGCGGTGAGGTCTGGGTCGGCACCGACGTGGGCATTGGGATCATCCTCAACCCCTACAGTCTGCGGCCCTCACTCGCTTCCTATTTTCCTCTACGGGATCAGCAGATCAACTCGATTGCGGTGGATGCCCTTGACAACAAGTGGGTGGCGACCAAACGCGGAGTATCTGTGCTCTCGCCTGACGGCACGTCGATCATCGTGCAGTACACCGTTGAGAACACAGACGCGAAGTTGATCGACGACGATATTGTCTCTCTCGCCATCGATTCAAAGACCGGGACGGTTTACTTCGGTTCGGAAAAGGGACTATCGACTCTAACGACTTCGGCAATAGCGCCAGTGCGTTCATTCGACGAGTTAACAATTTCGCCGAATCCTCTCTATGTACCTGCTGCCGTTCCGGTAACGATTGACGGGCTGGTGCAGAATTCCATACTCAAGGTTTTGACGATCGATGGCAAGCTGGTGAGAGAAATCAAAACCCCCGGCGGAAGGATAGGCTTCTGGGACGGCACAGACATCAGTGGGCGCAGCGTAGCAACAGGTGTGTATGTTATCGTGGCCTATTCGGAAAGCGGGAGCCAGGTTGCGGCTGGAAAAATTGCAGTCATTAGACGGTGATAGAAGCTGAAGCGCATCAAGCCGTGTCTCATACACGGGAGCTAATTCACGGTGTCTGCTCATCCTCAATACAGGAGGCTGTCGTCCGTGCAGCCAAACGGGTACAAAGAAGAGATTTTCACGAAACGTGTTCGTGCGGGGAAGCGCACGTACTTCTTCGACGTGAAAGCGACGAAGTCGGAGCGCGACTACTACATTACAATCACTGAAAGCAAACGCGTGGGCGAAGAGGAATACGAGAAGCATAAGATCTTCCTCTACAAGGAGGATTTCGAGAAATTCCTCACCGCGCTTTCGGAGACTATCGACTACACGAAAAACGAGCTTCTCGTGCGCACGGAAACCGTGCAGCACGCGTAGAATAGACCAGTGGATTGTGGACGAGGGCACCCGCTCGGCGGACGAGCGCTCGTTGACCTTTCTCGTTTACATCTTTTCTGTCTCCGACGATGCCTGATTTGGAGTCCAGTGTAACCGCGGTCGTCATCAACTACCAAACGCCCGATCTAGTCCGGGCGGCAGTGCAATCGTTACGGAGGTTCTATCCGCAGCTTCCCCTCCTTCTGATTGACAACGGTTCGATGGACATGTCTGCCGAGACCATGCGTCTTTGTGGAAGCGAGTCTCCGTTGGTAACCGAGGTTCTGGTCAATCCTAAGAATCGGTTCCACGGTCATGCGATGGACCAGGCGCTTCATCACCTTGCTTCGGAGTTTGTCCTTTTCCTCGATTCGGACTGCGAAGTCATGGCGGGAGGGTTCGTTGAAGGGATGCGTGAAATCGCACAAACAAATCCCTGTTGCTATGCAGTCGGCAAACGGATCTATATGAACAAAAGAGGGTTTGACGTGCCTCCCGGGCCGAGTGCGTTACCGTACATACGGCCAACATGCATGTTGCTGCGCAGAACGATCTACCTCTCGCTAAAGCCGTTCCAACACCACGGCACACCTTGCCTTGAGAACATGCGCGATGCCATCAACAGAGGTTACGAGCTTGTCGATTTCCCTGTGTTCGACTACATATCTCACGAAGGCCGGGGGACGGCGGCGCGATACGGTTATGGATTGGGCCTCAAGGGAAAACTGAACCATCTGCTCAACAAGCTGGGCCTGTAGGTCTTTTCCCGCCGACTCCTTGACTCTCTATCCTTTTTTCTCTATATTTTTCTGCGTTTCTTGTGGAGAAAGTCTTTGGTTTGAGCGTTCTGTTCGTGTTTTCCCCGTGCGTCAGATCAAGCGGGGACGGGTAAATCCGGTGGGGTCAGCATGAAAATCAGCCTCGCGAACCTTTCGGACGGCATCCACACGTTCCATTTCTCCGCAGAAGCCTCCGACATCGGTTTGGAAGAGAGGGTCTCACGCGACCTAGCGGTTGACGTTACGCTGGACAAGTCGAATCGGGAGTTGCTACTGCGGGCTGAAATCTCGACATGGGGACGTCTTACGTGCGACCGATGCATCGACGAGTTTGAGCATGAACTGCAGGGCCGGTTCCAAATCGTGTGCCTCTATGACGAGCGGGAAAGGAGCCAGTTTCAGGACGATGAGGTTCACATCCTAGATCCTGGGGCGTCGGTCATCGACATCACGGACGACGTGCGCCAGCTTGTTCTTCTTGCGGTTCCGCTCAAAGTCCTTTGCAGGAAAGATTGCCAGGGGCTGTGCCCGAAATGCGGGGCTAACCGAAACCGGGGAACGTGCACGTGCAACGTCAAAGAAGTCGATCCTCGCTGGAAGGATCTTGAGAGACTGACTCAGAATTGATTACAATCTAGGGAATCGAACGGATATCCTAATGCCAACCCCCAAGCGAAGACACTCAAAGACGCGCGGTCGGAAACGACGCACGCACTACAAGGCCACAACACCATCGGTTGGCGAGTGCCCGAACTGCCATGACCAGAAGCTGCTCCACCGGGCCTGCCCCAACTGCGGTTACTACAACGGACGATCAATCATAGTTCCCAAGGAGTCGTGATTCTGGGTGACTCGGCGAGCCTCCCTACCAACAGCAGTCGACAAATACGGATCGCTGTTGATGCCATGGGAGGCGATTTCGCTCCCCAAAATGTCGTCGAAGGCTCGCTTGATGCACTGCGCTCGACGAGCAATCGATTCCAGATTGTCTTTGTCGGTCAGGAGGATCGGATAAGAGCAGAACTCGACCGACACGACACACGCGGCCTTGCCTTCGACGTTATCCACGCTTCAGAAATCATCGGGATGGAGGATTCGCCGACAGCGGCGCTCAAAGTGAAAAGGGACTCCTCCATCGGAGTCGGGATGACTGCCCAGCGCGAGGGCAAAGTAGATGCCGTTGTAAGTGCTGGCAATACTGGTGCCGTGATGTCGGCAGCGACGCTGATTCTCGGTCGTCTTGAAGGAGCCGGGCGTCCTACGATTGGCGCGTTCATGCCTACGGAGAAGGGCGTTTGCCTGCTCCTCGACGCAGGTGCCAACGTAGATTGCCGGGCGCAGCATTTGCTCGAATTCGCGATCATGGGGAGCATCTACGCAAGCTACGTGATGAAGTTGGAGCGTCCAAAGGTCGGTCTCCTTAGCGTCGGGGAGGAAAGCGCGAAGGGGAACGAAGTCACACAGGAAGCCAACGAACTTCTTGCGGCGAGTGAGTTGAATTTCATCGGCAATGTAGAAGGTCGGGACATACTGAAGGGTAAGGCGCAAGTGGTCGTGTGCGACGGCTTCGTCGGAAACATAGTCTTGAAGTTCGCGGAGAGCGTTCTGGATTTGCTCAGGGCGAAGTTCCGCGAGTATGCGGCGAAGGATATACTCCGGAAGATATGGACAGGTTTGATGTATAGAACACTGAAACGCGTCCTCCGTGATCTTGACTATCAGGAACACGGGGGTCTTCCACTCCTTGGCGTCAACGGAATCACAATTATCGGTCATGGCGGTTCGACGGCCAAGGCAATCAAGAACATGATTCTAGAAGCCGAAGCGTTCGCCCGGATGGATGTCAATAGTCACATCAAACAAGCGCTTGCGGCGCATTCAATGGGATTTCGATGAGTAACCCACAAAGAACACAGCCCACAACCCGAGCGGCGATCACAGCGGTGGGACACTACGTCCCCGACAAGATCCTGACGAACGCTGACCTCGAGAAAATGGTGGACACTACTGATGAGTGGATTCGTACGCGCACCGGAATCGTCGAGCGGCGCATCCTTGAGCGGGGTCCGACATCCGACCTCGGCGTCAAGGCAGTTGAGGCACTGCTCGAGAACCGCGGAATTTCTGCCGACGAAATCGAGGTCATCGTTGTGGCCACGGTCACGCCCGACATGTTTTTCCCCTCGACCGCGTGCGTCATAATGGACAAGCTCGGGACGAAACGGCCGTGGGGGTTCGATCTTTCAGCGGCATGTTCGGGCTTCGTCTACGCCCTGGTCGTGGGTTCCCAACTGATCGAGTCGGGGACCTACAAGCGGGTGGTTGTCGTCGGTGCAGACAAGATGAGCTCAATCACGGACTATCGAGACCGGAACAACTGCATCCTGTTCGGAGACGCCGCGGCCGCCGTCCTGCTTGAACCGAGCGACGATTCCTCATTAGGAATTCTCGACCATGTGCTGCACTGCGACGGCTCGGGTGGAAGCTATCTCCACATGAAAGGCGGAGGCAGCCTCTACCCGCCCACACATGAAACGGTGGAGAATGGCTATCACTACATATACCAGGATGGAAAGTCAGTATTTAAGGTCGCAGTTATTGGAATGGCGGATGTGTCGGAAGAGATTATGAAGCGGAATGGCCTCAAGGGCAACGATGTTGACTACCTCGTTCTGCACCAGGCGAACATGCGCATCGTCGACGCGTGTGCAGCACGAATGGGGATTGACCGCTCGAAGGTCATGATCAACATCGAACGATATGGCAACACAACGGCCGCGACTATACCGCTTTGTCTCTCGGAATGGTGGCAGGGCGGCAAGCTGAAGCGGGGCAATCGAATCATCCTCTCCAGCTTCGGCGCTGGGTACACGTGGGGGGCTGTTCTCGTTCGCTGGTCAGCTGACAGCTCGAACAGATCTTGAGATGGTATGCCGCTTCAGGCTGTTATCTTTCCTGGACAGGGTTCTCAGTATGTAGGGATGGGCAAGGATCTCTATGAGCAGAGTCCGAAGGCCCGTGAGTTCTTTGAGAAGGCAGATGCAATTCTTGGGTTTGCGCTGAGCAAGGGTTGCTTCGAGGGACCGGAAGTCGAGCTCAGGCAAACAAAGAACACGCAGCCGGCGATCTTCGTACACAGCATTGCACTTGTCGACCTCGTCGGAGGTCTTTGCGGTGCGATGACCGCGGGCCACTCGCTTGGGGAGTACACTGCGTGTGTCTTTGCCGGAGCTTTGAGGTTTGAAGATGCCTTGAGACTGGTGCAGCTGCGGGGAAATCTGATGCAGCGGGCTGGTGAAGATCAACCCGGAACAATGGCTGCGGTTGTGGGTCTTGAGGAGTCTGTCCTGGACGCGGTTTGCAGCGAGGCGTCGGATGTAGGTGTTGTACAGTGCGCAAACTACAATTCCCCTGGGCAAATTGTCATCAGTGGATCTGTGCCGGGTGTGCGCAAAGCGATGGAGATGGCAAAAGATCGGGGCGCTAAGATGGTGAAGGAGCTAGTGGTTAGCGGCGCGTTCCACTCACCTTTGATGAAGAGCGCACGCGAAGACCTCCAGTCCGCGTTGCGCTCGACGCAGATATTTGAAGCCCACATTCCCGTCTACTCAAATGTGACAGGTATGCCCGTCCGCGTGCCCGAGGATATCCGGAAAAGTCTTGCAAGGCAACTTACAAATCCTGTGCGGTGGGCGCAATCGATCAGGAACATGATCGCCGATGGCGCTTCAACGTTTGTAGAGGTAGGCCCGGGCAAGGTCTTGCAGGGCCTAGTAAAACGCATCAACGGGAGTGTACAGACTCTCGGCCTCGACCGCTTCGAGGATATTGGCAGGTTCCCTGGAGCAGACGTACATACTGAATGAATGTCGTTATGGGGAACTTGTGAGGATCGCGGCTAAAGCGCCCGGAGAAAAATCTGAAACGCGTCGGGCCGTGAACCCGTCGTTGGAAAGGGGTTTTGGTGATGGGAACTCTTGAGAACAAGATCGTGCTCATTACGGGCGGTGCACGCGGAATAGGCGGGGCGATTGCGCTTGCCTTCGCCTCCGAAGGTGCCCATGTCGCATTCACGGATATTTGCCTAGGCAGCGATGCGGGCGAGCTTGTAAGTGCTCTCCAATCGAAAGGAGCGAGGGCACTGGCGCTTGAATCCGATGTTCGGAGTTACGCATCTGCACAGTCCGCGGTCGATGCCGTAGTCAAGGAGTTTCAGCGTATCGACGTACTTGTCAACAATGCAGGAATCACCCGGGATAATCTGCTGATGCGGATGAGCGACGACGAATGGGATTCGGTTATCGACACGAATCTGAAAGGCACTTTCAATTTCTGCAGGGCCGTGTCGAGACAAATGGTTGGTCAGAAACGGGGGAAGATCGTCAACATTGCATCCGTCGTTGGGCTTATCGGGAACCCTGGACAGGCGAACTACTCTGCATCGAAAGCTGGAGTCGTCGGCTTGACAAAGACACTGGCAAAAGAACTTGCGTCGCGCAACATCCAGGTGAACGCAGTTGCTCCCGGCTACGTTGAGACAGATATGACGAAGAAGCTGAACGACCAGCAGAGAGAAGCACTGTTGAGCGCAATACCGCTGAAGCGAGCAGCAAGGCCGGACGAAATCGCGAATGTCGTGCTGTTTCTGGCATCCGCCGGTTCCGACTACATAACTGGCCAGGTCATCTGCGTGGATGGTGGGATGGTCATGTAGGAATTGATCATATACTCTCTGAATCCCAAAACCATAACCTAAGGAGAACTCCTATGGACATTGAAGCGAAAGTGAAAGAGATAATCGTCAACAAGCTTGGTGTCGACGCGAACCAGGTGACTCCGGAAGCTTCGTTCACGAATGATCTTGGAGCAGATTCGCTGGACACCGTCGAGCTTGTGATGGAGCTTGAGCGAGCCTTCAACTTACAGATTCCCGACGAAGATGCGGAGAAACTCTCGACTGTCGGCGACGCGATAAACTACATCAAGAACAAAACATAGAATGAGTGATGGCCAGCTCGAATGAACGGCCGCGTGTGGTGGTGACCGGCCTTGGTGCCATTACCCCGATAGGTCTTAATGCGAAGGAGTTCTGGGACGGACTGATGGCCGGCAAGAACGGTGTCGGTCCCATTACGTACTTCGATGTAAGTCAGTACGACACGAGGATCGCGGCGGAGGTGAAGAACTTCGATCCGCTCAACTTCATGGACAAGAAGTCGGCAAACCGGATGGATCTCTTCACACAGTACGCAATTGCGTGTGCCGAGATGGCCGTGAAGGATGCCGGCCTTCAACTCGACAAAGAAGATCGAAATCGAGCCGGAGTTGTCGTCGGCTCTGGCATCGGAGGGATGTGGACGTACCACAGGCAATCGCAAACGATTTTTGAGAGCGGTGGTCCTCATCGCATCAGCCCGTTTTTCGTGCCCATGATGATTGCGGATATCTCTGCGGGATACATTTCGATGCGGTACGAATTGAAAGGTCCGAACTATGCTACGACGTCTGCCTGCGCGACCTCGGCACACGCGATCGCTGATGCGATGATGATGCTGCAGCGCGGTGACGCGGATGTGTTCTTGGCTGGCGGTTCGGAGGCTGCGATCTGCCCGATGGGCATCGGCGGATTCAATGCAATGAAAGCAATGTCCACGCGCAACGACGAGCCCGAACGGGCCAGCCGTCCGTTCGATGCGAAGCGCGACGGATTTGTGATGGGCGAGGGCGGTGGGATACTCGTGCTGGAAACGCTCGAACATGCAAGAAAGCGAGGAGCTCGAATCTACGCTGAGCTTGCAGGCATTGGACTTACCGCAGACGCATACCACATCACTGCGCCAGCGCCGGGCGGTGAGGGCGCTGTCCGCTCAATGAGGTTATGCGTCAAGGATGCCGGTGTTCAGCCCGAAGATGTCGATTACATAAATGCGCATGGTACTTCGACGCCGCACAACGACAAGTCGGAAACCGATGCGATCAAGACTGTCTTTGGCGATCACGCCTACAAGCTGCATATCAGTTCGACAAAATCGATGACTGGCCATCTGCTCGGAGCGGCAGGTTCGGCGGAGGCTATCGTTGCGATTCTAGCGATTGTCAATGGCGCGATACCGCCGACCATAAACTACGAATTCCCCGATCCTGAGTGCGACCTCAACTACGTTCCGAACAATCCGGTCAAGAAAACGGTGAACGTTGCGATCAGCAATGCGTTTGGATTCGGTGGCCACAACGCATCGCTGCTGTTCACAAAACTCGAATAAAACTGGTGTATGGGTGTTCTGCAGTTTCTGCGGAGGTTCTTGAGGCGAGAGAGCGCTCCGGGTAAAGAAACCTGTTCGCTCCCGCGAATCGATTTGCGGCGTCTCGAACAGGCATTGGGATACACGGTACGCAATCCGCAGCTGTTTCGCGAGGCATTGGTTCACAGATCATACCTTCAGGTCCCCGAGATAGAGAACGTCGTTTCCAACGAGCGGCTGGAATTTTTGGGCGATGCGATCCTCAATCATATCATCACGGAACTGATCTTCGAAGAATACCCACGCGATGGCGAGGGGGATCTTACAAAGCTCCGCTCGCGTCTGGTCAATCGAAAGGCCCTTGCAGCATACGCGCAGGTGCTGAACCTTTGGGACTTCCTACTGCTGAGCAATGGCGCCGCTCGCTCCTCGGACAAGGGCGTTGAATCGATCTTGGCCGATGGCTATGAGGCGATGGTCGCAGCGATTTGCCTGGACGGCGGCTACAAAGCGGCGCGATCGTTTGTCATGAGCCATGTCCGCGCCACAATCGACCAAGGTCTCGTGAGGATCCATGACGAGAATTTCAAAAGCCAACTCCTCGAGCACGCTCAAGCTCAGGGAATGGCAGCGCCGCGCTACAGCGTTTTGAGTGAGGAAGGCCCGGATCACGACCGCACTTATACCGTTGAGGTGCGCGTGGCTGGAAATCAGTACGGTATTGGGGTGGGAAAAAACAAGAAAGACGCCGAGCAGGCAGCTGCCCGTGAGGCATTGCGGCACATAGGGGTTCCTCGACAAGCTGGGAAGGGAGAATGACAGAGCATCTAATCTTCGAAATCAGCAAACCGGGCCGGCGCGGATATTCGCTTCCGCAGATGGATGTTGCAGAGCGACCATTGGAACAGCTCATACCGGCGAAGTTTCTGCGGCCGTCACCTGCGCAGCTGCCGGAAGTCTCGGAAAACGAAGTCGTTCGCCATTTCGTGCGCCTTTCGACGTTGAACTACCACATCGACAAGGGGTTCTACCCACTGGGCTCCTGCACGATGAAGTACAATCCCAAGATCAACGAAGTGACTTCGTCGCTGCCTGGCTTTCGTGAGCTTCATCCGCTCGAGCCTGAGCAGTTCGTAGAGGGCGCTCTGCAAATCGAGTACGAACTGGGCGAACTCCTGAAGGCTATCGTGGGCATGGTGGGCATCACCCTCCAACCTGCCGCAGGCGCTCAGGGTGAATTCACGAGCTTGCTAATGTTCCGGAAGTATCACAAGACGCGCGGAAAGATGCGGAACAAGATCCTCGTGCCGGATTCCGCGCATGGGACAAACCCGGCGAGCGTGACTTTTTCTGGGTTTCGGGCCGTTAGCATCAAGTCGAATGAGCACGGGACTGTCGATCTGGAGGATCTCAAGCGCAACCTGGACGAAGATGTGGCTGGGCTGATGCTGACGAATCCGAACACGCTTGGGATTTTCGAGCGCGACATCCTTACAATCGAGAAACTCGTGCACGATGCCGGCGGCCTCATGTATATGGATGGTGCGAATCTGAATGCGCTCCTCGGGATTGTACGACCAGGCGATATGGGAGTCGATGCGGTTCACATCAATCTGCACAAGACATTCTCGACGCCCCACGGTGGCGGCGGACCGGGTGCGGGTCCCGTTGCCGTCAGTCAACGCCTCGAGCCATTTCTTCCGGTCCCGATAGTCGAGAAGCGCGGCGACCGACCTGTTTGGGTTCATGATCGCCCGCAATCCATCGGACGCGTGCATTCGTTCTACGGGAATTTTGCAATGCACGTTCGTGCACTCACGTACATACGTATGAACGGTCGTGACGGATTGAAACGCATCAGCGAGAACGCAGTTATTAATGCCAACTATCTGCTCAGCCGTCTACGTGACCATTTCGAATTGCCGTACAGTGCGACGCCGATGCATGAATTCGTCCTCTCGGCCGAGCGCCAGAAAGCAAGAGGAGTCAAGGCCATGGAAATCGCAAAGCGGCTGCTTGACTATGGTTTCCATGCCCCGACAACTTACTTCCCGCTGATCGTAAAAGAAGCGCTCATGATCGAGCCGACGGAGAGTGAAACAAAAGAGACGCTCGACGCTTTCTCCGACGCGCTTGTCAAAATCGATCGCGAGATTGACGCCGCTCCGGATGTGGTCCTCGGAGCACCACACACCACGCCCGTGAAGAGACTGGATGATGCGCGTGCTGCAAAACAAGTGAATGTCTGTTACAAGGGCTGAGTGCACAGACTGCTTAGGTTCAAACTCGCGCAGAACATCTTTCCATGCAACGCTGGTGATTTGAAACGAGTAGTCCGTTTGGACTACTTGTCTTTTTCTATGCGCCACCGAATACTCTCGATCCTCCTTCTTTTTTGTACTGTCAGTGCACTTTCCCAATCGAGCACCGCCGATTCTCTCCTCATTGCACAAGCGGAGTTTGCCCCTCCACCCGACTCCCTTTTTGTCGTCGAAAAAGTCGCCGTGATTGGAAATCAGAAAACGAAGGGCTACGTCCTTCTGAGAGAGATGGAGCTCAAAGCGGGCGACTACATCACGGCTGACGCTCTGGAGAACGACAGAAGCCGGATCTACAATCTGGGCCTTTTCAACCGAGTCGACATCGGTTATGTTGCCGCTGAGCCTCCTCACGCAACGCTGATTGTGGCGGTGCAAGAACGATGGTACATCTATCCTTTCCCTATTGCCGGCATAAAGGACCGTGACTGGAAGAAGCTCTATTTCGGTGCAGGCCTCATCCATCAGAACTTCCGCGGTCGAAACGAAAAACTGTATGCAGCGCTCGTGCTGGGATATGATCCGGCGGTAATCCTCTCGTACAGGAACCCCATGATCGACGAAGCACTGAACGACTTCATCGAGGCAGGCGTTGCCTGGCGAGTTGTCCGTAACCACAGCATCACTGCGCTGGTCGATAGTCGAGAATTCGATGAGAGACATTTCTCCGCATTACTGAGCATTGGACGAAGATTCGGCGTGGCGCACACCATCCGGGCTTCAGCGGGATTCAGCTATGTGAGAGTCTCCGATTACAGAACGGGGCGAACCATGTCCCCGAGCGGTGAAGATTCCTTCCCGGTTCTAGGTCTTGGCTACACGTACGACACGCGCGACGCTGCTGACTATGCATTAGCAGGTGAGTTTGTTCGGGCCACGATCACGAAGTCCGGCGTTCCCGGCAGCAGTCTTGACTTCGTTCGGTATGCGGGCGATTTCCGGCGATTCGTTCCCCTCGTATCTCGGTTGACGCTTGCGGGGCATGTCTTCGGCGACCTGGTTGCCGCAGGACCCACGCCGTCGTACAATCGTACGTACTTCGGATATGATCAGAGAATCCGAGGCCATTTCTACGAAGTGTACGAGGGTGAGTGTCAGTTTGGCGCGTCATCGGAGCTTCGATTTGCCCTGCTGCCTGCCCGGTACATTAAGCTCGGTTTCATTCCGGTGCCGGAGTTTTCCGTTTGGAAATTCGGCGTGTTTCTGGCCGCCTTCGCGGACGCGGGAACCGTCTGGTTTCGCGGCGAGCCGTTCGCGCTCAACCGGTTTCTCGGAGGATAC
>Ga0315286_10003518_pt1 | contig 14847 bp, 13 predicted proteins | sample YL17G10_0_MG_FD_205038 | JGI IMG/M metagenome (GOLD analysis project Ga0315286, IMG submission 205038) | Sediment microbial communities from Yellowstone Lake, YNP, Wyoming, USA - YL17G10_0 | ecosystem: Environmental > Aquatic > Freshwater > Lake > Sediment | place: USA: Wyoming | collected...
CTTCGCGCTTGGCGCGGATGAATTCCATTGCGTCGGGGTGACCCACGTCGAACGTGCCCATCTGCGCGCCGCGGCGACCGCCCGCCGACGAGACGGTGAAGCACATCTTGTCGTAGATATCCATGAACGAGAGCGGGCCCGAGGTGTAGGCGCCCGCGCCCGAGACGTACGCGCCGCGCGGACGCAGCGTCGAGAATTCGTAGCCGATGCCGCACCCGGCCTTCAGCGTCAGGCCGGCCTCGTGCACCTTGCCGAGGATGTCGTCCATCGAGTCGCGGATGGTGCCGGACACCGTGCAGTTGATCGTCGAGGTGGCCGGCTTGTGCTCCTGCGCGCCGGCGTTCGACGTGACGCGGCCGGCAGGAATCGCCCCGCGGCGCAGCGCCCACAGGAACTGCTCGTACCACTCGTCGCGGCTGCCATCCTGTTCGACGTCCGCAAGCGCCCGGGCGACACGCTTATAGGTATCGTCCATGCTGCGGTCGATCGGCGTGCCGTCCTTGGCGGACAAGCGGTACTTCTTGTCCCAGATGTCGAGCGACGCTTCCTGGTAAGGAATGCTGCGGGCGTCTTTGGGCTGAATCTTCACGGCAGTGCTCATTGCGGCGACACGGCTCCCGATGAAAGCGGCGGCTGGTTGTTCGTTCGTGGATATCCCCATGCGGTGCCGTCCGGACGCCCGGTCATCCCCCGTCGGGCGAATCGTGGCGGACACAACATCTAGGGTCAGGGGGCGAAGCGTATGCACCGATCAGGCGGCCGTCAACTGCTTCTTAGGTTGTATTTCATAAGTATAAATATCATATAAAACAAATACTTAAAATAAAACGAAGTCGCTGCGGCCGAATGCCCGAAAATCGTCCGGCGTCAAGAGCCACGTTGCGACCCGAACACAACATCTTGTGTTCAACGGGCAGCCACCGGAAATCCACAAGTTGTGCACGGGACATCCACAGCCCGGCCGCCACGCCCTGCAGCTCGCCCCGGGAACTCCAGTGGCCGGCCCGAGGTCACAGCAAAGTCACGGAACGAGGTCATGCGCTGGCGAAGGGCCTGCGGGGGCGCCTGCTAGACTCGTGCCGCTGCGCATGCGACCCCTATTTTTCTCGACCCAGGAACGAACGATGAAGCCGCACCTGAGCCTCGCCACCCTGCTGCTCGGCGCCTTTGCGACGCTGGCCCATGCCCAGTTGCCGGGCCTGCCGGGCGAAACGCCCGTGCCGTCGCTGGCACCGATGCTGAAGCGCGTGACACCCGCCGTGGTGAACATCGCCACGCGCGGCACCGTGCAGGAGCAGAACCCGCTGCTGAACGACCCGTTCTTCCGCCGCTTCTTCGACGTCCCGAACACCCCGCGCGAACGCGAATTCCAGAGCGCCGGCTCGGGCGTGATCGTCGATGCGAAGAACGGCTACATCATCACCAACGCGCACGTGGTCGAGAACGCCACGGAAATCACCGTGCAATTGCTCGACAACCGCTCGCTCACCGCCAAGGTGGTGGGCAAGGACGAAGGCTCGGATGTGGCCGTGCTGAAGGTGCAGGCCGCCAACCTCACGCAGATTCCGATCGCCGATTCCGACCGCACCGAAGTCGGTGATTTCGTCGTCGCCATTGGCAATCCATTTGCGCTCGGCCACACCGTCACCTCCGGCATCGTAAGCGCGCTCGGGCGCTCCGGCATCAACCCCGAGGGTTACGAGGACTTCATCCAGACCGATGCCTCGATCAACCCCGGCAACTCGGGCGGCGCACTGGTCAACCTGAATGGCGAACTGGTCGGCATCAACTCGGCGATCCTGTCGCGCACCGGCGGCAACATCGGCATCGGCTTCGCGATCCCGGCGAACATGATGAAGATCGTGATGAACCAGCTGATCAAGTACGGTGCGGTGAAGCGCGGCGTGCTCGGCGTGAACATCCAGACGCTGACGCCGGACATTGCGCAGAGCATGGACCTCGGCAACAACGTGCAGGGGGCGCTCGTCTCGCAGGTCGTCGAAGGCTCGGCCGCCGAGAAGGCGGGCATCAAGGCCGGCGACGTCGTCACGGCCGTGAACGGCAAGCCGGTGAAGGATGCGGCGGCGCTGCGCAATTCCATCGGCCTGCTCAGCATCGGCGAGAAAGTGGACGTCGCCCTGCTGCGCGACGGCAAGCCGCGGCGCATCACCGCCGTGATCAGCGAACGCGATACCGCGGCGGAAGCCAAGGCCGCTGGCGGACACCCCGGCCTCGAGGGTGCGAGCCTGGCCGATGCCCAGGACGGCGGCGTGCTGATCCGCGCGGTGGCCGAGGGCAGCCCGGCGGCCCAGCGCGGTTTGCGCGCAAACGACCTCGTGCTCGGCGTGGGTCGCACCCGGGTGGCGAATCTCGCCGAATTCCAGCGTGCCACGCAGGGCGCGACGGCGTTCGTGCTGCAGATCCGCCGCGGCAACGCGACGCTCGTGATCCCGATCCGCTGACCGGGAGATGGCACGATCGGTCTGCGTGCTCGGCGGCACGGGATTCATCGGCCGCGAGATCGTCGCGCGGCTGGCGCGCGACGGACATGCGGTGAAGGTGCTGACCCGCGATCGCACCGGCCATCGCGACCTGCGTGTCCTGCCGTCGGTGCGCATCGTGCGCGCCGACGTGCACGATCTCGCGGCCTTGCAGCGTGAATTCGCCGGTTGCGACGTCGTGATCAACCTCGTCGGCATCCTGAACGAACGCCGGCTCGGCAACGGCAGCCGCGAGTTCCGCCGCGTGCACACCGAGTTGCCGATGAAAGTCGTGCAGGCCTGCAAGTCCGTGGGCGTGCGTCGCTACCTGCACATGAGCGGGCTCAAGGCGGATGCCGAGCGCGGGCCGAGTCACTACCTGAAGACCAAGGGCGCGGCCGAGGACTACATCCGGCGCGAGTGTGCCGCCAGCCTGCCGTCTGTCGTGATCTTCCAGCCGTCGGTGGTTTTCGGTCCGCAGGACGAATTCATCAACAGGTTCGCCTCGATCCTGAAGATCGTGCCGGGCTTCCTGCCGCTCGCCTGCGCGGACGCAAAGTTCGCGCCCGTGTATGTCGGCGACGTCGCCGAGGCCTTCGTGCGCTGCCTCGAGCGCAGCAATGTCGCCGGCCGTGCCTACCAGCTGTGCGGGCCGGAGGTGATAAGCCTGGGCGAGATCGTGCGCATGACCGCGCGGCTGCTCGGCTTGCGCCGGTGGGTGATCCCCCTGCCCCGCTGGGTCGCACGTCTGCAGGCAGCCGCGATGGACTACGTGCCCGGCAAGCCGTTTTCGACCGACAACTTCCTGTCCGCCACGATCGATTCGGTCTGCGATTGCGATGGACTGGGCGAACTCGGCATTGCGCGCACGCCGCTGCGCGGGACCGTGGCGTCTTACCTGTCCCGCCGAGGCGGGAGAGGTCGACCGCAGGCCGGTTGAGGGTCGTCTATTTCCGGCACAGCTGCTCGTGTCGCCGCCTGGCATCGAGCTGCGCGAGCGCCGCCGCCCGCTCGAAAAATGCGGGCATCGACCCGGCCTCCTCCAGTTCGCGCCGCAGACCGGGCACGCAGTCCTGGTAGGTGGCGACGGACGCGAGCTGCGCATTGTTGAGCGACCGGGCGAACCAGGCATCGTATCCGGCGTACCCACCCCAGCGCTGCTGCAGCTGTGCGTAAGCGAATTTCAGGCGACCGAATTCGCGCTGCTTCTCCACGCGCATCTCGTCCGCCGGCAGTCCGGAGTCATATAGCCGCGCCAGCCGGGCACGCGAGTCGCGCAGCAGCGCGGAGAAATCGCCCTCGCGTGAACCCGCGAGCCGGTAGGCCGCGAGGTCTGCGGTCTTGCCCTGCGCCATGAACCACCGTCGCACGCCCTCGTCCTCCACGACGCCCGCGAACGCCTCGTTGAACTCGGTGTCGCCGGGGACGTACAGGCGCTCGTGCGCGAGTTCGTGGAAAATCGTACCGACGAAGCGCGACTCGCGCCAGCCGAGCATGGTATTGAAAAGCGGGTCCGACAGATGGCCGAGTGTCGAATACGCAGCCACCCCGCCGACCGCGACATCGTCGCCGCGCATCGACAAGCGCAGTGCCAGCGACTCAGCACGCGACTCCTTGAAATAGCCGCGATACGCCACACAGCCAGCGACGGGAAAGCACCACCGGCGCGGCGCGATCGAGAACTCCGGCGTCGCGACGACGTTCCACACGGCGTAGGGCCGGCCGAGGTCGGCGTACTTGCGGAAGCTCTTGCCGTCCGGCAGCGCGAGTTCGCGAATCGCAAAGTCGCGGGCCTGCTGCGCAAGACCGAGCTTGTCCCTGGTCGCGGCCGGCGTGGCCGGGTCGGCCACGACCTGCACGATCGGGCGGCTTTTCGCCATGACGCCCAGTTGGCCCGTCGCGGCCTGCATCGTGTAGCAGCCGGAAAGCGCGAACATGGCCCACTGGAGCGCCAGGACACCCGCCAGTCGATTCATTCGGCACCAGAGCAAGAACCCTCACCCGACCGCTTTGCGGTCGACCTCTCCCGCGAGCGGGAGAGGTTTCGATAGGATGTGACGCATGGACATCTACCTCGTCGGCGGAGCGGTCAGGGACCGGCTGCTCGGGCGCCCTTGCACCGAGCGCGACTACGTGGTCGTCGGCGCCCTGCCAGACGACCTGCTTGCGCTCGGCTATCGCCCGGTCGGCAAGGACTTTCCGGTGTTCCTGCACCCGCGGACCGGAGAACAGTACGCGCTGGCGCGCACCGAACGGAAGACCGGCCCCGGATACTACGGCTTCGCCACGCGCTTCTCACCGGACGTGACGCTTGAGGAAGACCTCGCGCGGCGCGACCTGACCATCAACGCGATGGCGCAGCGCGACGACGGCGCGGTCGTGGATCCATACGGCGGCCAGCGCGATCTCGACGCCCGCCTGCTGCGGCACGTGTCGCCCGCCTTCATCGAGGATCCGCTGCGAGTGCTGCGAGTGGCGCGGTTCGCGGCGCGGTTCGCGCCGCTCGGCTTCACCGTGGCCGCCGAGACGCTGGCCCTCATGCGCAGCATCGTTGTGTCGGGCGAAATGCGGGCGCTGGTGCCCGAGCGCGTCTGGGTGGAAACCGACAGGGCGCTCGCCGAGCAGCGGCCGGCCGTGTACCTCGAAGTGCTGCGATCGTGCGGCGCGCTAGCCGCGGTGTTCCCGGAAATCGACGCGCTTTTCGGCGTGCCGCAACCGCCGAAATGGCATCCGGAGATCGACACGGGTGAACACACGCTGCAGGTGCTCGAGGTCGCGGCGAGCCTCTCGCGCGAGACCACCGTCAGATTCGCGGCTCTCGTGCACGACGTCGGCAAGGGCCTCACACCGCGCGACCAGTGGCCGGGGCACATCGGTCACGAAGCCTCCGGCGCCCGCCTCATCGAGCAGATGGCCGAGCGGCTGCGCGTGCCGAACGAACATCGCGAACTCGCGGTGCTGGTCGCTCGCCACCACGCGCGGGTCCACCGCGTCGGGGAGCAGCGGCCGGGGACGGTGCTCGAGTTGCTGGAAATGACCGATGCGTTCCGCCGTGGCGAGCGCTTCGAGCGGTTCCTGCTCGCGTGCGAGGCGGATGCGCGCGGGCGTGGTCCGGAATTTCGAGCCGCACCGTATCCTCAGGCTGCGCTCCTGCGCAGCGCGCTTGCCGCGGCGAGCGCCGTGCGCCTGCCGCCCGAGGTGCTCGCCCAGGAGAAGGGACCGATCATCGCCGAGCGCCTGCGCGCCGCGCGCATCGCGGCGATTCGCTCGCTCAATGCTGCCTGAAGGCACCGCCGGCCGATCGCGCAGCTAAGTCACCGGCGCGGACTCTCCACTCGTCGCGACTCCGAGTCGCACGTCCGCCTGCTCTATCATGGCCTTGAAGCGCGGATGGTCCCGGATGGGGTCGAGGTCCGGATCGACCTTCGCCCAGTTCACTGTTTCAGCGGTATCTTTCTCCAACACCGGGCCGAGGAGGTCCAGCACCATTTCGAGTTCGCCCAATCTGACGAATCCGCACGCAAAGTTGTAGCGCATGGTCAGATTGTCCGGATCGAGCAGCATGGCGCGTTTGGCTAATTCTTTGGCGCGCCCGGTCTCGCCCAGGCCAGCGAGGGCAGTGACGACATAGCCCATGGCCATGCCATTGTCGGGCTCCTGGGCAGCGATCTTCTCGGCGCGGGCCAATGTGCGTTGCGCCGCGCGGCGGGCACCTTCCACATCTCCGATCGCGTTGTAGCAAGTGACCAGCATGGCGACCGAGGAAAAATCAGTCTCCATGAGCGCCGCCGCCTTTTCATAAAAGCGAATGGCGTCCTCGTGTTGGCGCTGCGTGAAATACAGTCGCGCCGCGGCCGTATTCACCTCGAAAGATTCAGGGTCCAGGCGCAGGGCGGTCTCGATTTCGCCAAGTGCCTCATCGTAGGCACCTTCGCAGGTCAGAACCCGGCCCTTCGCGGCATGTGCTTCGGCAAGGGTTCCGTCGATCGCGAGCGCCCGCTCGGCCGCCGCCAGACCGCCGTCTCCGGGCCCGCTGAAGTGAAACCGCAGGGCCGCCTGCGAAACCGCCATGAGCGCCCAGGCGGCCGCGTAGTCCGGGTCGATCTCGGTCGCGCTGCGGCACAGGCGGATGATCGCTTCGCAGCGGCGAATGTTGCCGTAATTGCCCGTGACGCTGTACTGCCGCGCCATGAGGTAGAGATTGTAGGCCTCGAGATTGGTCGTTCCACGCTGCTCGATCGCCTTCTTCTCTTCGGGCAGCAGCTTCAGCTTGAGGGCCCTGACGATCGCTTCCGAGATTTCGTCCTGCAGCGCGAAGATGTCGTTCAGGTCGCGATCGTAGCGCTCGGCCCAGACGTGGCTGCCGGTCGTGCCGTCGATCAGCTGCGCGGTGATGCGCACCCGCTGGCCGGCCTTGCGCACGCTGCCTTCGAGCACATGGCTGACCTTGAGCTGCCGCACGATCTGCGGCACGTCGACATTCTTGCCCTTGAAGGTGAAGGCAGTATTGCGGGCGACCACCGAGAGTGCCGAGACCTTGCTCAGGTCGGTGATGATGTCCTCGCTGATGCCGTCGCTGAAGTACTCCTGCTCCGCATCGCCGCTCATGTTGGCGAAGGGCAGCACGCAGATCGTGAGGCGAGGAGCGGCGACCACAGGCGCGGACGGCGCCGGACCGGGGCCTGCCTTCGCGGACTGGCGCGCGATCATGGAACCGAGCGAGCGCAGGAGGTCCTGGAACGGCGCGCTCGCGGGATCTTCCCCCCAGCTGTCGAGGTCGGTGGTATGAATGGCGCGCACGTCCATCGGCAGGCGGGCGTCTTCGAATCGCACCGGGATCAGGATGCCGCGCTCGGCGGCCTCGCGAGCCTCGCCCCGCACCCAGCGGGACGCCACGGACGTCGGGGTCCAGACCACCAGCACGACTTTGGCCGCATTGATCTCGGCTTCGATCTGGTCGTCGAACTGCTCGCCCGCCGATATTTCCGTGTCCCACCACACCGCCCAGCCCTGCGCCTCGATCGCGGCCACGAGCGGCGCGACGCGTGCCTTGTCGGCGCGGGCGTAGGAAACAAAAATGTCAGCCATGCTGCTCGAACCTCAAACCGGGACGGGTGCCGCAAGGTCCCTGCGGCGCCGGTAGCTTAACCCGCCTGCGGCGGGTGTGGCAGAGCGGCCGCGCTCGCAAGCACCGGCCGACGGTTGACCCTCGCAACCGAACCCCGAATACTCGAAGTTTCCTGACCGCACTCCCATGATCGAATCAACGCAGGCCATATTTCTCAGCTATGCCTCCCAGGACGCGGAGGTCGCGCGGCGCATCTGCGATGCACTGCGCGCGGCTGGGCTCGAGGTGTGGTTCGACCAGAACGAACTGCGGGGCGGCGACGCGTGGGATGCCTCCATCCGCAAGAGAATCAAGGAGTGCGTCCTGTTCGTGCCGGTCATCTCGAAGAATACCGAGTCGCGCAGCGAAGGGTATTTCCGGCTGGAATGGAAGCTGGCCGTCGACCGGTCGCACCTGATGTCAGACGACCAGGCGTTCCTCATGCCGGTGGTGATCGACGACACATCTGACGCGATGGCTCGTGTACCGGACCGGTTTCGCGAACGACAGTGGTCGCGGCTCTCCGGCGGCGCAGCGGTTGCGGCATTCGCCGGGCGCGTACTGCAGATGATCTCGCGACAGGACGGCGCCGAGGCGAGGCGCCCGCCCCCGGACCCGCAAAAGAGCACGCTGGCTCCCAAGGCCATAGCGGTTCTGCCGCTGGCCAACATGAGCGCGGATCCGGAGAACGAGTACTTCAGCGACGGCATGACCGAGGAAATCATCAACGCCCTGGCCAAGCTGCCCGGCATCCAGGTTGCGTCGCGGACCTCCTCGTTCGCGTTCAAGGGCAAAGACGTCGACTTGCACCAGGTCGGTGACAAGCTCGGCGTCAAGTCGGTGCTCTCGGGCAGCGTGCGCAAGGTGGGCAGCCGGATCCGCATCGCGGCGCAGCTCGTCAACGTGGAGAGCGGCTACCACCTCTGGTCGGAGACGTACGACCGGCAACTCGAGGACGTGTTCGCCATCCAGGATGAAATCTCGCGGGCGATCGTTGATGCTCTCAAGCTCCGGTTGGCGGACGGCCCGGCCGATCTGGAAGTGCCGACCAGGAACATCGAGGCCTACAACCTCTACCTGAAGGGCCTGTTCTTTTTCAACAAGTACACCGAGCCCGGCTTGCGCAAGGGACTCGACTTCTTCCAGCAGGCGCTGATGCAGGACCCGGGGTTGGCGCGGGCGTACGCCGGGATCGCGGACTGCTGGTCCGACCTTGGCGACGACTGGGTCGCGCCGGACGACGCCTATCCGCGCGCGAAGGCCGCGGCGACACGCGCGCTGGAGCACGACCCGGACCTCGCCGACGCGATGACGTCGCTCGGCAAGGTGCTGTGCTGGTACGAGTGGGATTTCGCGGCCGCCGCGCGCCAGCTGGAACGAGCCGTCAGCGTCAGCCCGAGCTACGCCGAGGCGCATTACGTGCTTGGGACGACGTTGCCGGCGATCGCGCGGCTGGACGATGCGATCGGGGAGATGCGCAAGGCCATTACCCTGGACCCCCTGTCAGCCCAGTTCAGCCGCTGGCTGGGCCGGTTCCTGCTCTATTCACGCGACTACGCCGGCGCCATTGCGCAGAACATGAAGACGCTCGAACTCGACGCCGGCTATTTCCAGGCCTACCTCGATATTGGTGCGGCTCACCTGGAACTCGGGGACCCTGAGCAGGCATTGACGTGGTGGCGCAAGGGACAGACGCTGGACTCGAGCGTCCGATCCTACGACGCGTTCATCGTGCGCGCGCTCGCACCGCTCGGCCGGCACGAAGAGGCAACGGAAATCCTGGCGCGGCTCGAGGAGGGATCCCGGCACCAGTACGTGCGGGCCGAGGCCCTCGCCATGGGTTACGCGGCGGTGGGCGACGCGGATCGGGCGTTCCTCTCGCTGGAGCGGGCGTTCCAGGCGCGTTCCGCGGGGCTGATCTACCTCCAGATCGAACCGGGCTACCAGCCACTACGCAATGACCCGCGCTGCAGCGAACTGGCCCAGCGGATCGGGTTGAAGTAGCGGACGCCGACGAGCGCGCGGCTGAGACGCCGGTGGCTTACCTCGGCCCACCGACTAAAGGGTGTGCCGCAGGTCGCGCACGGCGAAGCCGCGCAGCTCGCCCGGGCAGTCCTTCGCGAACGCGATCGCCTTGAAGCGCTCGCCCATCTCGCCGGGCAGCGTCAATACCATGACCTGCCGCGAGAGGTTGATTCGCTGCACGACCTCGAGATCTTCGACGTCGGCCACGTACGCGCCGATGCCGCAGCCGATGAGGAAATGCGCCTGCGTCGTAAACCCGGCCAGTTCGAGGCCCGCTGCCTGCCCCGCCTCCGCCACGGCAGTAAAGTCGACCCAGGCGGTGATGTCCTGGAGCCCGAGCCGCAGCAACGGATCGTCGTGGAAGCGATGCCGGAAATGGCACAGCAGCGTTCCGGCGAGCCGCTCGGCCGCGTAATACTCGCGGCGCGGCAACCCGTAGTCGATGCACAACAGGACGCCGCGCCGCTGCGCCGCCGCCAGCGCGGCCAGCCACGGCCCGAGCGCGAGGTTTACTTCGGAGGTATAGCCGTCCGGCAGCGCGTAACCGAGGTCGGCTTCGATGCGACGCACGGCATCGCGCAGCGGCGGCGCAGCGCGAGCCTCGGAGGCTTCGAAGTGACCGAAGTGCCAGGTGACTCCGAGCGAATTGACCTCGCCTCCGCGCAAGACGAACCGTTCGACCGGCATGGCGTCGAGCACCTCGTTCGCGACGATCACGCCCTCGAAGTTCTCCGGCAGCCGGTCGAGCCACTCGACGCGCTCGCGCAGCTGCGGTACGGCTTGCTCGAGCGTTGCGCGCTGCCGGCTGCGCAGGTCCGCACTCACGTCCAGGATCTGGTACCGGCCAGGCAGGCGCCCCTGCCGCTCGAGTTCCGCGAGGATGCCCGCCGCCATCACGCCGGAGCCGGCGCCGAGTTCGAGCACGTCCCCACTGCCGAGCGTCTCCAGAGCCTGCGCGCACTGCATGGCAACACAGCGGCTGAACACCGGCGCCACCTCGGGCGCCGTGACGAAATCGCCGGCCGGGCCGAGCTTGCGCGCGCCCGCGCTGTAATAGCCGAGACCCGGTTCGTAAAGCGCCAGCTCCATGAATCGAGCGAAGCCGATCCAGCCGCCGGCGGCGCCGATCACGTCACGCAGCCGTGCGGCGAGCCGCTCGCTGTGCGCCGCCTCGTCCGGCGTCAACTGCGGCAGGTCGAGCGCGACGGTCACGCGCCGAATCCTCCGGCGGCGACACCGCGATTCGTGTCCGGTATCTTGGTCAACAGGACCTGCGCAGGCGCGCGGGTGAGACAATGAACGACATGCCAGCCGAACACGTCCTCGCCGGTCGCTGTGTGCTCATCACGGGGGGCGCCAGGCGTCTCGGCGCCGCCACGGCGCGCAAACTGCACGGCGCCGGAGCCTCCGTCGTCGTGCACTACCACCGCTCGGCCGAGGCCGCGCACGCGCTGGTTGCCGAGTTCAACGGGACTCGCCCCGGTTCGGCGCACGCGGTAGCCGCCGACCTGCTGCAGACCGCGGCATTGCCGGGCCTGGTGCAGGCCGCCCTCGATCGCTACGGCCGGCTCGACGTGCTGGTGAACAACGCCTCGACCTTCTACCCGACCCCGCTCGGCAGCATCACGCCCGCGCAGTTCGAGGATCTCGTCGGCACCAATCTGCGCGCGCCGCTGTTCCTTGCGCAGGCCGCCGCGCCGGCGCTGCGCGCGACGCGAGGGCTGATCATCAACATGGCGGACATTCACGCGCAGCGGCCGCTCAGGGAGCACGCCGTGTATTCGTCGGCCAAGGCCGGGCTCGTCATGCTGACGAAAGCGCTCGCGCGCGAACTCGGCCCGGAGATCCGCGTCAACGCCATCGCGCCCGGCCCGGTCATGTGGCCCGAGCACCCGATGGACGAAGCGCTGAAGGCGGAGATCATCGGCAAGACCGCGCTGAAGCGCACGGGCTCGCCCGAAGACGTCGCGCGCATGGTGCTGTTCCTGGCGGCCGACGCGCCCTACGTCACCGGCCAGATCATCGCCGTGGACGGTGGCCGCGGCATCTGAGCCTGCAGCGCAGCCATTGAGTCGCGGGTCGATCATCGCGACGGCGCGCCTGAGGCCGGCCAGGCGAGATCCACGGCCTGCATTGCGTGCGCGTCGCGATCGAAGCGCTGCCACAACTCGCCCACGGTGAGCCCGAGCGTCGGGTGATGCAGGTCCGGCGCCAGTTCGGCCAGCGGCCCGAGCATGTAGGGCCGCCGCACGAGATCCGGTCGAGGCAGCGTCAACCCGGGCTCCTCGCACACGTGCTCACCGAACAGCAGGAGGTCGAGGTCCATCGCGCGTGGCGCCCACTTCGGCGCGTCGCGCGCCCGTCCGCACGCAGCCTCGGCCTCGTGCAATCGCTCGAGGACAGCGCGCACGCCGAGCGCCGTGTCGAAACCGATGACGAGGTTCACGAAGTCATCCCCGGTGAAGCCGACGGCCGCATTGCGATAGGCGCGCGAAATCCGTATGGGCGAGAAGTGCCCGGCCAGCACGTCGAGCGCCCGCCTGAGGTTCGCGATCGGCTCGACGTTGCTGCCCGCGGCGACGTACGCCTCCGTCACCGCTACGATCCGCTCGCGGCGAAATCCTCGCGGCGCCGCTCGACCAGGATGCCGACGCCGCTCGAGCCGCGGATGGCGCCCTGCTTGTTGAGCCTGACCCTCACCCAGGGGACGCCGAACTCCGTGACGATGATCTGCGCGATGCGCTCGGTCAGCGTCTCGACCAGCTGAAACTCGGAGTCGCCCACGAACTGCAGGAGGCGCTTCGAGACGCGCTTGTAATCGAGCGTGTCGTCGATCGTGTCGCTCGCGGCCGCCTTGCGGATGTCGGCGCCCATCTCGAGGTCGATGACGACCTTCTGCTTGACCTTACGCTCCCAGTCCCAGATGCCGATGATGCATTCGGTGGTGAGACCGGTCAGAAAGATGATGTCCATGAGCTCCGGGGATGGTGACCGGTGACTAGGGAATGGCAGGCGCGGCAGAGGGAGGCGCGAGGTCGGTCATCGGCCACCGGGCGCGGGCGCGGATGCCCAAGTCATCGCGCTGGCCGGCGGCGAGCCTCAAGTGTCCAAGCAGGGCGATCATGGCGGCGTTGTCCGTGCAGAACTCGGCGCGAGGGTAAACGACTCGCACCCCTTCGCGCTCGCCCATCGCGAGCATGCGGGCGCGCAACCGTCGATTGGCGCCGACACCGCCGGCGATCACCAGCGTGCGCACCCCGGTCGCCGCGAGCGCGCGGCGGCACTTGATCACCAGCGTATCGACGACGGCCTCCTCGAAACCGCGGGCCGCGTCGGCGCGCGACTGGTCGTCGAGATCGCCGTGCTTGCGCAGGGCGACCACCACGGCCGTCTTGAGCCCGCTGAAACTGAAGTCGAGGCCGGGACGCTCGGTGAGCGGCCGCGGAAACCGGAAGGCCTCCGGGCGGCCACGCTCGGCGAGCGCCGCCAGTTGCGGCCCGCCCGGATAGCCGAGCCCGAGCAGTTTCGCCGTCTTGTCGAAGGCTTCGCCCGCCGCGTCGTCGAGCGAACTGCCCAGGATCTCGTATTGCCCCACGCCGTGGACGTGCGCCAGCAACGTGTGGCCGCCGGAGACCAGCAGCGCGACGAAGGGGAATGGCGGGGGATCTGCCTCGAGCAGGGGTGCCAACAGGTGGCCTTCCATGTGATGGACGCCGATGGCCGGCACGCCCCACGCATAGGCCAGGCTGCGGGCGACCGCGGCCCCCACCAGCAGGGCCCCCACGAGCCCCGGCCCGGCGGTATAGGCGATCCCGTCGATGGTCCCTTGCCCGCCGCCCTCCGCAAGCACTTTCTTCAATAACGGCAAGAGCTTACGCAGGTGATCACGGGAGGCGAGCTCGGGCACGACTCCGCCGTAAGCCGCGTGCAGCGCCACCTGGCTGTGGATCTCGTGCGCCAGCAGTCCCCGCTGCCCGTCATAGACGGCGGCGGCGGTCTCGTCGCAGGAGGATTCGATGCCCAGTACCCGCATGCTTTGCAATTCCGGCCGGTGGTCTTTAGAATTCGCGGTCCATTTTTCCGGCTTGCGGACCGTCGGGTCGAGGCCGGACGCCAAGAGCATTCATTGTCGAGGTTTCGATGCCCAGCGTCCGCATTCGTGAGAACGAGTATTTCGATGCCGCCCTGCGTCGCTTCAAGCGCGCCTGCGAGAAGGCAGGAGTGCTCACCGAGCTTCGCCGCCGCGAATTCTACGAGAAGCCGACGCAGGAACGGAAACGCAAGAAGGCTGCCGCGGTGAAGCGTCACCAGAAGCGCACCACGCGGGACTTCACTGCCGCGCCCCGCGCCCGCAGCTTCTGAACCCTGCCTTCCCCGCCGTGACGACGCTCAAGGAGCGCATCACCGAGGACATGAAGGCCGCCATGCGGGCCGCCGAGAAGGAGCGCCTTTCGACCATCCGCATGCTGCAGGCTGCGATCAAGCAGCGCGAAGTCGACGAGCGCATCACGCTCGACGACTCGCAGGTGATCGCGGTGCTCGAGAAGATGGTCAAGCAGCGCAAGGAATCGATCGTCCAGTTCGAACAGGGCGGTCGCACCGACCTCGCCGACAAGGAAAAGTCGGAAATCGTACTGCTGCAGGCGTACCTGCCGACGCAGCTCGCCGACGCCGAAGTCGATGCCCTCATCAAGGATGCCATCGCGTCCACCGGGGCCGCCTCCGTCAAGGACATGGGCAAGGTGATGGGCGTGGTGAAGGGCAAGGCTGCGGGCCGCGCCGACATGGGTGCGGTGAGCGCCCGCATCAAAGCCGCCCTCGGCGGCTGATTTTCCGTTCCGTTCGATTTGTTGGCTCCGCGCAAAGAGCTGCGCGGTGGCGTTGATTTGTGCTGCGCGGAATGGGCGCTGCCTTCGTCGGTGCTCCGCAGGGCCAGGGCAGGGTGAGGATCAGGGACCTGTTTCGATTCGCGGAATGGGACCCGCTCGGTCGAAACAGGTCCCTGATCCTCACCCTTGGCACGCGCCTGAGCGTCGTCGGGGCGGGGGGGGGCGGGAGAGGGGGAGGGGGGGGAGCGAGGGCGCCCCCGCCCCCCGCGGGGGCGCGCGGCGGCGGGGTGGGGGGGGGGGGGTGGGGGGGGGGAAGGGTGGGGACGCGGGGGGGGGGGGGGGGTGGTTGGGGGGGGGGGGGGGGTGGGCGGGTTTGGCGGCGGCCGGCTGGGGGGCCGGTGGACGC
>Ga0315286_10003519_pt1 | contig 14847 bp, 13 predicted proteins | sample YL17G10_0_MG_FD_205038 | JGI IMG/M metagenome (GOLD analysis project Ga0315286, IMG submission 205038) | Sediment microbial communities from Yellowstone Lake, YNP, Wyoming, USA - YL17G10_0 | ecosystem: Environmental > Aquatic > Freshwater > Lake > Sediment | place: USA: Wyoming | collected...
TCGGGTTGGCGGGACTATCCATCATGCCCGACTATCCTCCCGCAGGGGATTGGGTGATGCTTGCACGGGACAAGATGCGGAACTGCCTGCTCGAGGAAACAATCGGTAAAGACGGCGAGTTCCCGGAGCCATGTGCCTTCGTGTGGGAATACGCGCTGATGAACGCTTGCCTCTTCATGGAAGCACTGCGGAGAGTGACCGGTGAGGACCTTCTCCTTCATCCACACTTCAAGCGAGTACCGGACTTCTTGGTCAACGTCTTGAACCCAACTCGAGGTCTCGCTTTTGACGAGGAGATGACGTTCGACGCGGCCGACGGCGTGGCTTGTGGGCTTCGCCCTCTCATGCTTCGGCTGGCAGCTCACTATCGGAACAGCACCGCACAATGGTTCGCGCTCCAAGACGAACTCCCCCCGCTGGGTAGTGACGCTGGTAAGCACTATCCGGGAGGGCCATGGTTCCCGAAGGATCGGGAGTACAGTGGATACTGGGAGTTTCTCTGGCTAGACGAGACCCTAGACCCTGCCCTGCCGCACGGGAGCGAGAGCGCGCACCTACGTGACGCAGGCTGGGTCATGCTCCGCAGTGGATGGGAACGCAACGACACGTTTGTCGCCTTCAAGAGCGGACCGTATCTTGGCCCTCACGATAAGCTTGACCAGAACAAGTTCATCCTTTACTCACACGGCGAGAAGCTCGCTGAGAAGATCCACATGGACTGCTATCGCCACGCCGACTTCTTCCGCTCCACACAAGCAGCGTGTTCCATCCTTGTCGACGGCGAAGGACAGGACCCGAAGCGTGACGGCGAGGCAGGGCACAGTCGATTCGCCATGGAGTACAAGACTAGCCGAGCGAGCGGCAGAGTTGAAGCCTTCTCGGATGCAGAAGACTACGCATATGCTATCGGGGATGCGTCCAAAGCCTATTCAGCCCTGGAGCGATACATACGCTACGTAGTCCTTCTCAAGCCTGACCTGGTCATAATCCTAGACGATCTGGTCGCCCGTGGTGGACGCGACGCCCAATATGATTGGCTGTTGCACACCACGGGAAAGATCGCTCTGAACGAGAGGGGAGCGACCATCTGTAAGCCGGGAGCGTCGCTCGATGTGGAAGTACTTCTCCCGAGAGCCTCGCACGTCTTGACGAGGCTAGCCCCTGCCGACATCAGCGACAGGCAATGGCCATACTTCGTTGTGACTCCATCACGCCGCCTTCCGCAGGAGCGCTTCCTCTTGCTCCTTGCGCCTAGAGGCGCCGGGGAGCAATGTCAAGCCTCGTCGAGAATTGTCTCGGAAGAAGCGTCCAGTCTAGTGCTAGAGGTGACCGCCCGACAGGGGATGCCACCTTGGGAGGTCCTGTTTGACTTGGCGAAGCACGCTGTCTCAGTACGGAGCCCCTTTGCCGAGAGGGTAGCTCCCCGAACAACTGCCTAGTCGTTGACATCGGGTCTCTGTTTCTGGGCGCAGGCCATCGGGTCTTTCGTCGGGAAAGGAACGGCGGAAGAGCCTATGGACACATAGAGGAGGATAACGGGCATGAAGCTAGAGGTCATCAGAACAGACGTTCTCGTAGTAGGTTCCGGGGGGGCAGGTGCCCGGGCTGCCATCGAGGCTTCTGATGCGGGAGCTCGCGTCATGATGGCAGTCAAGGGGGTTTTCGGGGAGAGCGGAGCGACTGCCTACCCTGTTGCTGATCGCGCAGGGTTGTCAGTTGCGAACGGCTGGGCAGATCCAGGGGACAATCCGGAAGCATACTACCGAGATATTCTGGCTGCGAGCCGAGGCACTTGCTCACCAGACCTTGCCAGAATCCTTGCGGAAGAGTCCATAAGTGTCGTGCCAGACCTAGAGCGGTTCGGAGTGCAGTTCGAGCGGAACGCTCGGGGCGAGTACGTCATGACGCAGGGATGCTTTTCGTCGCGCCCTCGGAGCGTCAAGACCGTTGGGCACGCGAGACCGATAGTCCAAGCACTGAGAGAACAAGTCAGGTGCCGGCCCATCGACGTAAGAGAACACATGATGGCGGTAGACCTTGTCGCCCCCACCGGTCGCTGCAAGGGAGCTCTCTTGATGGATGAGCTCGGGAATAGCAGTGTAGTCCATGCAAAGGCCGTGATCTTGGCCACGGGGGGTGCTGGGCAGCTATTCTCACGCAATTTAAACCCACCCGACGTGACGGGAGATGGCTACGCGATGGCGTATCGGGCTGGTGCTGCCCTTGTGAACATGGAGTTTATGCAGTACGGGTTCTCTACTGCCTACCCCAACTGGAATCTCTTCGGCTACATGTACTGGCCCCTTCGACCACGCCTTACCAATGGTCGTGGTGAGGAGTTCATGGGACAGTACATACCGAGCGGTCTGACCTTGGATGGGTGCATGGCACAGCATAGTCGCCACTACCCATTCACAACTGAAGACACATCGAGGTATCTTGAAATGGGAGTGCAGAAAGAGATCACTGCGGGGAGAGGGACTTCGCATGACGCGGTGTACGCGGACCTAACTCATGTGGGCAGTCGCTCTCCGTTCGCCCCGGATCACCCCGTCAGCAAGCTGTGGCCTCGAACGCGCCAATACTTGATTGAACGGGGACTGGACGTGGATAACAAGCCCGTGGAGATCGCTCCGTTCGCGCATGCCTTCAACGGCGGTCTATTGATTGACGAGAATGGGGAATCGAGTATTCCTGGGCTGTTCGCGGTGGGCGAAGTGGCCAGCGGGATGCATGGGGCGGACCGGCTGGGTGGGGCGATGCTGGTTGCCTGCCAGGTGTTTGGGCGAAGGGCGGGGGTGCGGGCCGCATCGGTCCCTGGCGCGCGCCTCTCAGGCGCTGACCAGGACGTCGCCCGCGAGTCTGCTGCATTTGTCAGCAAGCTTTCGGACACACATGGGACCGTAGAACCGGGCAGCGTGAAGAAGGAGTTGCAGGACGCAGCTTCGAAAGACCTATTCCTCGTCCGCAGTGCTCGTAGCCTGGAGACCTTCCTTGGGAAAGTTGAGGGGCTCGAATCCCGTTCTGTGTCAAAGGTGCAAGCGAGTCTCGGAACGCATCTTTGGGCAGCACTGGAGGTTAGAAACCTCCTTCTTGTTGGCCGTATCGTGGCCGAGGCGGCATTGATGCGCAAGGAAACGCGCGGGAGCCACTGCCGGGAGGACTTCCCGGAAAAGGTTCCGGAACTGGAGAAGATGCTGACGATACGTAGGGATGCAGTTCGGTGAACCTGCGATCAGGACGGTCTACCAGTTGTGCGATTCCAGGCCAGTCGCGCCTGAAGGGACTGCAGGCCAGCGGCTTAGAGACCGTAGCAGTGAGGAAACCTGCTCTTCTGCGCGTTACAGTCGGAGCTAGAGAAGGCCTCGGAAGGAGACCGAGCGACAAGATCGATCACTCTGTGGTCCTGATGGCTCGGCAGAGGGGCACTTTGGGAACGTCTTGGCTTGCAGAGAGGGGCATTGGTAGAGGCTGCGAGCTGTGTGCAGTGGCGTCGCGTGGCAGAGCTGGGTGGTGTTTCATGGCCGTCGGCGAGCGACTCGGGGAAGCGTTCGGGCCGCGGGTATCCTTGGGCTGCGGTGGATGGGTACTGAATTGGGGAGGCGACAATGGGTTCTATACTACTCAGAGGTGGCACGATCTTCGATGGCCATACGCTGTCTCCTGAGCCAAGGGACTTGCTCATCAAGGACAACGTGGTTTGCAGAATCGCGGAGAACATTGACGCCGAGGCTGACGAGCTCTTCGACGCCCGAGGCACCCTGGTGACACCCGGCTTGGTCGACCTGCACACTCACCTCTACTTCGGCGGAGACCACTGGGGCGTGGACCCGAGGGATTCTTCGGTTGACGGAGGAGTCACGACTCTGGTTGATGCTGGAAGCGCTGGCGCCGGCAACTTCCTTAGCTTCAAAGAACAGATCATAGATCACTGTCAACGACGCGTGAAAGCCTTCCTAAACGTAGCGTACAAAGGCGTCGGAATATCACTTCCTCGCTCCGTGGCTATCGGCGAGCTGGAGGATCTCCGGTACGCGATTCCCGAGGAGGCTGCCAGGGTCGCAAAGGCTTTCCCGAACACCATCGTGGGCATCAAGGTAAGAGCTAGTCGACAATCCTCAGGCACTCACGGGGCGGAGGTCGTCCGGCTGGCAGTGTACGCGGCGACGGAAGCTGGGAAACCTCTGATGGTCCATATCGGGCCTCCGCCACCCCTGATTGAGGATATTGTGCCCCTGCTGCGGAAGGGCGACATCCTGACCCATGTCTGTCGGGGCAGCCCAAACAGCGGAGTCCGAAACGGAGGAGTGATCGCTGCTCTCCTGGAAGCGAGAAGGAAAGGGATTCTCCTAGACCTTGGCCACGGCATGGCCAGCTTCGCGTTTGAGGCCGCGCAGAGGATGATCGAACAAGATCTCAAGCCGGACATTCTGAGCACCGATCTCCACCAGCGCTGCATTGCGGGTCCAGTCTATGACCTGACGACCACGATGTCCAAGATGATGAGCGTTGGCATGGAGCTTGAGGCCGTATTGCGAGCCAGTACTTCAGCGCCCGCGAGCGTGCTTGGATGTCCCAATGTATCCGGACTTCTTGAGGAAGGCGCGCCCGGCGATGTCAGTGTCCTGGGAATCCAGAAGGGGAGGTTTGAGTTCCGTGACTGCCACGAGAGAACGCTTGTCGGATCGACGCGGTTGGTGCCTCTGATGGCCATCGTTGAGGGACGGATGGTGGGGGATGAATGCTCTGATGCTTCTCCCTGAGCCCTCTCCGGCCGGATCGCTTGACGCTACCTGCGCTGCCAGCGCGAGAGTGGATCGCTCTGTCCGAAGGAGCGGCTGCCAGGTTGAGTGCGCAGGGGTCGGTGGAGCGCCCCGAGCCATCTGCCTCTCGCAGTCTACGGCCATGACAAGCCCGTCTCGAGAGACTGCCGGAGCTTTGGTGGGGCAACAGCGTGTCCGGTGGGTGGGATACCTGGCTGTCTCAATAGATATCGGAGGTCTTTCGCACCTCGTGCCAGGCTTTCACCTGTTCGGCGGGGGACGCCGGGGACACCAGGGAAAGGATCGCTGCGAAAGCGCCAGCATCGTCGACGAAACCATGGCCGCCGTCACGCCGCCCATGGCGATGGCCATGCCCGTGGTGAATCTGTTGTGGAGGGGGACGCTCGGGCGAGAGCCTGTTGAAGACCACAAGCCTGCGGTGACCAGGATGGAGTGTCTCGATCATCTACGAGGAATGGGGGAAAGCAGCTGATGCGCATCGAATTGCGTTACGGAGAGGCAGCACTCCCGCTCGAGGTACCGGAACGCAACCGGCCGTGGGTTGTACACAGTGGGGTTGTGCCTCCGGGCACTGAGCCCCGGCGCGAACTAGACGATGCTCTCTCCCACCCATTTGGCACTCCACCCCTCGAACAACTAGCCCACGGCAAGCGGCAAGCCTGCATCGTCATCTCGGACAACACGAGATCCTCTCCAAGCCCCCTTTTCGTCGAGGGAATCCTCGAGAGGATCGCGAAGCGCGTACCCAGGGTCCAGGTGCTCGTGGCCACCGGACTGCATGCCCCTCTCGAGAGGTCCGCCATGGAGACCCTGATCGGACCTGGGCTTGCTGCTCGCTGTGATCTTGTGAGCCATGACGCGCGGAACGTGCGAGACCTCGTAGCCCTCGGCGCATCACCCAGGGGTATCCCCGTGTACATCAACCGGCACTTTCTGGGCGCTGATCTGCGTATCCTAACCGGTGTAGTGGAGCCTCACTTCATGGCCGGCTACTCGGGTGGGCGGAAGTCCGTCTGCCCGGGGATCGTTGGGGAGAAGACGATCCAGTTCGTTCACAGCCCGCTGCTGCTGGAGTCTCCTTGTGCTGACTACTGTGTGCTAGCTGGGAATCCTGTTCACGAAGAGGCACTGTGGGTGGCCCGGGCGATCGGAGTTGACTTCATCGTGAACGCCACGCTCGATTCAGAAAGCAAGGTTACAGGAATCGTGGCCGGAGACCTAGAGGCCGCCTGGCTCGAATGCGTCGGCTCTGTGTCGCTCTCCGCTCAAGCCGTGACCTCCGGGCGGTACGACGTAGTGGTCACCTCCAATGGAGGATACCCGTTGGACAGAAACTACTATCAAACCGTCAAGGGTCTCGTCGCAGCCGCGAGAATCGTGAAGCCAGGTGGAATCATCGTCATGGCGTCGGAATGCCGCGATGGCCTGGGGAGTGACAGCTTCCGAAAGGCACTTCAGACTCTGATCAAGACGCAGGACCTCGATGAGTATGTGACCTACATCTCGAAAGAGGAGAACTGGATCATCGACCAATGGGAGGTTGAGATGCTCGTCAAGGTTCTGCGACTCGTCTCGGCCATTCTGGTCTGTTCTCGCGGCATTCGCACGGAGGATCTCCCTCTGACCTGCGCCGAGCCCGTATCATCACTCCAGGAGGGCCTCAAGGAGGCGCAAAAGCGCTTGGGTCCCCACGTGACACTAGCCGTGATGCCTGAAGGTCCGCATGTAATTCCCGCCGTTCGCGCGGCCGCGATCATGGCTGATTCTGCGGGCGTCTCCTTCCGATCTCGTCGCGGCGTGACCTCGACCTACGAAGCGGAGCCTAGATAGCACCGAAGGAAAGGACACAACGTATGAACCGGATTCTCGTCATGGTCAAGCAAGTCCCGGCAACGGAGAATGTCAGGCTGGACGCGCAAACTGGAACGATGATACGCGCGGGTCTCGAGACCGTGATCAACCCGCTTGACCTCTATGCGGTCGAGGAGGCCGTACGCCTCAAAGAGGCTGCGGACTCGGACTTGCGCGTGGACGTGCTCTCCATGGGACCACCTCAGGCCTCGGAGGCAGTCCGTGAGGCGATCGCGATGGGGTGCGACCACGGGTTCCTCCTCTGTGGCCAGGAGTTCGCGGGGGCCGACACCTGGGCCACGGCGTACGCCTTGGCGCGTGGCATCGCAACACTGGGTGTCTTTGACCTGATTCTGTGTGGCGAGCGTGCAACGGACGGAGAGACTGGCCAAGTTGGCCCGATGGTTGGGACCTTCCTTGATCTGCCCGTACTGACGTACGTTAGCCGGATCGAACAAATTGAAGGTCGTGCTCTCGTCGCTCACCGAGCCGTCGAAGGGGGGTGTGAAGTGGTGCGCACCAGTCTTCCGGCACTGCTCAGCGTGGTCAAGGAGATCAACGAACCGCGGCTCCCGACGCTTGCCGGGAAGAAGAGGGCGCGCCGAGCAGACGTCGCTGTACTCGGTGCGCGCGAGATCGGAGCCGACCAGCAGTGCCTCGGGCTCACTGGATCGCCGACACGAGTCGTCAAGGTGTTCTATCCAACTCTGACGCGCACTGGGAGGATCGTTTCCACTGAAACCGAGTCCGTCGACGCCTGCGTCTCCGAACTAGTGGATCTCTTGAAGTCGCTCGCAATTCGAGAAGAGGGGGGACGAGAGCTGAAATGACACGGGGGGTGTGGGTGCTGGGAGAAGAGAGAGGGGGCACGGTTCATCCAGTCTCGTACGAAGTAGTCGCCTGGGGGCGCAGTCTGGCCGACTCGCTGGGGGAGGATCTCACGTGCGTGATCCTGGGCGAGCACGCGGGAGGCCAGGCACAGGAACTTGTCTATCGAGGAGCCGATACAGTACGCGTTGTCGGCCATCCCAAGCTCGCGGTCTTCCGCGTTGATCCCTTCGCGCGGATCATGTCTCGACTGATAGCTGAGCATTGCCCCGAGATCCTTCTGGCCGCGGCCACGACAATGGGGCGAACGCTGATGCCGGTCTTGGCGGCCAAGCTTCACTTGGGGCTGACAGCAGACTGCACGGGTCTCGAGATTGATTCTAAGGAGAGGCTCCTTCTGCAGACCCGACCCGCGATTGGCGGCAACGTCATGGCAACGATCAAGACGCCCCAGCACCGTCCGCAGATGGCGACAGTCAGGCCGAGATCGCGGCAGCCTCTTCCGCGAGATCCTTCACGTAAGGGCAAGGTAGTGGCGGAATCGGTCGACCCCGACGAGCTGCACTCCCGCGTCACAAGCATCGGCTTTCGACCTGACAGGACGAGCGAGGTGCCGATCCAAGACGCGAACGTAGTGGTGGCCGGCGGAAGAGGTTTGAAGGATGCGCGCACCTTTAAGCAGATCTTCGCGCTTGCGCAGTGCCTCGGAGGGGCGGTCGGTGCCTCAAGGGCCGCCGTTGACCAGGGTTGGGTCCCCTACTCCCACCAGATTGGCCTGAGCGGGAAGTCGGTGGCGCCGAGACTCTACTTGGCCTTGGGGATATCGGGCTCGGCGAACCATCTCGCCGGCATGTCGGCCTCGGAGGTCATCGTCGCGGTCAACAACGATCCGGAGGCCAACATCTTCAAGGTCGCGGACTTCGGAATCGTCGGAGACATCGCCGAGATCCTGCCTGCTCTACTCGCGCGTCTAGCCCGCCCAGGGAAGCCAGGATCGTCAAAGGAGGGCCATGGATGACCGAGCATAGCAAACTGTCGCCCGCCCTGGTGGGAGAGCTGAAGGCGATCGTAGGTGAGCGAAACGTCGTGTACGAAGACGCCGTCCGGCTCGAACCGTACGGTCGGGATGAATCCGGCGCACTCTATTCGCACACGCCTGAGGCCGTGGTCAAACCGACAACGACTGCCCAGGTCTGCGCGGTTCTCCGACTGGCGAATCGCGAGAAGACACCAGTGACACCGCGAGGAGCCGGCAGCGGGCTTGCCGGAGGGGCTGTCCCGCTTCGAGGGGGGATCGTCCTTTCCCTCGAGAAAATGAACCGGATTCTTGAGGTCGACAAGGTCAACCTTGTGGCCGTGGTTGAGGCCGGCGTCGTAACCAACGATCTGTGCCGAGCAGTCGCAGAGGCGGGGCTGTTCTACGCTGGTTACCCGATGAGCGTGGAGTCTAGCTTCATTGGCGGAAATGTTGCCTGCAACGCCGGTGGCGCGAAGGTTGTGAAGTATGGCGCAACATCTGCTCATGTGCTCGGATTGGAGGTTGTCCTCCCTTCTGGAGAAGTGGTCCAGCTAGGCGGCAAGAGAAGGAAGGACGCCAGCGGCTACAACCTCCTTCGGCTATTCGTCGGCTCGGAGGGGACCTTGGGGGTCTTCACTAAGGTATTCCTCAACCTCGTCCCAGCGCCCGGGCGAGTCGCCGACCTACTGGTCCCGTTCAAGAGGTTGAAGGACGCCATCTATGCTGTGCCCAAGCTGATGGCGTCCGGCAGATCACTTCCCGCAGCGGTGGAGTTCATCGATCGGATCTCAGTGAAGTACTGCTCCTCGTACATGAACACCACGCTTCCCTGCCAAGCTGCTGCAGAAGCCTACTTGATCGTACAATTAGAAGGCCGAACCAAGGATGACCTGCAGGATGTCTACGAAGTCGCGGGGGACACGTGCCTCGAGAACGGCGCCCTGGAGGTCTTCGTGGCTGACAGCAAGTCTGCCTCTGAGAAGATTTGGAGCATGCGGCGGAATTGGCTTGAAGCACTCAAGGCGGTCGACCCATTCGTGAGCTCGGGCGACTTCGTTGTCCCTGTTTCGGAGATCCCACGGATGATGGAGAGAATCGCTGAGATAGCGCAGGCCTCTTCCGTGGAGATCCCTTGTGCGGGGCATGCGGCGGATGGCAACATACACCCTGCGCCATTGCGGCCTGCCGACGTTCCGCCTGCGGAGTGGAGGGTGCAAATGGAGGAAATCCTGGAAACGATCGCGCTTGAGGCAGCACGTCTCGGAGGTGCGGTCACCGGGGAACACGGGATCGGGTTTCTGAAGAAGGGAGTCCTGGCAAAGACAAAGGCCCGGGAGGTCGAGATAATGCGTGCGATAAAGGCGTGCCTCGACCCACACGACATCTTGAACCCGGGGAAGCTCTTCTGACCGCCTCTTTCCGCGGGCGACTCCACGTGTCCTGACCGAAAGGGGCGCAACGGCGGTTTGGCTCCGGAAAGAGAAGCCCGCCGCCTTTCTTGCAGCACGGTGGTGCGGAGCCTCTTCGGGCTACTCCTCGTCGATCTTGACCTCGGGTGGGGGCAGAATATGCCCGGCGCGCATAAGGATTGCCGTCTCCTCCTGAGCGTGACGGATCGTCGTCTCTGCCTCGCGGCGTAGCTCGTCCTCGGAGAGGCGGCGGCGGGCGATCCCCTGTCGCACCGCCTCGAGACCCACGGCGACCGCCTCATTGATGAAGACGTCGGTCTCCATCATTGTCGGGACGATGTACTCTTCATGCAGACCTTTCCCTTCTGCGGTCTTTGCGATCGAGTAGGCGGCGGCGATCGCCATCTCATCAGTGATCGTTGCGGCTTGGACATCGAGGGTGCCGCGGAAGATCCCCGGGAAGCCGATCGAGTTGTTCACTTGGTTTGGGAAGTCGGAGCGGCCAGTCCCGACTACACGGACGCCTGCCTCCTTGGCCTTCCACGGCCAGATCTCCGGGACCGGGTTGGCCATCAGGAAGGCGATTGCGTTCTTGTTCATAGTGCGCAGCCACTCCTTCTTGATCGTGTCCGGCCCCGGCCTCGATGCGGCGATGAGGACGTCGGTTCCCTCGATTCCGGTGGCCATGTCGCCCTCCCGGCGCTCTGCGTTCGTCGTTTGCGCGTACTCCCACTTGTGAGGATTCGTCTCCTTTTCCCGCTCGAGGTCTTCGCGCCCCGGGTGGAGAATGCCACGGCTGTCGATGAGGATAACGTTCCCCGCTGAGACCCCTGCGTGCACAAGGACGCGCACGAAGGCTATGTTCGCCGCTCCGGATCCGATCACGCAGTAGGTCACCTTCTTCATGTCCTTGCCGACGAGCTTCAGTCCGTTGATCACGCCGGCGAGGGTGATCGCGGCCGTTCCCTGTTGATCGTCGTGCCAAATTGGGATACCGAGGTCCTGGCGCAGATGGTCAAGGATGTAGAAGCACTTGGGGCTTGAGATGTCCTCGAGGTTGATCCCGCCGAACCCCGGCGCGATCCACTTCACGGCCTGGATGATCTCGTCCGGATCTTGGGTGTCGAGCACGATCGGGAACGCCCCGACCCCGCCCAGGTACTTGAAGAGGAGCGCCTTCCCTTCCATGACCGGGAGCGCCGCCTGTGGCCCGATATTCCCCAACCCGAGGACTCGCGAGCCGTCGGACACGATGGCAATGGAATTCGACTTGTTCGTGTACTGGAAGACCTTTTCCGGATCGGAGTGAATCTCGCGACACGGCGCGGCTACCCCGGGCGAGTACCAGATCCCGAAGTCGTCGAAGCTCTTTACCGGGCACTTCAGGGCCATCTCGACCTTGCCTCTGTAGAAGGCATGCCAGAGTGGCGCCTTCTTCCCGGGGATCTCCGTCCTCGCGATCAGTTCCTCTGCAGAGAGATCCTTCTCCTCAGCCACTGTGAGCCCTCCTTCTCGCGTCCTCCTTCTATGCTAACCGATCCGCGGGTCAGTCGCCTGCTGGGTTGTGGCGATGGTACCTGCGATGCGCGTTGGGAAACCTCCCCCGATGTTGTCGAACAGGATGGGGGGGCCAAAGGGTTGGACGCGCAGGATCCAGAAGGCCTCGGCCATGCCCGGCCTGTCCCGCTAGGAAGAGACCTCCTGCCTCGTCGATCGCCCGAGCGCCGAGGGGCTCCCGCCCGCGTACGTGAACTGGACGTGCGCCGCGCCGTGCGTCCACAAGGCCCGCTCTGTCTGTCCTCCCATCCCGCCCTTTCCGATGAGCAGACAAGGCGCGAGGTCTCCAATGAGCGAGGGTGGCCAGTGAACCACAAGCGGGTGCACCGGATCTACTGAGAAGAAGGGCTGATGCTGCGGACGAAGCGGCGGAAGAAGCGGGCGGCGGAGTGGAGAGTACCCCCTGCCCGCCACATGGGTGGGGGAGCGGTGGAGGATCGACTTCTCGAGCGATCAGCAGCTGGATGGATGGCGGTTCCGGGTCCTGACCGTCGTGGACCGCATGAGCCGGGGTGTCTGGGTTGAGGTTGACCAGAGCCCGCCCTCTCAGGCGGTCACGGAGGGGGTAGATCGGGCGATCGGCACGCACGGCAAGCCCGAGGCGATCGCGGTAGACAACGAGACGGAGACCAGCTGCAACCACTTCGACCGTTGGGCGTACCACGGCGCAATTCATCTAGACTTCATCACTCCCGGCCGACCGGCGGAGGACGGCCTCATCGAGAGCTTCACTGGGAAGCTTCGGGATGAATGCCCGAACCTACATTGGAATGGGAGCCTGGCAGAGGTGAGGATGGAGATCGAGGCGTAGCAGCGAGACTACAATGAAACGCGACCGCATTCCAGCTTAGGAAACCGGACTCCCGCGCGCTACATCGCAGAGCTGTTGAGCGCCGGAGTTGGCTCATATGGTTGGCGAGTCAGCGTGTTCACCCTGGGAGCGGTCCGACGGTGGGGGCGGAGTCACCTGGCTCAAGTGATGGACCGAGCGGTGGGGGCAGGTTAGACTTGCCTCCGACTTTGTCGAAGTGACCCGGGTGTGTGGATCGGTGGCGGGAGCTGCGCGGGCGCATGGTGCCGGTTCCTGCAGTACGTGGGCTTGCGCCGGGCGCAGAGCGACTGCGTGCCGAGTGCGAGATTCCAGGGACTCCGGCGTAGGAACACAGCGATGGATCCGCGCCGCGTAGGCTCCTCGGAGCATTCAGAGAGGGCTAGCATGCTGCGAAACAAGATCCTGGAGAAGTGGGCGCAGGGTGAGGCTGTCTGCGGGACGGTGCTGTCGCTTGGCTCAACTCGATCGGCCGAGATCTGCGCTCGGGCGGGCTTCGACTTCCTCATGGTGGATGCTCAGCACGGGTATTTCGACGAGCAGTCCTCAACGGACGCGATCAGAGCCATCGAATCCGCGGGGGCGGTTCCGTTTGCGCGGGTGGCACGCAATGACCCGGGGCGCATTGGCACGGTATTGGACGCCGGCGCTCTGGGTGTCGTAGTTCCGATGGTGAACTCCCGGGAGGAGGCAGAAGCTGCGGTGAGGGCAACCTACTACCCTCCCCAGGGACTGCGATCCAAGGGAGGCACCGTAGCTACGTACTATGGAGCAGGCTACCATGCGACGGCGAACAACCTGGTGGCACTGGTCGTGATGGTTGAGACCGCCCATGCAGTGGAGAACATCGGCGAGATCATCCGCGTTGAAGGAGTGCGCGCCTGCCTCATTGGATCGGGAGACCTGGCTCTCTCTCTTGGATGTGGCCTCTCTGACGCCCCGATACTGCGTGCAGTTGACGCAGTCGCTGCTGCGTGCAAGACCAGCGGCACCCCACTGGGCATCACCACCGGATCGCTCAGCGCGGTCGAGCGCTGGCGCTCTCTGGGCGTGTCCTTCATTCTGGTCTCCCATGACGTCGGGGCATTGTGTGACGCCATGGGCAGCCTAGCGCAGCGTGCAAGAGCGGCACTTCAGGGGTGACGATGAAGCACAACCGCGATGCGCAGGTTGTTCCAGCGGTAGATCTTGGTACGGGGGATGCAAGGTCAGCGCCGTGGGCGCGACTGATCAGGGTATTGGCACCGACTGCGTCCCGTATGCGTCTCTGTCCCCGGCAATCGGGTGGACTGAGCAGCGACTTGAGGACTAGATCCAGGCTGTCGCCGTTGCGGCGAGGTCCCCGCTGCGAAGCGGAGTTGTTTCCCGCGACAGCGTTGCTAGCTCCTCTGGAGCGCGGCTTAACCTGCCCCCTCGAGAACGGTTCAGGTGGATGCTGGGACTTGGATTGGCCTGCCTCCCTCCGGAACCGGTCCAGGTTGAGCGCTGGGATCGGGCTCAGAGCTACACCGCAACGGACAGAAGTATCTCTTGGGTCTCCCCCGGCCGGCGACCAGGGGCAAGTTCCAGCCTCGTCCCGCCGAGGGGCACAGAAGAGGCCTTAGAAAGGCCAGTTGTTCGCGAGGCCCACGGGACAGTCCTCTGCTGGCAGCGATTCGCCCGCCACTCGAGGGGAGCCAACCGCGGAATGTGAAGACCAGTTCTCGAATGGGAAGGACACCCCCGCCAGACTCCTTCTAGGCCACGCTGAGCCCGTCGCTTTCAGGTACGATGGAATCCTGTGGGCACACGAACTCTTGACCAATACCCCAGACACTTGGGTGATCAGCCCGGCGGTGAGAGCCGAGCGAAGCGGCTGAGAGAGCTGGGCGCGCTGATGCTGAAGATTGGCAGCATCAGCTTTGGTGGGCCGGCCGCTCACATCTCGCTCCTGCAAGACGAAGTGGTCGAACGGCGGCAGTGGATGGAGACTCCCCACTTCCTCGATCTGGTTGCCGCCACGAACCTGATCCCCGGCCCCAACGCAAGCGAGATGGCCATGTACATCGGTCTCATCCGCGCCGGGTGGATCGGCCTCGTCGTGGGGGGGCTCGCGTTCTTGCTCCCAGGGGCTGTCCTCTCGGGCTTCCTCGCTTGGGTCTACTTGAGATACGGAGCCCTTCCAGAGATCTCCCGCGCGTTCTCCACGGGCATTGAGCCGGTCGTGCTGGTCGTCGTCCTGGCCACGGTGTGGCGGTTGGGACGGAGCGCTCTTCGAACGTGGGATCTCTGGTTCTGGGCTGGTGGAGCACTCATTCTCAGCCTGCTCGGCGTGAGCCCCGTCTGGATCTTCCTGGGGACCGCACTCGCCGCCCTTCTCTCGCGCTCTCTTTACCATCGCCCGGAGGCCCTTCTGGTCTTTCTTGGAGCCAGCCTTCCCACTGCCCCAGTTGCGTCGGTCGCCCCGTCCCTTGAACGCATCGGCTTGGTGTTCTTGAAGACGGGGGCTCTTCTCTTTGGGAGCGGGATGGTTCTCTTCGCCTTTTTGGAGAGAGAGCTCGTGCCTCTGGGCTGGCTATCCCGGTCGCAACT
>Ga0315286_10003520_pt1 | contig 14846 bp, 16 predicted proteins | sample YL17G10_0_MG_FD_205038 | JGI IMG/M metagenome (GOLD analysis project Ga0315286, IMG submission 205038) | Sediment microbial communities from Yellowstone Lake, YNP, Wyoming, USA - YL17G10_0 | ecosystem: Environmental > Aquatic > Freshwater > Lake > Sediment | place: USA: Wyoming | collected...
GCCGGCGCCCTGCTCGAGCTTGAGGTGCTCCACCCGTGCGACCTCGGCGCCGAGCGAGCGCTGCGCCGTACCGGCCGCGAGCTGAGCGCGCGCCGCCTCCACCCGTCCCAGGGCGTCCTGCACCTGCGCCATCACCTCCAGCTTCTTGGCCCGCTGCTGCTGCTCGGCGGCCTGGAGATCGAAGTCGGCCGCGTGCAGCGCGTGGACCCGTTGCAGGCCCATGAACAGGGGCAGCTTCAGGTAGAGCCCGAGCTCGTGGGTGTCGATGCGGTCCTCGACCCCCGGTGCGCTGTTGGCAAGGTAGTTGCCCGCCAGCATGAGCTGCGGGCCGAACGCCTCCTTCGCCAGAATCTTCTTGCGCTCGGCGATGGCGACCGCAGTCGTGACGGCGGCGAGGTCGCGCCGGCCGCCGAGCGCCGCCTCGGCGGTGTCGCGGAACGTGCCACCGGGGGAGGCGGGCGCCGCGGGGGCGTCGGCAAGGGTGTACCCCTCCGGCGGCGGGTCCTCCCCCATGAGCGCCGCGAGGAGCGCGCCGAGCGAATCGATCTGAGCCTGGGCGGCCTGCCGCTGCGCCCGGGCGCTTGCGAGTGCAAAGTGGATCTTGGCGCCGTCCACGCTCGCCCAGGCGCCGACCTTTACCTTGAGGTCCGCGTCCCTGGCGTCGTTCTCCAGCGCCTGCTCGTACGCAGTGACCGCGGTCACGGCGTGGGTGAGCGTGAGCGCGTTGCGGAACGCCGCGCGCACGTTGTAGCGCACCTCGTCTGCGCCGTACAGCGCGAGGTCCTCGCTGGCGTGCTGCGAGAGCTCGGCAATCAGGCGCCCCTCGTGGAGCGCGCCGCCGGCCAGCAGCGGGATCTGGTAGGTGATCCCGTAGTGCTCCTGGTTGCGGTCCCAGGGGAGCTGGTAGAACCCCAGGCTCGGGATCTTGAACAGGTCGACCGAGATCGGCACCAGCGAGCGGTTGCTGTCGTAGTTGTTGTACGAGCCGACCAGGTCCACCTCGCCATACCTGCGCCCGGTCGCCTCCTGCGCCCGCTGCGCCGCGGCGAGTGCGGACAGCTTGGCAGCCTGGAGCCTGGGGTTGGCGGCCAGCGCCCGAGACGTGGCCTCCTCGATCGTGAGCGAGCTGGCGCTGGCCGGCGCCAGCACCGCAGCAATGAGTATTGCCGACAGCCATCTCATGCGTACCCCCTTTGCCGGTCCAGACCGGCGACGGAGGCAGGCTACGGTGGGGTGGCGCCAGCCGTCATTGACGATCGTCACGCACGGACGGCTCGCCATGGGCCAGCGCGCGCAACCTCGCCGCGTTGAGCACGGTCAACCGGCGCCGCGCCAAGCGCCGAACCAGGCCGTCGCGGACGAGCCGGCTCATGGCACGGGACAGGTTCTCAGGGGCGACACCGATGGTGCGGGCCAGCTCGACCTGGCTCATGGGAATCTCGACCTCCACGCGGCCGTGTTGGTCGTGGGGAATCAGCGACGCAATGACGGCGGCCAGGCGGTGGAGCGCTCCCGGCCGGCCGAGGGTGCCGAGCTGGTCGAGACAGGTGCGGAAACGCTCCGCGAGATGGGCCAGGAGATGGATGCAGAGCTCGGAGTGTTTCTCGAGGTGGGTGCGGAAATCGTCGCGGAGGAGCATGAAGACGCGGCTCGACTCGACGCTCGCCACCGAGACCGGGAACGGGCCGCCATCGAGCAGCGGCAGGAACCCGAACCAGTCGCCGGGCTGGAGCCAGAAGACGGTCAGCTCCTGTCCGCCGGCAAGCTGCCTGAACGCGCGCAGCCGCCCGGCGGCGACGATCGCGAACGCTCCGCCGGTCTCGCCCTCGAGAAACAGGAGCGTGTCGGGCGGCATCTCCCGTTGCGTGAAGAGCGGCGCCAACGTCCGCGAGGCCGTATCGCCGGCAAACGGCGTGCCGGCGAGCAGCCGATCCAGCTCCGCCGCGTCCTTGGTCACCATGTCAGTATGACTGAAGAGCAAATGGGTGGCGCCGGTAGGCGGGAACAACCCCGCGCAGCGTCGACCCCGGGGGTGGAGGTCAGGGCGGGTGAAGCGTGCACCGATCCAGGTTCGGGACACCTCCTGACACTGAGCGCTCCCGCGCAGGTCGCCAGCTACCGGGGAACGGCGTCAGCCTGCGGGTGGTTCTTGCCGCGTTGGCCGAGCAACCACTCCAGCGCTTCCTGCGCGGTGTCGTTGACGGTCGCGGCCTTCATCAGGCGCGCGACCACGATCGCTTCCACGATCTCCGCCTCGGACATGCCGGCCGCGAGAGCCTGCTTGGTCCACATCAGGGTGCACTCCGAGGACTGCAGCGCCGACGCGACGCCGATGCCGATCAGCAGCTTGGTCGTGCGCGGGAGTACAGCCAGCTCGGGGTTGGCCATGATCGCGTCCCGGTGCGCCAGGTACGTCGCCGCCGCGGCCGGTGACACGTCGCGCATCGAGTCCATCGGTGTTCTGCCATTCTCACTCATTGGTTCCTCCTTGCCGGCGCCGGACTCGTGTCGCCCGGTCACGTCAGAATCGCCAGGTTGTTTGCACGAAACCCCACGAGGCGTGCGGTGCCGGGCCGGTACGCTCGACGAACGACCCCGGGGCGAACCACCCGCCTCCAGCGGCGAGCTCCAAGGCGGGCCGGGGCGACCAGATGGCGCGGGTATCGAGCTCCCAGCCGAGGTCACCGCCCGCGGCGCCGCTCGGGTCCCGCCGCACGGCTTGCAGCCCCGTCGAATACCACGCGTCGCGCGCCTGCGCCAGTTGGAAGCAATGCCCCTCAAAGCGCACGGCGAGCCCCTCGGCGGGGTGCAGCTCCACGCGCGCCTCGTAATCCCAGACGTTGGCCCAGAAGACGAGGTTGAGGTAGCCGTAGAAGCGAATGTCGGCGCCTCCGAAGACCCCGTCGAAGGCGCCGTGAACGCCGTCGTGGGGATCGCGGTCACCGGAGCCGTACGTGGACGCGACAGTTGCAAGGGCCTTCCACGCACCGCCGAGCCTGACGGCAAGCCAGGCCGAGGCGCCAAGCGCGTCGATCGAGTCATCGGCGGTATGCCCCGTCTCGTGGACGGCAGTCACACCCCAGCGCCACGGCCCGGCGAGGGCGGCGTCGGCCTGCAACCCGATGAAGCGGCAGCGGAGTGAGCCAGTGCGCCGCTCGCCGCGCCGCATCGTGTCGTCGCGTTTCTCCCCGGCGAAGAGATCCAGGCGATCCTCGCCGCGTCGGACGCCCCCGTACAGCACGGCAGCGCGCACGCCGCCCGCCGAGCTGTTCGGCCACGAGTCGGGGCGGTTGACCACGGCGCGGCCCACCCAGGCATCGACCCAGAGCGCTCCATGCTCGACATGACCTCGCGCCGCGTCCCACGTCCAGCGACCCGTGTTGCCCCATTCGCCGGGCCCGAACACGCGCTCGTCGCCGTAGGCGATGCGCTGCCGGCCGACTGTGAACCCGAGCGCCGAGCCGCCGACGTCGCGCCACTCCACGAACGCCTCGCGCACGTCGAGGGGGTCATGAATGGGGTTGCTGGCGGGGAAGTCGGAGTCGCCCAACGCGGAGCCGAAGGCGCGCGCATCGCGAAGCTGCAGGTGGAAGCGCGGGCGGCCTTTTGCACGCACATCCATCTCCAGGCTCAGGCGCGAGAGCGCGAAGGTGTCGGTGAAGGCGGGGCGATATCCCCGCAGATCCAGGTTGTCGTCCGACTCCACGCGCACGCGGAGCTGCCCGGAGAGCTTCAGCGTGTACGGACCGGCTGCGGGGTCGCCCGCGCCTGCGGGCGCCGCCAGCGCCACGCCGGCAACGACGCACAGCACCCGGGGCGGCAGGAGGCGGCGCATGAGTGTCACGTCGAACCAGGTCGGCCACATGTGGGCATCGCGACTCGCAGCGCACCGCGAGCCGCCGGCGCGATCATCGCTGCCACTGTGCGCCCATCAGATAGACGTAGGTCACGGTCCAGTTCGCCAGCAGCGTGGCGACCCCGAACAGGATCATGCCGACGCTCATCAGCGCCCAGCCCGAGAGGATGTTGCCAACCACGCAGCCGGTCGCGAAACCGGCGCCGACGCCGACGAGGATGCCGCCGAAGAACGCGGTGACGGTCTGCTCCGGCGGTTTGGGCAGCAGCTTCGCCTGGCCCGAGAGCCGCGCCGCGACCCAGGCGCCGGGGACCATCGCCACCACCACCAGGATCAGCCAAGCGCTGACCTTGCGCTGCGGCGGCGCGGTCGCCGGCGCGGCGGTGGCTGGCGCCGGCGCCGCTGCGGCCGGCACCGCGGCCGGCCGGCCGGTCTCGACCGCGACGCCGTCGGTGACCAGCTCATAGGCGTGCAGCACACCGTGGGTCACACCGAGGGGGTAGCTGCGGCCGCTCGCCACCGCGGAGAGGAAGGCGGGGACGGCCAGCACGCCGATGGCGATCCCGGCCTGCCACGGTTGCCACGGTCGCCGCAGGAGGCCTCGCGACCGCGGCGCCTGACTTGCCGTCCGCTGTCCCTTGCGCCGCAGCCACAGCGCCACGGCCACCGTCGCCCCGGCGAACAGCACAGCCAGCAGCCAGTATGGCAGGCCGGTCAGCGAGGAGAAGGTCACGGGTCCGCCGTCGACGGCCTTGATGACGTGACTCTTCAGCCAGACGTGTGTGCGGCTGAGCGAGCCGTGCTCGACCATCGCGATGCCGAGCGGCATGCCGACGAGCGCCGCCATCGAGTTGAGGTTCCCCGCGCCGGCCTTGTACAGGCAGCCGGAGATGCAGCCTCCGGCGAGCACCGTGCCGGCGCCGAAGATCACGCCGCCGACGATCCAGCTCGCCCACAGCAGCGGCTTCGGCTTGAGCACCACCCAGCCGAGCTTCTCAATGATGGCGAAGCCGACCATCGACACGGCGATCGCCACCCACAGCCCGGCCAGCTTGCGGGCGTCGCGGAACACGAGCACCTCGCTCATCGCCGACGAGCCGCACAGGTCGCCCTTCTGCAGCAGGAAGCCGAACAGGAACCCCACCGGGACCGCGGTCCAGAACCACGCGCCTGACTGCCAGGCGACGACAGTCGGTACGACGATCGCGGCCAGGCTCAAGAGCCCCAGCCACCAGCCGCCGGATGTTGTGTGATCGGTCATGATCGTGCCCTCTCAGTCGGCATGGGCCTCGGAGGCCAGGCCGGTCGTTGGTCCCATCACTGACCACTACGCACGTGGCCCACTTGCGCGCTACGCCACGCCCAGCGCCCGGCGGACCTCGTCGGCCTTCGGGACGCGGCCGGCCATGACGACCTTGCCGTCGATCGCGATCGCCGGCGTCGCCATGATCCCCAGCTCTATCATCCGCGGGTACGACTCGCTCTTTACCACCGCACACGTAAGGCCCAATTCCTCGACGACCTGGCGGACGATGCGGTGGACCTCCTGGCAGCGGGCGCAGCCGGCGCCGAGCACCTCGATTTTGTTGATTGCGGTAGGCATGTCCATGGCTCCTTTGGGTTAGGGATTGACGCTCACTGCTTGAACATTGAGGCGATCGGCGCCACGAGCACCCACGCGCCCGCCCCGACGAGCGCAACGCCGAACGCGCGGTGCGTCCAGGCTGCCCAGCGGGCGGCACGACTCCCCAGGTACGCCGCCGCAAAGCCGCTCACGGCGCCGGCGGCGAACAGCAGCACGACATGGCCGAGCGAGTAGGCCGCGAGCAGCGCTGTCCCCCACAGCACCTTCTGCTCGAAGGCGACGAGCGACAGGACGACGACGAGGATCGGCGTGGCGCACGGCGACGACAGAGTGCCGGTCAGCGCGCCCAGGGCAAAGGCGCCGAGGAGGCCGGCGTTGCGGAATCGAGTGCCCTGGATCTGCGGGAGCGGTAGGTGAATAAGGCCAGTCAGGTGCAGCCCCATCACGACCAGCACGACGCCCAGGAATGCCTGCCAGCCCACGCCGATGTCGCCGAGCAGGCGACCGGTGAGCGCCGCGATCGCGCCAAGGGCCGTGAAGCACAGCGCGAGGCCGAGCACAAAGGCGCCCGAGAGCGCCAGAGCCCGCGAGCGCGAGGTGCTTGTTCCGCCGACGGCCGTGACGATGAGCGGCACGGCCGCAAGCACGCACGGGCTCGCCGAGGACACCACGCCGCCCAGGAAGACGAGCAGGAGCATGAGCAGCGGCGGCGCCGCCGCCGCCTGGTCGGCGAGGGTTTGGAGCAACTGCTGCATCAGAGCAGACCGATCTTCGCGAGGGCGGCTCGAAACTCATCGGCTTGGAAGATGCCCTGGTGGCGCAGCATCTCCTCGCCCTTTTGGTTGAACACCACCTGGGTCGGCATGACCATGATCTTGAACCGGCGCGCCACCTCCGGGTTCTCCTGAATCCAGAAGTTTCGGACCTTCGCCTTGACCGTGAGGGCCGCCTGCAGATCCTGGAGGATGGGCTGCATGGCGCGGCAGGGGATGCAGTGCTCGCCGCCGAACTCGACGATGAGCCAGCTCCCGGAGGCGAGCGCTGTGTCCAGCTCCGTGGGCGACAAGGCGGGGATGGCGGCGTGCTGGGCTGCCGAGGGCGACGGTGAGGTGTCCGGCGCGGCGGTAGTGGCGATCAGGGCGACAGCAGCGAGCGCCGTACCGGCGAAGAGGGTGAGGGTGCGAGGTGTCACGAGCATGTCAGGTCTCCTTGGTGCGATCACAGCACCAGATTGAAGAGGTAGCCGACGAGCAGGATCCCCGTCGCGACGACGCCGACGAACACGGCGATGAGCCGTGGCCGGAGGACCTTGCGGAGGATGATGGTCTCCGGCAGCGAAAGGCCGATGACGGCCATCATGAAGGCGAGCACGGTGCCGAGCGCCGCACCCTTCTCCAGCAGCGCCTGGACGATCGGGATGATGCCGGCGGCGTTCGAGTACATCGGAACGCCGACCAGGACGGCGAGCGGGACGGCCCACCACGCGCCCTTTCCCATGAACGATGCCATGAATCCGGTGGGCACCCAGCCGTGGATGCCGGCGCCGACGGCGATGCCGGCGATCACGTACGGCCAGACCTTGCCGACGATGTCGCGCGCCGCCTCGCGTCCGAAGCGGACCCGGTCGGCCCAGGTCGTCACGACACTCGCTCCCGCATCGGCGCCCGCGGGGATCTCGTACACCCAGCGTTCGACGTGGCGCTCCATATGCAGCCGCCCGATGACGGCGCCAGCGATGATGGCGATGGCGAGACCCGTCCCCATGTACAGTGCGGCCACCTTCCAGCCGAACAGCGAGAAGAGCAGTACCAGGGCGATCTCGTTGACCATCGGCGCCGAGATCAGGAACGAGAGCGTGACCCCGAGTGGGACGCCTGTGGTGACGAAACCGATGAACAGCGGCACCGCGGAGCACGAGCAGAACGGCGTGACCACCCCGAGGAGCGCGGCCGCGACGTTGCCCACCGCCTCGTGCTGGCCGGCGAGAATGCGGCGGGTGCGCTCGGGCGTGAAGAAGGACCGCACGATGCCGACGGCGAAGACGACAACGGTGAGGAGGAGAAGGACCTTCGGTACCTCGAAGACGAAGAACTCCACTGTTGACGCGAGGTGAGTGTCCGGCCCAAGACGGAACAGGTCGTACGTCACGATGCGGGCAAACGGGGCGAGCGAGGCGTAGAGCGCGACCCACACTCCCGCGCCCACGAGGCCAATAGCGATGCTCCGCAGCAGACCATGCGCGGCTCGTCGTGGCACCTCGCCGGTGAGCTCGCCCGCCACGGGAGGCGCCGCGCAGGCGCAGGGCGCGGCACTCACGGACGTTGCGCAGCACCGGGGCGCCCCGCCGATCGGGCTGGTCTGGTCGCAGTCGCCTCCGCTGGTGTTGTTGTCTGGCCCTGCGTTCATGAGCGTGTGGCGGGTACCGGCTGCGCTGTGCCGAAGTAGCGGCGCTGGAAATAGAGAGCGACGTTGACCAGGCCGATGAGCGCCGGCACCTCGACCAGCGGTCCGATCACCGCGGCGAACGCGGCGCCCGAGTTGATTCCGAACACGGCGACCGCGACCGCTATCGCCAGCTCGAAGTTGTTCGACGCGGCGGTGAACGACAGCGTCGCCGTCTTGCTGTAGTCGGCGCCGGCGAGCTTCCCCATCCAGAAGCTGACGAGGAACATCACGACGAAGTAGATGAGCAGCGGCACCGCGATGCGCAGCACGTCGAGCGGGATGCGGACGATGAGCTCGCCCTTGAGCGAGAACATCACCACGATCGTGAACAGCAGCGCGACCAGCGTGATCGGCGAGATCCGCGGGATGAAGGCGCCGTGGTACCACTCCTTGCCCTTCGCCTTGACGAGGACCAGCCGCGTCAGCATGCCGGCGAGGAACGGGACGCCGAGGTAGACGAACACGCTCCTCGCGATCTGGCCGATCGAGATGTCGACGATCGCGCCGGGCAGGCCGAGCAGCGGCGGCAGCTTGGTGATGAACACCCAGGCGTACACCGAGTAGAACAGCACCTGGAAGATGCTGTTGAGCGCTACCAGACCGGCGGCGTACTCGCTGTCGCCCTTCGCCAGCTCGTTCCACACGATCACCATGGCGATGCAGCGGGCGAGCCCGATCATGATCAGCCCGACCATGTACTCGGGGTAGCCGCGCAGGAAGACGATCGCCAGGACGAACATCAGGATCGGGCCGATCACCCAGTTCTGCAGGAGCGAAAGTCCAAGCACCTTCCAGTTGCGGAAGACGTCGCCGAGCTCCTCGTAGCGCACCTTGGCGAGCGGCGGGTACATCATCAGGATCAGCCCGACCGCGATCGGGATGTTGGTCGTCCCGACCTGGAAGCGGCCCCAGAAGGGGACCACCCCGGGGACGAGGTAGCCGAGGCCGACACCCACGGCCATCGCCGCGAAGATCCACAGCGTCAGCCAGCGATCGAGGAACGACAGCTTGGCAGCGACGTGCTCGGTCATGCGGACTCCTTGCGCTGCGGCCGTGTCGGGCAGCAGATCGCGCGTAGCGAGGCGAGATCGAAATCGGGCCGGCAGATGGTCGCGACCGGAAGCTCGATGATGCGCGGCAGCAGCACAGCATCTTCGGCGACCTGCGGGTCGCCGGCGAGCGCCGGCCACAGCGCCGCGAGCGCCGCCCCGGCGGCGCCCTCGGCGGCGAGCCGGTAGTGTACCCAGCGGCCGGCCTTGCGCTCCGCCACCAGACCGGCGTCCTTGAGCTCGGCGAGGTGCGCCGAGATCGTCGACGGCGCCAGCGCGATCACGGCGTTGAGCTGGCAGACGCACAGCTCCCCGCCGCGCAGCATCGCCAGGATTCGGACGCGCACTGGGTGGGCCAGCGCCTTGTGAATGCGGATCAGGAGGTCGAGAGGAGTCACGCTCATTTCGTCACCACGCGAAATATAGTATCATGAAGGCGGGTTGTCAAGGACGATGGGCGCGAACGTTCAGGGGAGACTCGCATGACCGCCGAGCCGAAACACAAGCGTGTCCTGATCCTGTGTACGGGCAATTCGTGCCGCTCGCAGATGGCCGAGGGGCTGGTGAACCACGATCTCGGCGGCCGCTGGGCGGCACGCTCGGCGGGTACCCATCCCGCTGCCGCCGTGCACCCACTCGCGGTGCGGGTGATGGCCGAGATCGGCGTCGACATCGCTCGCGCCGTGCCCAAGCCCGTCGACACGATGACCGCCCGGCCGTGGGACCTGGTCGTGACGGTGTGCGACTCGGCGAGGGAGAGCTGCCCGGTGTTCCTCGGGGCGGCCGAGCAGATTCACGTCTCGTTTCCCGACCCGGTCCTCGCCACGGGCAGCGAGGAGCAGCGCCTAGCCGTCTACCGCGCCGTCCGCGACGGCATCCGCGCCCGACTGCTCCCCGAGATCGCACACCGGGCTTGACGCCCGCGGCGCACCGAGCCTTCTACGAGTTCTCGTGGCCGGGGCGGGAAGGTACGGTGAGGGCGCCGCCGAGCTCGTCGAGCAGGCGGCGCCACTCGCCTCGGTCGACGTGAAGGGGACGCATCGTCGTCGCGGGCCGCAGCGCCCGCGGGTTCAGTAGCCACCGTTCAAGAGCAGCCGGTGTCCAGGATCGGTCCTTCGGTGCCGTCGTCGGGTAGAAGCCGGTGAAAAGACCCGACAGATTCGGGCCGGCCGATCCGCGCCCCTGGGGACCTTCGGCGAGGAGCGCCCGGTGGCACCCACCGCACCGGTCCTCGAAGCGCGAGCCCCGATCGGACTCGCGGCGCGCGAACCGTACTCGGTACGTTGCATCGATCGTCCCGGAATCGGCGCTGTGCAGCAGGAAGGCGATCAACGCATCGATCTGCCGGGCACTCAGCCCGAACCTCGGCATGTTCTCGACCGGATCGGCGATCGAATGCGCGAGACGGCTCTGGTCGCGCGTCCACACGATTCGGTCGAGGTTGGTGGCGAGCCGATTGCCGACGCCCCCCGCCTGGTGGCAGCGGTGGCAGGCGAGACTCTCCAGCAGTTTCCGTCCTTCGACTACGGGCGGCGCGTCCGCCCGGCCGTGGTCCGCCGCGCCCCCGGAGAGCAGCCGGTGATGAGCGAGCGCCTGCCGACCGGCGTCCGGGTCGCCGCGGTGGCACGAGGTGCAGGAACCCGTCTCCTGGTAGTGCGAGGCGTGGCAGCCAATACAGCCCCCGCCCTTCGCGACCGGGAGGTCCGCTCGCACGCAGCCGACGAGCCACAGCAGGGCGGGCGCGATCAGAATGGCGAGACGAGGCGCCAATCGGACCCCCGAAAGAAGAGCCCTACCGCGGTCAAGGCGGCGAGGCCGAGGAAAGCGAGCAGCACCAGAACGGCGACCGGCCGGTGCGCGCGCTGGAACCATGCGGCATGCTCCACCGCGGGGATGGGCAGCCAGGGCAGAGCGATCAGCAGCAGCGCGAGCGCCAACGCGGCGTAAATGGCCAGCGTGTCGTAGCTCACGAGCTCCTGAATCCACAGGAGAAACCACGCCGATTTCGCCGGGTTCGGTGGGTTCGCAGGATCGGCGGCGACCTCGAGCGGCGCCGGAATCCACGCCGCCAGCAGCGCGAGCAGTGCGACGCAGGCGAGCAGCGCACGCTTGACCGGGCGGAAGAGGTGCGGTGAGCTGGGGACGAGGTGTCTCACAGGTAGGGCAGCAGTCCTTTTTGCCTGCGGATGACGAAGAAGTGCAGCATCGAGAGAGCGAACACGGCAAGCGGCAGCACCGCTACGTGCAGCGCGAAGAACCGGAGCAGCGAGAGCGGGCCGCCCACCGAGTCCGGCACCAGCAGGGCGCGCACGGCGCCGCCACCGGGAAGCGAGCGCAGCAGCTCCATCCCGGTCTGCGTGGCCCAGTAGGCGAGCTGGTCCATCGGCAGCAGGTAGCCGGTGTAGGCCGCGAAGACGCAGGCGAACAGCAGCAGGCAGCCGGCGACCCAATTGAGCTTCCTGGGGTTCTGGAACGCTCCGGTGAGGATCACCCTGAGCGTGTGCAGCGCCAGCAGGATCAGCAGAGCGTGAGAGCTCAGACGGTGCAGGCTGCGCAGGTAGTGTCCGCCCCAGACCGAGCGTTCGAGGAACTGGATCGACGCATGCGCGCCGGCCGGCGACGGGCTGTAGTAGAAGAGCAGCAGCAGGCCGGTGGAGGCGAGCACGAGCAGGCAGGTGAACGCGAGGCCCCCGAGACAGAAGGTGTAGGTGATCCGCAGGGTGTCGCTGGCGACGGCCCTGGGGAAGAGGTGCCGGAGCAGGTCCTTCACCATCAGACCGCTCCGACCCGGGGATTCCGCGAGCACGGCAGGCCACTGGCGCGCGGACCCCGACCCAGGCTCACCCGGACGGCGCCGTCGGCCGCCACGACGTGCAGGGGGCGCAGCGACCGCGAGGCGGGTCCGGCGAGGACCGCTCCCGTGGGGCTGAAACGGCTCCCGTGACAGGGACACGCGAACCCGCCCGGGGTGGCCGTGACGGTGCAACCCAGGTGGGTGCAGGCGAGGTCGAGCGCAAGCAACGCGGCGCCTTGGCGCACCACGGCGATGCCGTCGTCGGGAAGCACGAGCGCCCCGTCCGCCGGGATGTCCCCGGCGGCGATCGTAATGACCCGCTCGGCCGACACTCCGTCTGGCCCCGTGCGTGGCGTGAGAAACCTCCACAGCCCCGCAGCGCCACCCAGGAAGAGGCCTATCGCTTCGAGCGCGGATCGGCGTGATCGAGCAGGCTCTGCCATCGTCTGACGACCTGACGTGCGAACTCCGGGGTTTTCGTGTTCATCCTTTCATGACGTTCGGTGGGGAAGAACGAACCATTGACGACGCTCTGCCCGTCGCGGCTCCAGTACGAGCGCAACGCCAGGCCGTCCTTGTCGAGCTGGTAGAGGCGCTCTGCGTCCGGCTCCAGGAGGAAGCGCCGCGGATTGTCGTGGCAACCGCCGCAGGCGACGGTCCCACAGCGCACGGTGTGGGGCGTGACGGCGCGCCACTCGGCCGCGGCCAGGTGGTTCTCCCAGCCCCGACTCGCGTCGGTGACGAAGAGCACGAAGAGCGGCCGAATCGGCGCCACCAGGCCGTGTGCATCGAGCCCGAGCGGCGGGGCATCCTGGCGCTTGATCTGGGCGCTCTTGCGCCACGGTCCCCAGGCCGGCAGGGGAGCGAACTCCGACCGCTGCTCGTCGGTTGTCGGCCGGACGAGGAAGGTCCCGTACTCCTGGGCCGCCCACGCCGCGTGACAGGCGACGCAGGTCATCGACTCGAGGTGGGCGGTGATCGCGTGCTCCGGGGAGCGAGCCGACGGCGAGCGGTGGCAGTCGCGACAGCCCTTGGCGCCGAGCCGCCCCTGATGGAGGGAGCGCATGGGATGGCAGTCGGCGCAGGTCATGCCGCGCTCGAAGTGCACGTCCGGCAGCATCGTCAGGAACGGCTCCCCCTGGGAGGTCGCGCCGCGCCGGTAGCGGCTGTGGTCGTCCCGCGGGGCTTTACCCTCGTACTCCCAGCCGACCGAGTAGCCGCGATGGCAGCGCAGACAGGCGTCATCGGCGGGCCGTCCGGCCGGGTGTGCCGTTTCGCCGTGGCAGTCGGCGCAGCCCGCGACGTGGCAGCCCGAGCAGGACTCGGTGAAGAACCGCTCTCCTTCTTCGGTGCCGAAAGCGCGGCGCGCGAACGCGCGTTCGCCAGCGCGAGTGGCCATGACGCCTTCGAGGATCCCACGCGCGTTCTCGTGACAGCACAGACAGGCTGCCGAGGCCGCCGCGGGAACGCCGGCAGCCGGAGCGGTCGCCGCCAGCCCGGCGGGGCTAGCGGCGCTCAGCCAGCAGGCGACGATGCAGAACGTCGTCCAGGGCGACATAGTCGAGCCTCGCGCGGTAGATGGGATCAGTGGCCTGCGGGTGGCAGACGAGACAGAGGTTGACCGCAAGGATGTCGAGCACCTCCTCGTGCTCCAGGGGACGTGCGCCAATCCGTGAGATCGCCGCGTGGGAGACGACCCGTCCACCTTCCATCGACAAGAACCCGTCGAGCGCCTTGCGCGGGTCCCGCTCGCACAGCATCGTGCTGCGGATGGCGCCATCCTCGACGACGTGTTGCCCGAACCCCAGGAACGCCGGATCACCATGACACTCGCTGCACCCCACCGCCCGGGGGCCGGTGTTGTGGGCATAGAACGGCGCGAACCGCAGTTGTGGCGCGCCGCGGTACCGCGCCACCGATTCGTCTTTCGTGCGGTGCCCGTCGGCCTCGATCACGGTGACGAACGTCTGGCAGCCGGGGGTCACCGGCGCGATCCCGCCGCGTCCGTCGACCGCCAGGGGAAACGGGTAGAGCGCGCGGTAGTCCTCGGTTTCGGCGAATGCACCGGCGGTCTCCTCCTCCTTGATCGAATCCCAGCTCGACTCCCGTTTGTCGTAGCTGGTGTGGCAGCCGTAGCACTGGGGCACGGCGCGGGAGTGGCACGCCGAGCACTCGAGCCGTTCATGGCCGACGACGGTGTGCGCCGGCGTCCCGGTAATAACCGGGCTGGCGAGCAGCGTGCCGGCGCGCTTGGTCACGAGGACCACCCGCCCGCCGCTCTCGAAGACGTTCGAGTACGGCCGTCCCTTGCCGGTAAGGACCGCCCGCTGGCCCGGCGCCAGAGGCCGGGCGTACTGGCGCGATTCGCGGACCGGTGCGTCGCTCTCGCGACTCACCTCGGCGAGCCGCGGCGGCCTGGCCGCGTCGCCGTGGCAGTCCTCGCAGCGAATCTCGAGCTGACCTTCCATGCCGGCATGGGCATACCCGTCGCCCATGGTCTCGCGCGAGGTGTGGCAGTCGATGCACTCCATGCCGGCCGCGAAGTGGACGTCCGGGGCGATGTGGGTGAACGAGCGCTCGTCGCTGCCGGTGACAGGCCCGGGATGGCCGTCGCGGGTTGGCACGAGGCCGTTGTTGCCGTCCATCAGACCCTGGTACGAGAGGGCCGTCCGGCCGCTGCGGTGATGGCAGCGCCCGCAGGCCTCCATCGGCGGGAGGCCGTGCAGCGCGTGAGTGGCGCTGTGCGCTCCCTGGCCGTGAACGGTCCGGTCGCCGCCCTGGTAGGCGTCTCCGTCGCCGTAAGGGAGATGACACGCGGCGCAGCCCGCCGGATGACCCGCGACCGTCGGATCGTCGTTCGCCAGCGCGAGGTGGCAGCGCGAGCAGAACTTGCGGTACAGCTCGCCCGACAGGTTGTCGAGCCCGATCGCGGAGGCGTGGGCGAGCTCGGAGCCGTCCGGGCCGAAGTGGGAGCCTTCCTGCGCGGCGAAGGCGATGCCGGCTCGCTCTCCCTCCCAGGTCGCCTGGATCTGCGCGATCATCCCGGCGTTGGTGAACATCTGGCTGGAGGCCATGCGGCCGACCTGGTCCTGATGACAGGAACCGCATGCCAGGTCC
>Ga0315286_10003521_pt1 | contig 14843 bp, 12 predicted proteins | sample YL17G10_0_MG_FD_205038 | JGI IMG/M metagenome (GOLD analysis project Ga0315286, IMG submission 205038) | Sediment microbial communities from Yellowstone Lake, YNP, Wyoming, USA - YL17G10_0 | ecosystem: Environmental > Aquatic > Freshwater > Lake > Sediment | place: USA: Wyoming | collected...
TCACGGCGTCGGGGCTGCCGGTGGGCCTCCAGATCATCACCGACGTTTTCACCGAGGACCGCCTGCTCAGGCTCGCGCGGATGTACGAGCGCGAGACCGACTGGGCCGGCCGCGCGCCGCCCCTCTTGAAGGAGGCCGTATGAGCGCCGACCTCCTTCCGACGATCGGCCTGGAGGTGCACATGCACCTCAAGACCTGCACCAAGATGTTCTGCGGGTGCAAGGTCGAGTACGATGTGCGGCCGAACTCGAACGTCTGCCCCGTGTGCCTGGGCATGCCCGGGGTGCTGCCCGTGATGAACCGCCGGGCGGTGGAACTTGCGGTGCGGATGGCCCTGGCCCTCAACTGCACCATCCCCGACCTGGCCAAGTGGGACCGCAAGCACTACTACTATCCGGACCTGCCGAAGAACTACCAGATTTCGGAGTACGATCAGCCGCTCGGCGTGAAGGGGTACCTCGACATCGAGACGTCGAAGGGGCCGCGGCGCATCGGCATCATCCGCGTGCACCTGGAGGAGGACGCGGGCAAGTTGATGCACGCCGAGGGCGGCGGCAACTACAGCGTCGTCGACCTGAACCGGACCGGCACGCCGCTGCTGGAGGTCGTGAGCGAACCCGACGTCCACAGTGCCGAGGAGGCCCGCGTTTACGGCGAGGCTCTGCGTCAACTGGCCGTGTACCTCGGCGTGGGCGACTGCAACATGCAGTTGGGCCAGATGCGGTTCGAGCCGAACATCAGCCTGTGCATCGGCGCAGACGCCCGGGGCCAGCCGCGGTACACGCCGATTTCGGAGATCAAGAACCTCAACTCGTTCCGCTCGCTCGAGCGGGCCGTGGACTTCGAGATCGCCCGCCACCGCGAGGAATACGAGACCGCCCCGGCGGACTACACCCTCGAGAAGCAGGGCAAGTCGACCCGCGGTTGGCGCGACGACGAGGGCACCTCGTTCCTCCAACGCTCAAAGGAAGAGGCCCACGACTACCGCTATTTCCCCGAGCCCGACCTCGTGCCGTTCGTGCCCGATCGCCAGTGGGTCGATGAGATGCGGAAGGAGTTGCCGGAACTCCCCGAGAAGCGCCGCCGCAGGTTCATCTCGGACTACGGGCTGCCGGAGTACGACGCGGGGGTCCTTACAGCCGAGCGCACCGTGGCCGACTTCTATGAGGCCGTGGCCGGGCTCGTCAACGACGCCAAGGCGGCCTCGAATTGGATGATGCAGGACGTGATGCGCGTCATGAACGAGCGGAAGATCGCGATTGCGGAACTGCCGCTGCGGCCCCCGGGCTTGGCTGAACTCATCACGCTTGTGAAGCAGGGCGCCATCAACCGCAACACCGGCGCCGAGGTCTTCAACAAGATGCTCGCCACGGGCAAGTCCGCCGGCCAGATTGTGAAAGAGGAGGGCCTGGTCCAGACGAGCGACGAAAGCGAAATTGAGGCCATCGTTGACAAGGTTCTGGCCGCCAACGCCAAGATCACCGAGGATTATAAGGGCGGCAAGAAGGCGGCCTTCGGACGGCTCATGGGCGAGTCGATGAAGGCCAGCGGCGGCAAGGCCAACCCCCAGGTCGTCAAGGCCATCCTCACCCGCAAACTCGGCGGGTGATAGTGCCGAGACGCCGGCGCCGGCGGCCCCCTGACCTGCCGCGCGCGTGCTTAGCAACGCGTGGAGCGCGGTGGGTCAGGAGACCCACCGCGCAACAGTCGGACACCAAAGTGCGCCAGCCAATGTTAGAGCGCTCCAGCGCCGGACGCGCAGCGCCTCCTACGGTTCCCTCTTCTTCCCCCACAGGAAACGGTTCTCCGTGCCTTTCCACAGTCGCACATAGTTCGACCGGTGCCGCACGAGCACAAGCGCAACCACCAGGAGCACCAGCGCGGTCACGGCCAGGAATTCCGACCATGCCCGCGCACCGGCCAGGCAGAGGTAGGCCGAGACGAAGGCGACGGCGGCCGCCGTCGATGCTACTGACACGTAGCCTGTCGCCACGAACACCAGGCCCCACAGGAGGAAGGCCCCCGCTGCCTCCAACTGAAGCATCGGAAGCCCGAGCATCACCCCCAGGGCCGTCGCCACCGCCTTGCCGCCCTTGAACCGCAGCCACACCGGCCAGATGTGCCCGAGCAGCGGCCCCAGCGCCACCAGCGTAACGATGAGCCAGCAGAAGGCCGCGTCTGTCCCTTCCTCTCCCAAGGCCGGCCCAATCCTGGGGACCAGCCACCGAACCGCAACGAAAACCGGGACGAAGCCCTTAGCCACGTCCAGGATGAAGGCCGCCAGGCCGAACGGCCACCCGCAGACCCGCCAGCAATTCGTGGCGCCGATGTTCTTCGAGCCATGCTCGCGGATGTCGATTCCCCGGGCCTTGCCGATCACCCAGCCGAAGGGGACCGAGCCAAGCAGGTATCCGCCGGCAGCGTTCGCGAGCACAACCAGCGCCTCGGTCGGGATCATCCGTTGAGCGCCTCCTTGCGGGCGACCGCCCTCTCGAAGACGGCCATCATCTCGCGGAAGTTGCGGTCCAGGGAGTGCCGCTCGGCCGTCGCGCGGGCGGCGAGGCCCATCGCGGCGCGCCGGTTGCCGTCCATCAGCCGCGACATGGCGTCGGCCAGCCGCTCGATCTCCGCCGGGGTATCGAGGACGAGGCCCTCGCGTCCGTCTTCCATGAGTTCGGCGGCCCCGTTGAACCGCGTGGTGATGACCGGCCGCCCGCACGCCAAAGCCTCGAGCACCACCAGGCTGCACGGGTCGTACCAAGTCGGCTGCACGTAGACGTCGGATGCGGCATAGGCGGCCGCGACGTCGCCCATCGGGCCGGCAAAGACGAGGCCGTCCCTGCATCCGAGTTCCTCGGCACGGGCCTGGCAGCGCCAGGCCTTGCCTTTGCCTACCACGACGATCCGCCACGGTTTCTTGCGGTCCAGCAGCGCCGCCGCCTCGACGAGTTCGCGGACGCCCTTCAGGCGGAAGTTGTGGGCCACGATGAGAAAGCAGGTTTCCCCGTCGGCGAGGTCCCACGCCCTGCGCGCCTCGGCCCGCCGGGCCTCACAGACCGACGGGGCGAATCGCTCCAGGTCCACGCCGTTATACACGAGGTGCAGCCGCTCGTCGGGCACGCGATGGAACTGCTGCATGTCTCGCTGGACCATGCGGCTGATGGCCACAACCTCGGGCGGCGGAAAGGCGGCGTACTGGCGGCCCTCAATCAACGCTTGAGCGCGCAGGCGCGGGCTCAACCAGTCGAAGGCCCGCTTGGCGCCACGAAGCAGGGGGCTGCGGATCAGCCGCAGGTTCTGGCGGCGGCTTCCGAAGAGCGTGCCCCCGTGCGGCTGAAGGACGTTGGCGCCTAACGTTCGTCCGACCGCCACGACCACGTCCAGGTTGGCCCGGCGTGCCGCCCGGCCCGACGCCCGCGCGAACCGCAAGTCGCTCTCGGCCCGCGTCAGGCCGTGACGCATGACGATATGTGTGATTGCCCCCTGTGGCGCCGCCGCAGCTTCCTCGGCGAACAGGTGGACCTCGTGCCCCGCCGCCAGGAGTGTCTTCGCAAAGCGGTAGACGTACGTCTCCGCGCCGCCGCGGGCCGGATCGAGATGCTCGATCTGGAACCCGATCTTCATGCGCGGCCCTCCTCGCGCTCGCGGCGGCGATCTTCGTGGCAGGCGATGGCGCGGGCCTTCGCGACCACGCGGCGAAGGAGCCTCTTGTGCTCGGCCGTCAGCCGCTCCACGCCGAAGTGGGCGCGGGCAAAACGCATCCGGTCCGTGTTCGTGAAAACGTTGGCGCGGATGCCCGTCGCGGGCGAAGGCCACGACGAGAAGAGCAGGGCGGCCAGGTCTTTGACGGCCCACCGCTCGCCGATGCCGCGGCGGTGCCGTGTGAGGCGCTGGAGGTCGATCAGGTGGAGGACAGGCTCGGCCCCCTCGACCGGCCGCACGAGGACGTGGCACAGGTAGAAGTCGCGGTGCGACAGGTCAGCCTGATGCAACCGCCGCGCGAGGTCCGCGATGCTTCGGACCAGGCGCCGCTTGGCCGCCACTTCATCGCGCGACCGCGGCGGTGCAAAATGCGCGTGGCAGTAATCGTCGGCCTGGGTCGCGCCGGCCACCTCTTCGGTCACGAGGCAACTGCGCTCCGACCAGCCGCGGCCGGCGATCTCCTGGCCGAACGCCACCGGCCGCATGCTCGCAATTCCGATGGCCGACAGGCGGGCGATGCCGCCCACCTCAGCCATGGCCATCGAGACCGGCGGGTTCATGCTGAACATCCGCCGCAGCCTTTTCCGCAGCGGCGCCGCCGTGTAACGCTTGAGGTAGAGTAGGCGCCGCCCGCCGCCCGGGGCCGGGAGTTCCAGCCGCACTGTGCGTCGGCCGGGCGCCTCGCGGAAAGCCTCGCCGCCTTCGAGGGCCATCAGGCGATCGAGGTCCATGAGGCCCGCCGCCTCGAGTACCGGCCGGAACGCCTCGTTCACGTAAAGCCGCCCGCCGTCGACAGAGGTCATCTTCTCGTCGGCCAGCGGGACGACGCCCGGCGGGGCGATCCGCCACGAGGCCAGCAGGTTCGGGTCCCTGCCGCGCCCGCCCATGCCCCCGGCAAACCATTCGATGCGGTCGATAAGCAGCCTGGCCCCCGAGTCCAGCCGCTGCACGCCCAGGTAGGCCCGCAGAAGGTGCAGGCGGTCGGCCGGCCGGACGCAGGACCCCTGTGTGCTCGTGTAGAGCGCGGCCAAGTCCGCCGCGGTGCGCCCGGGGCTCAACCTGCCGACGCGCAGCACGTCGATGAGAACCACTCGCGGCCGTCCGCTCTCGAGGTCCTCCAGGAACACGTGCTTGGCGTATAGGTCGGGCATCGCGAAGCCTGCATCGTGCATCCGCCGCACGGCGCGGCCGACCTCCTCGGCAATAGCCCGGCGAAGTTGGGCCGAAGGCGGCGGTTGGCCTGTCTCGACGGCGTAAATGAGCGCCGCCAGCGACGGCCCGCTGACTCCGCGGAACGCCACTAGCGCGCGGGGTCCGTCGGCGCCGCGGCTCCGCCCCAATGCCACGGGTTCAGCCACGGCGATGCCGGCGCGGAGGAGCCTCATGGAGTTCGACCACTCGCGGCATGCCGCCGTCATGGGCCGGCGCAGATACAGCAGGTCTACCCACGCAAGCCCTGCCCGCGCTCCCCACCAGCGTTTCAGGTAGACCACCACGGTCTGCCGGTCGCCGGCCCGAAGTTCAAGGCGAGACACCGACCGCAGGTTGTGGCCGTCGATGCGCTGGTGCTCGCCGGCGGCAAAGAGGGCGTCGAAGTTCGCCAGGCCGTTCGATTCGACCAGGGCGCGATATTCGGGTTGAACGGTCAGCGTCGCCATGGTGCGTCAGCGGTCCAATGAATCGTCGCTCAGCAGTTCGCGTGCCAGGCCCGTGCCCATGACCCGGCGCAGGGCCCCGCGGACCTTGGCGTTTCCGCGCCAGTGCCCGATGCCGCCTCGCCCCAGGAGGGCCGTCGCGTGTGCGACGTGGTCCACGTAAGCGTGCACCTCGTCCGAGGTCAGTTGAATGCCCTCGTAACCGGCGCTGGCCAGGCCGCGGTAGAGGAGTTCCCCGGCCGCGTGCGCCGCATCGGGCTGCCAGTTCAGGCCCAGCCGGCGCACGAGGTCCAGCCGGTACACCGCGCAAAACGACCGCGGATACCAGGTTCCCGGCGCGTGCCGGGGGTTCGGCGGCATCCCGGCGACTCGCCTGAGGGCTGCCTTCGCACCGCGCCAGTCGCCCAGGCGCTTCATGGCGCGATACCACGACGGATCGGTGTCGAGTTTGTCTGACCCGATTGCCGCGGCATGCGGGTTGGCCTCCAGGCGGCCGATGAGTGCCGCGAGCCAGCCTTCGTTTCGCACGATTGTATCGGTATGGAAACTGACGAGCCAGCATCCGCGTGCGGCGGCCATGCCGATATCCATGGCCGCCGCGTGCGCGAGGACGGGGTTAGGCTCGGCCTCCGGGCCGCGCTCGATCAGGCGAATCCACGCGATGCCGCGCAGAACTTCGAGCGATCCGTCCTCGGAATGGTTGTCCACCACGATGACCTCGTGGGGGTGGTCGGTCAGGCGCCGGATGGCACGGAGGCACAGCCGCGCGAGTTCCGCCGTCTGGTAGTGCGGAATGACGATCGAGGCCAGGTTGCCGGGCAACCGGCGGCCCAGGCGAATATCTTCGAGTTCCTGGCGGTCGAGCATAGTCCTTTCGCGCACCGCGAGCGGCGCGCCTCGTCACGTATTGTCGCGGCGAAGGGCTTCGGCCAGGGCGTCGAGGGCCTCGTCGGGCTTGATCTTCCACATGCACTCCGACGTCCCGGTCGGGCACGTCGGCTCCTGGCACGGCCCGCACGGGGCGATGCCCTGGAGCCGCACCTCCTTGGCGTACCACGTCTCGGTCCACTCGATGTGCGTCGGGCCGAAGAGGGCGACCACCGGCCGGCTGAAGGCGGCGGCGTAGTGCCTCAGCCCGCTGTCGATGGCGACCATGGCCCGGGCCTGCCGGACGACGGCCCGGGCCGACGCCAGGTTGATGCCCTTGTCGTGAAAAGTGGGGCATCCGCCGGCCGCCTCGGAGATGGCGGCCGCAATCGGCGCCTCGGAGGGGCTGCACAAAATGGCCGAGTCCAGACCGAGGCGTTCCTTGGCGCCGCGTGTGAGCGCCGCCCAGTGCTCGACCGGCCAGCCCTTCGACGGCCCGAAGGCGTAGCCGGGGCAAAGGAGCAGCGTCCGGGCCGGCTCGAGTCGGCAGGCCTGGAAAGCCGCCGCCGCAGCCGCCTCGTCGGCCTCGGTCGCAAAGAGTTCCAGCCGCCTATCATCGGCGCCGGCGCCGAGCACGGCCGCCAAGGCGAGGTAGTACGTAATCTGCGGCGTGGGCACAAACCGCCCGTCGCGGCGCGCTACGCGCAGGCGGTCCGTCAGGAGGAAGCCGCGGCCGCCGCGGGCGTAGCCTATCCGACGCCGCACGCCGCCCAGCCAGAAGAGCATCGCGCTGCGGGCGCTGTTAGGCAGCAGGATGCCCGTGTCGACGCGTTCGTACCGCAGGGCCGACGCGGCGCGCTTGAAATCGGACGCCGTCTTGCCGACTTCGATGTACGCATCGACCCAGGGGTTAGGGTCGAGGACCGGCCGGACGTACGGCCGCAGGACGGCAAGGATCCGCTCTTGCGGCAGCCGCGCCCGCAGCGCCCGCAAGGTAGGCGTGGCCATGACGGCATCGCCTACCCAGTTCGGCAATGCCACGGCCAGGGTCATGAGTTCCTCTCCAGGAGGAGCAGGGTCACCACGAGAAGTTGCAGAAGGATGGCGATCTGGAGATACATCGCTCTCTCTTCGCTCACGAGGCCGAGCACGAGGCCGCAGAACAAGGCCCCCGCCTGGACCAGGTACGCCAGGAGCCGCAGGAAACTCAGACTCCCGCCGGCCCGGCGCCGGCCGAGGCGGCGCACTTCCATGAGGATCGCGCGAAGGAGGGCCTCCGCACCGGCCGAAGACTCCTCGGCGCCATCGTGCGGCAGGCGGGCGAGGCACTCGCGGCACAAAAGGAAGCCCTCGCGCTCGCCCGCCACGCCCGCCGCGATGTCCGACTCCGAAACATCCTGGCCGCAGCGCGCGCACGTGCCGCGCACCGTGCGCAGGGCAGCGGCTTTCTCGGGTGCAGGCGCGGGCTCCTCCGCAAGGGGCGGCGCGGGCGGCGGCTCAGGCGCCGGCGGCACGTCCTCAACCGGCGGCTTGAGAGATGCGGCGGCGCCGGCGGCGGACACATCCGGCGCCAGCTCGGCGGCCGGCGGCTCGGCGTTTTCAACGGCCCGGGCTGGCGTCGGCGCCGGGATATCGGCCGCAGCCTCTGCCTTTGGTTCGTCGGGCTCCGGCGTCTCCGCAGCGGCCTCTTCACCGACATCCATCGCGGTGCCGAGGATGATTGCGGCGGCTTCGTCGAGGCTTCCGGCCTGGGCGGTCGGCGGCTGGGCAGATTCGGGCGGCGGGCTGTCGATCGATGGATCGGCCGGCAGTTTGACGGTCCGGGTGCCGGCGGACCTGCCGGCCGCAACATCGCGCCACGTGTCGCCGACCGTCCAGGAGCGGGCAAGGTCGATATCGAGGTCAGCCGCCGCCCGCAGAATCAGCCCCGGCTTGGGCTTGCGGCAATCGCAATCGACGGCCAGGTCGGGCCGCGGCGTGTCGCCCGGGTCGGGATGATGCGGACAGGCGTAGTAGGCGTCAACGCGGGCGCCCAGAAGGTCGAGTTGCTCGTCGAGGGCCTGGTGGAACCGGTGAAGGTCGTCTTCGGACATCAGGCCCCGGGCGATCGCCGACTGATTGGTGACCACGATGAGCCTGTACCCGGCCTTCGCCAGGCGCGCCAGCGCCCTGGCGACGCCGCCGAGGATCCGGATCTGCTCCGGGCGGGTCGGGCAGCCGACCTCCTCGATCAGCGTTCCATCGCGGTCCAGAAAAACGGCCGGGTCGGCCACGTCGCTCACTCCTTGCGTTCTCGCCCGGCGGTCGGAAACATCGCTTGTTCCACGAGACCGCACAGAATGTGAAGCAGGGCCAGGTGCCCCTCCTGAATCTCGGGGCTCAAGTCTGCGGGCACGGCAAGCAGCACGTCGCAGAGTTCTCGAAGTCTCCCGCCCCCGCGGCCGGTCATGCCGACGACCTTTGCGCCGCGCCGCCGCGCCAGGGCCGCCGCCTTGACCACGTTGGGGCTCGAACCGCTCGTCGTGAGCGCCCAGAGGACGTCGCCCTCGTGCACCAGGGCATCGATCTGCCGCTCGAAGACGGCGTCGAACTCGTAGTCGTTCGCGACGGCCGTCAGCACGCTTGTATCGGTAGAGAGAGCAACGCAGGCGAGGGCAGCCCGGTCCTGGCGAAAGCGGCCGACGAGTTCTCCGGCGATGTGCTGGGCCTGGGAAGCGCTGCCGCCGTTGCCGCACACGTAAATGGTGTGACCGCCGCGCAGGGCCGCGATGAGCACGCGAGCGGCGCCGGCGACCGGCTCGGGAAGTTGGTCGGCCATCGCGGCATAGACGTCGGCCGTTGCACGAAGGCTCTCGCGGATCGCGCCGATCATGGCATTGTCACTTTGCATGCTTCGCCTGCCCCTGCGGTTGACCCGCCGGCGCGGACTCGCGGATGCGCCGGACCAGTTCGGTCGTGCTCAGCCCCTTGACGAGCGGCGAGAGCACCACTCGCCCGCCGTGCGACTCAACGAACTTGCGGCCGACCACGCCCTTGTAGCGCCAGTCCTCGCCCTTGACGAGAACGTTGGGCCGGACGGCCTGGATGAGTCTCAGCGGCGTGTCCTCGTCAAAGATGGCGATGTAGTCGATGACCTCCAGGGCCGAGAGCACGCGGGCCCGCTCCCGCTCGGAGCAGATCGGCCGCATCGGCCCCTTGAGGGCGCGGACGCTGCGGTCGGAGTTGAGCCCCACGACGAGCACGTCGCCCTGGCGCCCGGCGAAGTCGAAGAACTCGACGTGCCCGGAGTGAATGAGGTCGAAGCACCCGTTGGCGAAGACGATGGTCCGGCCCAAGCGGCGGTGCCGGTCGAGGTCGACCAGGAGGTCGTTCAGGGCCCGCAGTTTGTCGCCGGCGTGGCGTGCCTCGCCGAGGAGTTCGGCGATGATCTCGTCTCGCGTGACGGTCTGGACGCCGAACTTCTCGACCTCCAGGCCGCCTGCCACGTTCGCCAGCCGCACAGCGTCGACGAGGGCCGCGCCCGCCGAGACAGCCAGTGCAATCACGGCGATGACCATGTCGCCCGCGCCTGCGACGTCGTACACGAGCCGTGGCCGCGTGGGGACCGCCTCGCCGCCGTCGCCCCTGATCGCCAGGTACGCCCCGTCTTTGTCGAGCGTGATGACGAGGGCGTCGAGGCGGAGGTCGTCGAGGAGTTTGCGGGCCGCCCGGCGAATCGCGTCGGGGCCCGTCAGGCGGATGCCCGACGCTAGTTCAGTCTCCATGCGGTTCGGCGTCAGGAGCGTCGCGCCGCGATACTTAGCATAGTAGCAGCCCTTGATGGGGTCGATGAGGACAGGCAGGCGGCGCCGCCGGGCCAACCGGATGACGCCCTGCGTCAGTCGCGGCGTCAGGACGCCCTTGTCGTAGTCGCTGACGACGACGGCGTCGGCCGTCTTGACGGCCTTGGCGAACCGGGCCAGAAGGCGGTCTTCGACTTCGCGGGGCAGGGGGGCGGCATCCTCCCAATCTACGCGAAGGACCTGCTGCGGAATCCGGTGCTGGGCCCGGCCGACAAAACGCGTCTTGATGGTCGTGGGTCGGCCGCGCGCCATGATAACGCCGGCGGTCTTCGCGCCGGCGGCGCGGAGTTCGCGCAGGACCTGGCCGCCGGCGGCGTCGCATCCCACGACGCCAAAGGCCGACACGCCGGCCCCGAGGGCCACGAGGTTGTTGACGACTGACCCGGCGCCGCCAAGGCGGCTTTCCTCGTCGGCCGCCCGGAGAATCTGGATCGGCGCCTCGGGGCTGATTCGCTCGGCGTCGCCGAAGACGTACCGGTCGACCATGAGGTCGCCGACCACGCAGATCCGCGGCCGGCCCAGGTTTTCCACAAGTTGAACAAGTCGGCGATACATGAAGCTCTTCCTACGGACCGGCGAGTTCCAGGAGCACGAGGTGCCTGAGGAGCGGCAGCAGGATTTCGTGGTGCCCCGTCAACGCAAAGCCGCGCTCCGTCGGCCGCTTCAGGACGTTCTCTCGCGGCCGGTAATGCTGAAACTGGTCGAGGTTGGCGGTGACCATCTTCTCGAGATTCGCCCCGAGGTTGGTCGCCACGGTGTACGCTTTCATAAAGACTTCCGGCAGAATGACCGCCGAGCCGACGTTGAGCCAGACGCCGGCGGCCATGTCGGCCACGACGGCGCAGAGTTTGCGGAAGTCCAGGAGCGTGGCCTCGCCGATGGCCGCGCCGTCGGCCTGCGGGTGCATGTGCACAGTGTCGGTGCCCATGGCCACGTGGACGGTGGCAACGCAGTCGAGCCGGCTGGCGGCGGCGAGCACGCTCTTCGACGCGTGCGGGAACTCCTTCGGGTCGTCGTTCATCAGGTCGCCGATGGCCTGGCCGAGGCCGCGATGGCGCCCCAGGCGGGCCGCATCGTTGAAGTAACTCGGCGTTTCCTCGACCATGCCGAACGTGCCGTCTCGGATCGTCTGGGCCGGGTCCTCGCTGGTCTGGCCGTGGTACGCCAGTTCCATGTCGTGGATGGCGCCCGCGCCGTGCGTGGCCACGGCCGTCACGATGCCGCGCTCCATCAGGTCGATGATGACGGGCCCCAAGCCGCACTTGATCACATGCCCGCCGAACGCAAGGACCACCGGCGCATCGTTGCGCGAAGCCGCGGCGATGGCGCGGGCAAGTTCGCGCAGGGCTGTCGTGACGGGCGTGGTGGGCAGGGACTCGAAGAAGCCGGCGAGGTCGGCCTCGGGCGGGGCCGGCGATGCCAGGTCCTCCAGGTGGACCTTGTGCCGGCGCTCGCTGATGGAGAACATGCCGAGCCCGGCTAGGTCAATCGGCTGGTAGATCTTGCGTCGGCGCATGTTCGCCTCCCGCCCTCACGGCCCCAAGCGCAGCCACGCGGCCGCGCAGCAGGTCCTCGCCTTCCACCAGCGCCATCTCCACCTCCAGGGCGCCTATCTCGACGGAGGGCGCGGCCGCCTGACCCTCCATCAAGGGCAGCCATTTTACCGAGTCCTTGCCGGTTGTCACAAGCGTCTTGGCCCCGGCGGTGCGGGCGGCCTCGATGAGACCCGCCAGATCTGCGGGCGCGTACGGGTGGTGGTCGCGGAAGGTCTCGAAGAGCGCGACGCGCGCCCCCAGATGCTCGACCGTGAGGCGAAACGCCTCCGGGTTCCCTATGGCGCAGGCGGCGGCGACGTTCTGCCCGCGGAGCGACTCAGGCGGCCGCCGCGAACCGTCGAGCATCACGAGGGCCGTCGGCCGATGCTCGGCCACGAGAATGGGCGTCCCGGGCCGCAGGCGCGGCTCCAGGTCGCGCTTCAGGCGAGCGAGTTCGGCGGCGGCCACGAGTTCCGCCCGCGTGACGACAATGACATCCGCCCGCCGAAGGGCCGAGAGCGGCTCCCGCAGAAGACCGCGCGGCAGGACGCGGCCAAACCCGAACGGACGCAGGGCGTCGACAAGCACGATGTCCAGGTCGCGCGCCAGTCGCCGGTGCTGGAAGCCGTCGTCGAGTATGACCAGGTCGCAAGCGTGACGGGTCCGCCAGTCGACGATGGCCCGGTAGCGATCGGCGTTCTGGACGTGAGGCACGCCGGGCACGAGGCGCTCGAGTTCGCGGGCCTCTTCGTTGAGTCTGCCCGGCCGGGCGCCGTACCCGCGGCTGACGATGAGCGGGCGGCGGTCCAGTGCCGCGGCCAGGCGCGCCAGGTACGCGACCATGGGGGTCTTACCCGTCCCACCGATGGTCAGGTTGCCGACGCTGATTACCGAACAGGGGACGCGCTTCACATACCGCGGCAGGTGGCACATGGCGCTGCCGATCGCGAGGGCCGCCCGGTACAGAATCGCCTGTAGGGCGAGCAGGAGCCTGGCGGCTCCGGCCAGGAGGCCGCGCTTCTGGCCGGAGATGAGGGCTATCCACCGGGCCTGGGGGTCCGCACGCGACGAGGGCGTCTGCATTGGCCGTTGTTCGCTCATGACCCCACCGCCCGGCGCGAGGAGGCTACGCCTGGGCCAGTTTGCGGATGATCGCGCGGCCCATTTCGCGGGTGCCGACGGCGGACGGGTCGTCGCGGATGGCCTTGAGGTCGTAGGTGACTTGCTTGCCCTCGGCGATGACGGCGGCGACGGCCCGCTTGAGGCGGCAGGCCGCCTGCTTCTCGCCGAGGTAAGCCAGCATCAGCGCCCCCGACAGGATCAGGGCGGTCGGGTTGACCTTGTTGAGGCCCTTGTACCTGGGTGCCGACCCGTGGGTGGCTTCGAAGACGGCGGCGCTCTCGCCGATGTTGGCCCCCGGGGCGACGCCCAGGCCGCCAACCAGGCCGGCGCAGAGGTCGCTCAGGATGTCGCCATACAGGTTCGGCAGGACGAGGACGTCGTACAGTTCGGGCTTCTGCACAAGTTGCATGCACATATTGTCAACTATACGGTCCTCGAAGGCGATCTTGGGGTACTCCCTGGCGACCTCGCGGGCCACCTCCAGCCACAGGCCGTCGGAGTGCTTCATGATGTTGGCCTTGTGGACGGTGGTGACCTTTTCGCGGCCGTGCTCGTGCGCGTAGCGGAAGGCGAAGTGGTGGATCCGCCGGGTCGCCTCGACGCTGATGGGCTTGATGCTGATGCCGGTCGTCTCGGGCGAGGTCGCGATCTTCTTGGCGCTGAGTTCGTTGATGACGCCGTAGAGGCGCTTGAGCGGCTCCGTGCCGCGCTGGAACTCGATGCCCGCGTACAGGTCCTCGGTGTTCTCTCGCACCACCACCAGGTCGATGTTGTCGTAGCGGCTGCGGACGCCCGGGTACGACTTGCACGGCCTCAGGCAGGCGTACAGGTTGAACGCCTGCCTGAGGTGCACGTTCACGCTCCGGAAGCCAGTGCCGACGGGCGTCGTAATGGGCGCCTTGAGGGCCACGCGAGTACGCTGGATGCTGGCCAGGAGGGCGTCGGGCAGGGGCGTGCCGTATTTCTCAACGCAGTCCACGCCCGCCTCCTGCGCGTCCCAGCGGACGGCGACGCCGGTGGCGTCGATGACCTCGCGCGCCACGGCCGCCAGTTCCGGCCCGGTTCCGTCTCCTGTGATCAACGTTACTTCGTGCGCCATGATTCCCCTTCCACTGCTGCAACGGACCGACAAGGTGCACGTTTGAATTGCCCGTCGACCGAGGACTCCAGAACGGCGCTATGATAAGGGCGGCGGCGTGAAGTTTCAACAGTTTTCAGGCGTGCCCACGAGTGCAGCGCCGCTTAGGGACTTGTGTCTTGCGACCCGCCGCGTGAAGCGGCGGCGCAGTACTACTTGAACTCCCACGCCTTCGCGTCGCCGAGATACGCAGGGTCGAGGCGTCCGCCGATCTTCCTGATGGTCGCGCGATCCATTTCGTTGCCGCCGGCGCCGAAGACCTTGAGGTCGAGTTGACCGGCGTCGACCGTGAAGACGCAGAAGTGGTGCTCGCTGACGGCGAAGGCGTGGTTCACCTGGGCGAACAGGGGATAGAGCATCGCGCCGCCGCCGCCGGTCGTAATCAAAGTCACGGCGTGGGCGCTCCCATCCGAGATCCTGAGCGGCTGGAACCGCTCGTAGCAGTGGTCGTGGCCCGCCAGGACTATGTCGACGCCGTGCTTATCCATCAGGGGCAGAAGCGTCTGCCGGTCGAACTCCGAAAGGTAGTACGAGTTGGGCGAGACGGGGACGTGGTACATAATGAACTTCCACGGCGCCTTGGTCGCGGCCAGGTCTTTCGCGAGCCACTCGGCGACCTCCGGCGTCTGCTCGTAAGAGTCGAGGACCGTGACGTGCACCGGGCCGGTCTCGAACGAATACCACGTGCGGCCGCCGGGCAGGTCAAACCAGTGTTTCAGGTCTTCGGCGGTTCCGTCGTGGTTGCCGCAGGCGATGAAGACCGGCACGCGGCCGACGATGCTTCGGAGGGGATCGAAGAAGTCCGGCTTCCACTCCGACGCCTCATATCCCCAGTCGACGGCGTCGCCGGTGTGTAGGATGAATGCCGGGCGGTACTGGTCGAACTGGCGGGCCATCTGCTCGTGGATGTCGGCCCCGGAGCGGGAATCGCCGTAGGCGATGAACGTGACGCGTTCGGGGGCGTCGGGCCATGTCTCGAAGG
>Ga0315286_10003522_pt1 | contig 14843 bp, 10 predicted proteins | sample YL17G10_0_MG_FD_205038 | JGI IMG/M metagenome (GOLD analysis project Ga0315286, IMG submission 205038) | Sediment microbial communities from Yellowstone Lake, YNP, Wyoming, USA - YL17G10_0 | ecosystem: Environmental > Aquatic > Freshwater > Lake > Sediment | place: USA: Wyoming | collected...
GGCGGCCGCAAGTACCTCTTCTTCATCCGCGACGGTGCCGTCGACGGACCGATCGAGAGCGATTCCCGGCTCAACCGCTACTCCAACCCCAGTCCCGACGCCACGGCCACCTACTACGAGAACCGCTCGGAGTCCCGGAGGTGGCAGGCGGTCACCATCTGTCCGGAGGCGCCAGGAACGACTCACCCCGGGACCGGAGCGGGGGGCAAGGGATCGGGCGCCACGCCGCCGATCGACATCATCGCGGGAATCTGGAAGAACACCGATCATATCCACCAGGGGTGTCGTGTCGTCGAGAATTTTTGCAAAGCTTACAAGGTCGATGTGCTGTTTTCAAAAGAGCCCAGCGGTGCGCTTAAAGGTCAATTGGTCGGACAACAGGTTTTTATGGTTGGATATCTTCAAGGGCAGACCTGGAACTTTTCGACAACAATGAATGGCATTGCTCATGGAAACGGCTATTTTGAGTTCTCGCCGGACTTCAGGTCCTTTAAAGGGGAACTTACGGACGTCAACGGTGATCATCATGTTGTGTGGACCGGCAAAAAATAAGGATCATAGCATTCTGTGAAACCGTTTTCGTCAAAGTCATAGGTTTGACTCCGCCGTCGCTCTTCTGCTAGGGTAAACGCGTTAATCTTCGAAAGGAGAGGCCATGGACCACGACGAAATTCTCGAACTCAGCGGCGAAAACAATGCCAACATCCCCCACGCCGTCAGCCGGCGCGGATTCTTCCGGCTGGGCGCCGCCGGCGCGGCGAGCGCGGCCGGGCTGGCCCTTGCCGGGTCATTGCGCGGGCAGGATAAGCCGGCCGAGCATAAATCGCCGGCCCAGCCACCCGCCGACATCAAGACCAACGTCGACGAGATCAGGGCTATCCCCCGGACCAAGGACTCGATGCCGGGCAAATTCCCCGGCCGGGTCGTAAAGATCGACACAGGCAAAGTCGTCGCCGACGGGAAGATCGACGCGGACCGGGTCAAGACGGCCGTCGAACGCGGGATGGCCGAGCTCACCGGCGAGTCCGACATGGCCAAGGCCTGGTCCTTATTCGTCTCGCCGAAAGACGTCGTCGGGATCAAGATCAATCCCATCGGGGGGAAGACGATCTCGACCAAGCCCGAGGTCGTGGACGTCATCATCGCCGGCCTCTCGGCCGCGGGCGTCCCGAAGTCGAATATCGTCATCTGGGACCGCCGCCTCCATCAGATGCCCGCCGCGGGCTTCACCGCCGAGCGGTTCCCCGGCATCGCCCTCGCCGGCACGGAAATGAAAGGCTCCAATAACGACTTTTATGACGAAAAGGGCGAGCTGTGGGCCAAAAACAACATCGACCGGGAGGCGAAGTTCTATTTCGCCGACCTGGAGATGGAGTACAACAAGAACCTCCTCGCGGCCATGCTCAACCAGGGGAAGGAATCGTACTTCACCAAGGTCGTGACCCGGCAGGTGACGAAGATCATCAACGTCCCGATCCTCAAAAACTCCGGCGGGACGGTGACCCTCTGCCTGAAGAATCTCTCTTACGGATCGATCAGCAACACTTCGCGCCTCCACAAGATCTGGGCCAAGTCGGTGGCCGAGCCGAACGGATTTCCCTATCTGCGGGACAAGGTCGTCCTCAACGTCGTCGACGCCCTCCAAGCCCAATACGACAAGGGACCGGGAGCGAATCCGCAATTCGTTTATGACGCCAACCTGATGATGTTCGGAACCGATCCCGTGGCCGTGGACGCCGTCGCCCACGAGTACCTGGTCAAAGTCCGGATCGAACGGGGAGTTCAGGAATTCGACAACGCCCGGAACCGGGAGTACCTCGACCTCGCCGCGGGGCTCGGACTGGGAGTCTCTCCGCGCGATAAGATCACCCTTAAGGAAATCGCCCTCGGCTAGGATGAGGACGGCGATCCGGTCCATCGAAAAGAGAGATCGCTTCATGAAACGGTCTTTCTTGGGAATGGGTTCGATCGCGGCGGGGATTCTGGTCGTCTCTTTTGCCGGCGGGACGGGCTTTCAAGCCGCCGACGTCGCCCGCTTGTTGCCCGCCGCTTCGGAGCTTCCCGGCTGGGTCTCGGGCGGCCCATTTGAAAACTATGAGCGCGAAGGCCTGTACGGTTATATCAACGGCGGCTCTGAAATATTTCTCCAGTATGATTTCCGTCGGGTCGATGTCGGCCGGTATAAAAAAGGGGAAAAGAAAACCGCCATGGAGGTCACGGTCGATCTCTACCGGATGGGCTCGCCCCTCGATGCCTTCGGGATCTTCTCCATCCGCCGTCAGGGCGGGGAGAAAACGCTCGGCCTCGAGGGCGTCCCGAATTGGGTCTCGGAATCCCAAGCCTCGCTCGCCGCGGGCGTCTATTACGCTAATATCATCGGTTTTGGAACTCAAAGCGAGGACATGACCGCGTTCGTCCGTCTTCTTTCCAAGAAACTCATGGCCGCGGGGGAGAGGCCCTTCGCCCTCGCCGGAGCTCTCGGGCCTTGGTCCGCTTTTCCGCGGGAAGGCCTTCTCAACGACACCCTCAGGTTCATCAAGGGCAAGCTCGCCGCTCAGGAGGAGTCCGAAATCTTAGCTCCGGACTTCTGGAAATTCGCCGGGGGGACCGTCGCCGCCTCGGCCAAGTACGGGCCCGACGGCCGCAAGCTCATCGTCGTGGATTTCGCGGCCGAGCCGTCCGGGATCAGGGAGGATGTCAAGGGCGTGTTCAAGGAATATTTAGCCGATATTCAAGAGGAGATCGGCGTCCTTTCGGCGAAAAACGCCGTCGGACATATTTTCCTGTTCGCCCCTCACGGACGCCGGGCTGTCCTCGTTTTCGGCAAAAAGGACGAGACCGCCGCCCGGGTTTTGCTTGCCGCGGCTCTTATAAAATAAAGAGATCTTGTTTCATGCCTCACGGGCATCGAGGTCGTCAAGAGCCTGCTCATCATCGGCCGGCGGCGCTTGGCCAAATCGAGAGCGGGAATAACTTCTTAGCGGACGCTCTTCGTCATTTTTTCCGGTACTTCTCGAACCAGGCCATGAGGTAGGCCTGCTGGAGGAGCTGGTGCGAGGGCCGTCGCCAGCCGTGGAATTCCTCCGGCATTCGGACAAGGAGCGTCTCCTTTTTCAGTATTTTCAGGGCGCGGTAATACTCCTCGCTCTGGCTGATCGGCGTCCGCAGGTCGGCCTCTCCGGTCATGACCATGGTCGGCGTCGTGACGTTGGCCACGTAATGGAGGGGAGACCGGACCGCGTATTCCTGCGGATCTTCCCAAGGATATTTTTGGAACTGCCGGTACCAGCTCGCTCCGTCCGTCGTCCCGACGAAGGAATGCCAATTGATGACCGGCCGCATCGAGACCGCCGCCCGGAACCGGTTCGTATGCCCGACGATCCAGGCCGTGAGCACCCCGCCCCCGCTGCCTCCGCAGACGAACAAGTTGCTCGGATCGATGAATCCCTTGGCCAGAGCGGCGTCGACTCCGGCCATCAGGTCGTCATAATCTTTTCCCGGATAGGAGAATTGGATGCCGTTGACGAAATCCTGGCCGTAGCCCGTGCTGCCCCGCGGATTCGTGAAGAGGACGGCGTATCCGTTAGCCGCGAAATTCTGCCAGGCCCAGTTGAACGCCACGGAGTACATCGACCACGGCCCGCCGTGGATCCAGAGGACCATCGGGTATTTCTTGGCCGGGTCGAACTCGGCCGGCTTGATCAGCCAGCCCTGGATCCCGAGGCCGTCCGACGATTTGAAGTTGAGCTCTTCGATGCCGCCGAGCTTGACCCCGTCCAGAATATCAGCGTTGACATCGACAAGCGTCTTGAACGCGTCGGGCTGGGCCAGGTTGAAGGTGACGAGGACACTGGGCCGGTTTGGAGTCGCCAGAGTCGCGGCGGCCTGGCCGTTTTCGGCTATGGAGGCGCCGCTGAGGACGTGGGCGCCCTTGGTGATCTTCTTGATGGCGCCGGAGGTCGTGACAAAATAGAGGTTGACCGCGCCGCTTTCCTCCATCTGATAGTAAATCCCTGAACCGTCGGCCGCCCAATCGACGTTCCCCGGGGAGCTGGGCAAGCGGCCGGCCAGAAGCTTCTTCGAGCCCCCGCCGGCGTCCATGAGATAGAGGCTGGAGAGGTGGCTGGTAAAATTCTTTTCGTCATATCCCGTATAGGCTATCCACTTCCCGTCGGGCGAGACGCGCGGCCCGGAGTCCGGGCCTTTCCGGTCGGTGAGCGTTTTGACCTCCAGCGTCTGCAAGTCGACCGCGTAGATCTCCGAATCGCCCCAGGTGTATTCGGCCTCGGGCTTGCGGATGCCGCTGACGTAGATTGTTTTCCCGTCGCTCGACCACTGCGGATCGTTGTGATTGTAGTCGCCCGACGTGATCTGCCGCGGAGTCCCGCCGAGCTCCGCGCCGATGATGTAGGCCTGGGTATATCCCTTGGGCAAAGGCCCCCGTCCGTCCGACCGCCAGGCGAGGCGATCGACGAGCACGGCCGGCGCGGCCCATTTCGCCCCCTCGGGACGCTTGGGTGTCTTGACGGCCAGGATCGGCTTGTCATCCGGGACGAAGGCCGTATAGGCGAGCAGCTTTCCGTCCGGCGACCAGACGAGGTTCCCCGGAGCCCGCTCGATATGGGTGAGCTGGGCGACATCGCCCGTGTCGAGCCACAGGACATGGATTTGCGTGGTCGTGTCCCGCTCGCTTAAAAAGGCGATCTTTTTGCCGTCCGGCGACCAGACGGGGCCGTAGTCCCGCCAGCTGCCCCGGGTCAGTTCGCGGATGCGCTTTCCTTCGACATCCGTGATCCAGACGTTCGACCGCTGCTGGTCGTTGCTCTTGTCGATCCAGCCCCGGGCAAAGACGATGAACTTCCCGTCCGGCGAGATCTGCGGGCTTCCGACCGATTCCATCTCGAAGAACGTCTCGGTCTCGAGAAGCTTGGGCTTGACCTCGGCCGCAGTTCCGCTGCTCATCGGGATGAACAACAGGCCGGCAATGGCCAGGATAGCGAAAATGAGCTCGAATTGTTTTTTCATGATTCCCTCCAGGCTTTTTAGTCTATGTCTCTTCCCCGGACTTTTCAACCCGGATTGCCGTTTGGCATTGCGGACGCGACCCTCTATACTTATAAGCATGGACCTCCGAGGGAAAACGATTCTTCTGACGGGCGCTTCGAGCGGGATCGGTCTGGCCTTGAGCAGGCTTCTGGCTCAAGAAAAAGTCAAGCTCGCTCTTCTGGCCAGAAGAGAGAATATCCTCAGCCGGCTGGCCGATGAATTGAAAAGCTCCGGCAGTGTCATTCTGCCCCTCCAGTGCGACGTTTCTAAAAAAGAAGACATCCGGAAGTCCTATCTTGAAGTCAAATCACAATTCGGTCAAGTCGATATCGCCATCCTCAATTCAGGCTATAGCCATAGAGCGGGCGTCGAACATTTCAACGTCGATGTGGCCAGAGACATATTCGATGTGAATGTCTTCGGCCTGCTTTATTTTATCGAAGAGCTGTTGCCCGATTTTAAGCGCAGGAAAGAAGGGGTGATCCTCGGCGTTTCGAGCTTATCCGATTGCCGCGGTTTTCCAAGGAGCGGATTTTATAATACCAGCAAGACGGCGATGACTTATCTGTTGGAAAGCTTGAGAATCGAATTGAAGAAATATGACATCAAGGTCATCACCGTTAAGCCGGGGTTCGTCAAAACGGAAATGACGGAAAAAAACCAATATTACATGCCGTTCTTGATGCCGGCTGAAAGAGCGGCGGCGATCATCGTCAGAGGCCTCAAAAAAGAAAAGAGATTGATCCAGTTCCCTCTGCCCATGGTTTTAAGCGCAAAGCTGCTTAAAGCGATGCCGGATTTCATGTTCGAGAGGATCGCCGGGAGAATAAAAAGGTAGGACAAAAGAAATTCGTGTCCGACCACAAAAAACCGCAATAGAGTTCTTGACTTTGTCTGAAGTTGATGGATATCATATTCTTAAGAGGAGGGATCCATGTCATCAAAAACTCTTGGCAAGGTTGTGTTTTTTTCGGCGGTCTTTCTTTTGATCTTGGCCGGCACCGCGTGGGCGCAGCAATCCAATTGGGTAGGCAACTGGAAAGGCGAGGATAATCCTCAAAACACGTTGACGATCAGTCACCTGAGCGGGAATCATTTCGGCCTGACGGCCGGCGTCCTCGGCACGCCCGGATGGAAGGGATGGGGCCAGGAATTCATCAGCGGCGATAAAAAGTATTTATTAGCGACCTTCCTTTACAACTCGGGGACCGACGCCGGATTCGTCACGTTTATGGTGATTGACGTCCACAAAATAAAATACACCTCTTATACTCATCAAGGCGTGAAAAGGCTCGAAGGCTATTACATAAAATAGCCTTGCGGACATCCTCTCTCGCTCGGAGCCTCGTCCGGAATTCGACGAGTTAGAACATCTCTTCGGGAACAGAAGCGCGGCGGGCGGTTTTCCTGCTCGAGGGGAAACGCCCCGCCCGGAGAAGAAGGGTATGCGCATACGGACTTCTGGGGGGAGAAACTCATGGCCATAAAAAGACCTTTCGTCGCTTTTTTCTTGGGTCTAGCCGCGGCATCCTTTCTCGCGCCCTCCGGCGCGCAGCAAAGCGCCAAGCCGGATTTCCATCCCGTGAACATGAAGCTCGTCGGGACGAATCTCATTGTCGGCAAGACCGTCAAAATCGAAGCGGACATCAAGAATCTCGGCGAAGCTTACGTCAGGCCGATCATCGTCAAATTGTATGTCGGCACGACGCCGTGGACGGAAAAAACGATCAGCGGCATCGCCAAGAATTCCTCGAAAAAGGTCATATTCGACTGGGTGATTCACGCCGACTTCACCGGGGACCAGGTGTTCAAGATTGTGGCGGACGACGGAAACGGCGCCGCGGAGGCTGATGAAACAAACAACATCGCGACGCTCAACGTCCATATCCCCGAGCCCGGCCTGAATATGACGCTGACGGATTTCACCTTCACCCCGGCCAAACCGGAAGGGGGGAAGTCTTTGGCCTTGAAAGCGACCGTGAAGAACACGGGAACGGCGATCATTCCCGTGACATCCGTCAGTTTCTATGTCAACGACGTTTTGGCAGGGACAAGCCCGGACATGAAGGATTTGAAGCCCGGCATGAGCAAACTGATCACGATGAACTACAGTTTACCGCTCACCGCCAAGGGTACGCTCATCCTCAAAGCCGTGGCCGATCCCTTCAACATCAACAAGGAACAGGATGAGAACGACAACGTCCTCATCCGCCAGGCCCAATCCGAACCGAAGACGCTGGATCTGACGATCACCAAGATCTCGTTCACCCCTCCGAAACCGAAGTCCTCCGACAAGATCAAGTTCAACGTCACGGTCAAGAACGGCGGCGGACTCGTTCTGTCCAAGGCGAACGTGAGTTTTCGTCCGGAATTCTCGAGTCAGCAGGCTCAAGTGCTTTCGACCGGAGAGTTGAAGGCAAACCAGACGAAACTGCTCAACTTCGAATATTCTTTACCGACGACGAATCTTGGCTCATTCCCTTCGAAAAATCTGAAGTTCACGGCCATCGTGGATCCTGATAACCTGATCCTTGAAAGCAACGAAAACAACAACTCTCTTTCCGCTATCCTGCTTGAGGTTTCCGGGCCGGACCTGTCGATCTCCGAAAATACGGTTGTTATCGGGGCGAGGGATGATAAGGGGATTCTTAGGTCCGGGCCGGTCCCGAAAGGCTCAATCGCCGTAGCCAGCGTCAGCGTTCACAATACGAATGTATCGATCGTCGAGAACGTCAAAGTCAGGATCCTCGCCTATAAAACGGCGTCGGGCGCGGGTAGCGCTATCGTCTCGGGAGAAACGACGTTTCCCAAGATCGAGAAAAACAAAAAGCAGACCTACGAAAATTCCATCGCCTTGCCCGGCAACCTGAACGTCGGCGAGAAGGTGAGCTTCGTCGTCCTCGTGGATCCCGACAATAAGATTTTCGAGGCCGATAAATCGAACAACCGCTATGTCTATGAGACCGTGGTCATGGACGCGCCCCGGTATCTGTCGGGCAACACGGCTAAAGTGCGCGTTTACGACGAGACCGACAGCCGGCTCGACGGCGTTTCCGTCACGATCTCCGGCGTCCCCGGCCGAGCCGATGAGAATAAAACCACGGGAACGGAGACTTTCTACGATAGCTCGGGCCAGGTCATCTTTGAGAGCCTCCCCGATACCGCGAGCCTGAAATTCACCATCCAGAAGGCGGGATACCGGCCCCAGAACATCCTCTTGGCCTATAACCGTCACGACAACAAATACGTGGAAGTCCGCATGGACAAGAAAGCCGGTATCTTCGGGAAAGTCAGCCAGGCAAGCGGCCAACCTCTGGCCGGCACGCGTGTGTTCGTCCGCGACCAGGGGATCATCGCCGTTTCCGACGATAAAGGGAACTATTCGGTCATCGTTCCCCCCGGCAATCACGTCCTTTCGTTCCAAGCCTTGAATCACGCCCGCCAAATGTTTTCCATGAACGCGGCCGCTCTGTCCAACGTCCAGAAAGACGTCTCCATGGCGGCGACGACAGTCGGCTATGTCAGCGCCCAGGTGTCCGAGGATGGAGCTCCGCTCGACGGCGTAGCGGTGAAGAAAGGCGAGAGCCTGCTCGGAACATCGACGGACGGAAAGATCGAGTTCACTCTCCCCGCGGGTATGAGCGAACTGTCGTTCTCCAAAACGGGCTATCAGACCAGTCGGTTCAAGGTCTCGGTCCTAAAAGGCGAGGAGAGGATTCTTCACCTGCCGATGGAGCTCAATGCTCAGGACGGGGTCGCTCAAAAGGGCGTGTCCGTCGTCGCGAACTGCCAGATGGTCTCCACTCCAGAGGGTCTTCCGGTCCCGGAATACGGCGTCAATGTCTTCTGGGGGCTGTTCCGCCTCCGCTCGACCCTGAATTATGAAACGAACCAGAACGGGACACGGGCGACGAAGCTCGCCATCTTGCTCAAGGGCGAAAAATGGGAAATCCACGTCGTGGAAGGCTCGGACAGCTTCGGCGTCGGCGTCGACATCCCCATCACAATCGCGGTCCCGGGCGCAAGCGAACAGATGACCAAGGCCATTGTGGAAAAGGTCAGCATGCATTCGGCCGGCGAAGAGATTTGGAGCACGAACACGGTTTTCACTTCCGCCGACTCCCAAATCAACCGGCATACGCAGAGCTTCGACTTGAACAAGATCCCTTTCAGTTTCGACCAGGATTTTCAGGTCAAGATCTGGGTGAAAGTCGTCAACAAGGAGACGAACGGTCCGGGTCCCTTGGCCGGCTGGCAGATGGACAAGAAGCTTCTCATCTGGTATCCGGCCCGACCGGTCGTCACGACGGTTAGGATGGCCGGTTGGGAAGGATGGAGGAGCTGCTATATTTCCGCCTTGGACAATCCCATTAGTCTGCTCACCGAGGTGCCGAAGCTCTTTGAGGAGAAAACGGAGTTCAACTACGAGCTCATTTCCTTGACCCAGCAGCAGTGGATGAACAAGTGAAACGGCGGCTACAGGGGGCCCTGAGCCGGAGAGAAACCGACGGCCGTTTTATTTCCCGTCAGGATTCTTTTTCGGGTTCGCCTCGAGAAATTTATCTTCGAAGGATTTCCTGAGCTTCTCTTTGGCTTCCAGGTCGTCCAGATAGAGGTGTAGATTCAAAATCTCTTCTGAGAGTGCCGACGCCAATTGACCGAGGGCCTGTCCTTTGGCGCTTCCTTTGAACTCTTCGCCGAGGACGTCCTTGACGAAGTGGCCAAGCTCTTGATTCAGGACATCCTCGAAAATCCCTTCGCTGGAGGGGATTATGGTTAATCCCATGACCGCGAGGATCCGTTTGTAGCGGGAAAAGAAAACCTGATCGATCTGATTCTGTTGTCTGGCCCGATTGGCGTCGGACATGAATTTCTTAAACGCCGCGGAGACCTTTTCATAGCCGCCGGAACCGGACACGGCCATGTCACGAAAAACGGTCGTGAACGAATCCAAAAGGGCGTAACCCGTTTTCTTGTCGATCGCGGGCGCGACGACATCTCCGGCCAGGGCAGGCCAAGCCAGGGCGGCCAGCACGATCAAACCGAGGACTTTTTTTATCATGGGGATTCTCCTTATTTATGAAGATATGAGCGCCAGGAAGCGCTCGACGGCTTTGTCGATGATGAGGATTTTGTAAGTTTCCTCCAAACTCAAGGATCGGGATTTCGGCTGGGCGCTTGACGGGGGGGAGTTCCGGTTCAAAAATCGATCCGATTCAGAGTTTTGGCTTCCGCCGAGGAGAACCGAGAGTATCTTTTGTCCCATTGGGGAAGCGGCCTCATTTTGAGGCGCCGATTCCGCCGGCGCATGATCTGCCAGAACCCGGATCGGCGGGGACTGGACGAGAATATCGGCGATCATCTGAGCCATGTCAGGCCCCGGCGCTTTTTTGGGGAGGATCAGGAGAATGGCGGTGCCGGCGAGCATCAAGGCGGCCAGGCTGACCCAGGCGGCCGCGGGTACCGTCCGCCAAAGCGAAGAGAGTCCTTGGCGTCCGGAGATCCCGCCTATCCTTTTTCTGGCCTTCGCTTCAAAGTCGCTCGCCCGGAATCTGGCGAGCGATTCCTCTTCCTCCATCGCGATCAGCTTTTCGATAACGTCCGTTTTTGTCTCGTCCGTTCGGTTCCTCATCTCGATTTCTCCTCGATGCCGGCGGCGACCCGTTTCCTCGCCCGGTTGAGCCTGGACATGACCGTCCCTTGTTTGAGACGCAGCGTCGCCGCGATCTCGGTGTAAGACAGGCGCCCGTATTCCCTGAGCACGAACACTTCGCCCAGTTTCTTCGGCAGGGTGCGGACGGCCGTTTTGAACATTGTCAGCCGTTCGTCGCTTGGCCGTTCGGCGGGCGCTTCGTTTTCGGACCGGGACCTCTCGGTCCAGCGACGGATGAGCAGCGCTCGATTCCTCTCTCTCTTTTGCCGGTCAAGGCACGTGTTCTTGGCGATCCGGAACAGCCATTCCCTCACTTGTCCGGGATTTCTGAGAGTTTTCAATCTCGCGAAGGCCCGGACATAGGCGTCCTGGGCCAGGTCCTCGGCTTCGGCATAATTGCGCGAGAAGCCGAGACAGATGAGGAACACGCTCTCCCGGTGAGCCATAATGTCGTCAAATGTCAGAACATTTTTATCGGCGGACGCGGTGAATCCATCATGTCGAGGCATGGCCGAAATAACCGGTTTCAGAAATTCAGCGGCCTCATCTTGGCTCATTTTCGTCCCTGTGTAAAGACGACCGGGGGAGGAAAATATTCCCTTTTCAGCCTCGTTCACACGGGCCGATTGATTCGACTTCAGTCCACCAGGCCGAGCCGTTTCAGCAACACCTTGAAGCGAGGATTCGAATGGAAAGGCTTCAATAAAGGATTCACATAAAAATAAAGCACATAATAATCATGAGCTTCGATGCTTTTCTCAGCCCAGGCCAGCGCCTGATCGATCTCTCCTAAAAGGAAAAAGAAGACAGAAACTTGTGAAGGGGGGACAGCGCCGAGCGCTCTTTCGTTCCGGACGATGAATTCGCGGGTTCTTTCTTTATCTCCCATTAGCAAATAAGCCACATTGGTATGGTATTGTCCGATGAGCGATTCGCTTTCTCCATAGGCTTTCAGTGCATCGAACAGGTCCTGATACCTTGAGGCGATATTATACGTCCAGAAGAGCATTGATTTGTGGCTCGGACGCGTCGGATCCATCGCAATTGCTTTATTTAGCTCGGTAATCGCCTCATCATAACGGCCGGAAAACACCAAGGAAGCCCCAAGGTTTTCATGGGTCGTCGGCACGGTCGGATCCAATTCTATGGCTCGCTTGAGGTGGACGATCGCTTCATCAAAACGGCCGCGCATGTTCATCAGGCGGCCGTACCAGTAATGAGCGACCGGGTATTCCGGATCCAGCTCGAGGGCCAGCTTGAATTCGGCTTCGGCGCTTTTAACGTTGAACTCGAGATCCAGATTGATGCATCCCAGCGAGGCATGAGCTTCGGCGAGCCGCGGATCGAGACCGAGCGCCGTCCGGGCGGCGTCCCTGGCTTCTTTATTCTTCCTCAGCATGGAATAGACGTCGGCCAGGCCCGCATAGGCCTTGGCGTAATTGGGATCGATGGCGACGGCCTGCTTAAAACATTCCTCGGCTCGGAGATAACCGGCTTCATTGCGGGTGTTCCACGACTGCCGGCCCTGCACATAAAGCCGATAAGCGTCCGCGTTCGAGGTCGGCTGCTTGCGGAGAATTTCATGGTCTTGGGGAGTCAAGGCTTTTAAAAGCGAAGAGGCGATTTTCTCGGCGATCCGGCCCTGAATGCCCATGATGTTGGATAGCTGATCCGGATAATGTTCATCCCAGATTTGATTTTCGCTCTTGGCCTCCGTCAATTCGGCATAAACCTCCATCTCCCCCTTGGCCGCTCGGACCTTTCCCGTGATGAGGTAATCGACGCCGAGCTCCTCGCCGATCGACTTCAAACTTTTGTTTGTGCCTTTGAACCGGATCACGGCGGAATTCGACTTGACCGGAAATTTTTTTAGGCTCCTGAGCCGGCCGGTGATCTCCTCGGCCATGCTTTCGCCGAGTTCAAGCCGGCCGTCCTGGGAGAGTTCGTCCGCGAAGGGGAGAACGGCGATCGAGAACTTGTCCGGCGGCTTGTGGAGAAATGACCGCCAAAGAATAAATGCCGCGGCTGCGATCCCCAGGCCGGCCAGAACGGGGACGAGCCAACGGCGAAATTTCACCGTGACCGTGATCTCCTTGGAGGTTGCGGATTTGATTTTCGGAAGCATGCGCTCGGTCGTGGGAATGCCTTTTTCGATCTTTTCCAGCTCTGACCGAACTTCAGCGGCACTCTGATATCGTTTCGTCCTGTCCTTTTCCAGGCATTTTAAAATGACGCCGCTCAGATCGTCAGGGATGTTAGGATTAAACTTCTTTGGGCTCTTCGGGATCTCTCCCTTTTGCTTCATAGCGATGCTTAGGGCTGTATCTCCCTCAAACGGCACGCGCCCGGTAGCCATTTCGTATAAGATGATTCCCAGCGAGTAGATATCGGACCGATGATCAACCTCTTTTGCTTCTGCCTGCTCGGGAGACATGTACTCCGGAGTACCTATGAGTACGCTTGGCCCCGTTATCCCTTTCTCTTTTAGAGATCGGGCTATCCCGAAATCCATGATCTTGGCGTTGCCGTCCTTGTCAATGATGATGTTGGACGGCTTGAGATCGCGATGGATGATCCCCAGGCGATGCGCTTCTTCCAAGCCTTCGCAGACTTGTTTGGCGATGGTCACGGCCGTTCCAATCGTCAGCTGCCTCGAACGGTGGATAAAGCTCTTGAGGTCCTCGCCCGGGACATACTCCATCGTAATGAAATTTGTCCCTTCCGCTTTGCCCAAGTCAAACATCCCGCAGACGTTTTTATGCCTGATCCTCCGGGCTAGCTTGAGTTCATTCGAGAACCGTTCGATCGTCTCTCTGTCGGAGGCAATTTCAGGCTTCAACAGTTTCAAAGCCACTTTTTCCTTGATATCTGTGTCAAAGACCTTGTAGACCCGACCCATGCCGCCATGTCCCAGCTCTTCGATGACCTGGTAGCGGCCGGCAAAGGTCGAGCCTGTCGTAAGCTCTTTGATGGGAGTATGAATAGTTTCCGTGACTTCGGGATGGATATCTTTGAGCGAGGAGAGCTGCGTGCCGCACTCACCGCAGAATTTAAGCGTCTCGGAATTCTCAGAATGACATTTCGGGCATTTGACGGTCAATACTGACCCCTTCAATCAAGTGTGACAGAAGATTAACAAAGAAGGTGTATGGAGTCAATTGAATATTCCTCTGACCGTATAACAGTTTTCAAGATAAGGTACACGCAACCCTGTCCCTGGCCTTTCTATGAATCTGGAAAGGAGTGGACCTCAGCGATTTGCCAGGGACAGGGATGCGCGTCCCAAAAACTGTTATACGGTCAGAATATTCCTTGTCGGCCGGCAGCCCTCTTCTCGTTATTGACATCCATCTGCGGACGGCGATATAGTCATGGCCGGAGGGGAGGTCTCGACATTGAGCTCGGGAGAGCCAACGCCGGGCCTTTCGAATAGGAAATTTCCCGGCGTGAGATTTTCGAATAAAAGGACATCTATAGTTCTCGAACGCGGATGAAGTGCCCGAAGTGCCAGATCGACAATCCGACCGATACGAAGTACTGCGGTAACTGCGCGACTCCGCTGTCTTCCAGGTCCGGCGCGGCGGACAACCTGACCGAAACATTCCAAATGCACCCCCTCCGCGAGCTGGCGACGGGGACGCTTTTTGCCCAGCGGTACCATGTCATCGAAAACCTCGGACACGGCGGCATGGGCGAGGTCTATAAGGTCCTCGACAAAGAAATCAACGAGGTCGTGGCGCTCAAAATCCTCAGGCCGGAGATCTCGGCGGACGATACGATCATCAAACGGTTTCACAACGAGCTCCGCCTGGCCCGCCACATCTCGCACAAGAATGTCTGCAAGCTGTATCACCTGAGCAAGGACGAGCGCGGGACCTTTTATATCACCATGGAATATGTTCCCGGCGAGGACCTGAGGAGCCTCATCCGCCGGATAGGACGGCTCACGGTGGGGAAGGCCGTGGCCATCGCCGAGCAGATCTGTGAAGGGCTCGCCGAAGCCCACCGCCACGGCGTCGTCCATCGCGACCTCAAATCCCCGAACATCATGATCGACCAACAGGGGCATGTCCGCATCATGGACTTCGGCATCGCCCGCTGGCTCGCCTCGAAAGAAGCCACGGATCCGAACGTCTTGATCGGA
>Ga0315286_10003523_pt1 | contig 14841 bp, 8 predicted proteins | sample YL17G10_0_MG_FD_205038 | JGI IMG/M metagenome (GOLD analysis project Ga0315286, IMG submission 205038) | Sediment microbial communities from Yellowstone Lake, YNP, Wyoming, USA - YL17G10_0 | ecosystem: Environmental > Aquatic > Freshwater > Lake > Sediment | place: USA: Wyoming | collected...
AAGGCGTCAATACCGGCAAAAGTATTGGCGTCAAGCGGGTCCGGCCGTACGCCCACAGCAATTTCGCCCGCAGCCAAGCAGTTAATTATCGTAAAACCTTCGATAATGCTGTTTGCCTCTTCATTGTTGCGGAAGATAAACGCACGGCCTCTATTGTTGCAGTCGATAATAGTCTGCGCGACGACATTCGGGTCATCCGGGTTTTCAGAACGTATAGTTATAGCCTTGCCTTTAAAGTCCAGACCGCAGGGGTCTGTTATATAATGAGACTGACCGCTGGGTTTTCTGTATACATAGATTGTATCGCCGCTTTCCGATGCATCGATTGCTTCCTGAATGGTTGCGTACTCATCGGGCACAGTCAGGTTGCCGGGTGTGTAAAACTCGAATCTGACGACAACACTTCTCGGCCCGTCCATCAGGACATTAAAGTAACGGTCGTGTATTTTATATTCAACGCCGTCGAGAATCCACATAGCCACTCTGGCGTTGGCATCTGGAATTGCATGAAGTCTTACTGCGGCACCTGCATAGAAATAGTAAGTATGTCCCGGTATATATGGTGCTTCGATTGTGCCGTTTGCATCGTTGCAGTCGGCATCTATTCTTAATCCATAACTCGGCAGCCCTTCTGAATAGTGATAGCCGAGGTCAACGATACCTGCATCTTTTTCACCGTCGATTCGGGTTGTGTAGGTGTTAAGGCCGAGCGATGCCGCCGTAGCGCTGCCCGCACCGATGCAGTTACTGTCAGTATTCTGCCCTGTAGCGATGTGGCTTAAATAATAGCCGAGCACAAAGTTCGGGTCCTCGGATATATTATTGTTGTCATTGATAAGCCAGGTGCCGTTTACATCCTGTGCAAGGCCGATTATTGTGCAGTCTTGCTCAGCATAAATCGGCACGGATTCTGTCATCAGGGCGATTGCAGCGCCGAGATTTACTCTCGGCTTTGTAATCGTAACTTTTGTATCTGTTATAGGGTTGCCCGTCAATTTCAGGGCACCTCTTACCTGGAAAGGCGTCAGGTAATTGCCTTTTAACTGCTTTGCCGCGCTTTGCAGAGCTGCGACAGCGCCTGCAGCGTAAGGACAGGCTGCCGATGTGCCATTGAAATACTGATTGTAGCCGCCGCCAAGAGCCGTAGTGTAAGCATTTTCAGAAGGCGCAAAAATATCGAGTATATTAGCGGTATTTGAATAGCACGTTACCTGGTCGGGTTGTGTTTGAACATAACAGGTCTGGGACATAAAGGCTGCGTCATATACTGCGCCAACGCTGATTACATTTGACATAGCAGCCGGCCAGGAGATTTCATTTGCATAGCTTTCATTTCCAGACGCTGCAAGAATGGTAATGCCTGCACTGACAGCGATCTGTGCTGCCTGAGAATAAGCCGGCGACAATGCGTCTGCCGAAGTGGTATCTGAAAACCAATCATTACTTCTCCAGCTATTACTTATAACAAGGATTGGATTTGCAGTGTCGTCATTTTTATGTGTAATGCACCAGTCCCATGCGGTAAGTCCATAGTCGCTCGGGAAACCAGGAATGTCTCCAATTCTAATCGCATATATTTTTGCGTTAGGAGCAACACCGCCGATATAATCTCCGACAGTGCCGAGTGAGCCTGCCGCAATACCTGCACAACTGGTACCGTGAGCCGAGTCTGTCGGCATTGGGTCTGCATCGTTATCGATGAAGTCCCAGCCGCCAATGACTTTGCTGTTCGGGAAAGCCCCGCCGCCGAGTCTCGGATGTGTGTAATCAACACCTGAATCGACAATAGCGATGGATACTCCTTGTCCATTATAGGTTCCCCTTGTATCCAGAGCGTTCATCAATGGAATACCCTGTGCGGTCATCGGATAAAGAGTTCTGACCGGTTCAATGTGGGCAACATTCGGATTGGCCATAAGTTTGTTAAGACCGGTCTGAGTGATTTGTCCGCTAAATACTGCCACATTTGTGAGTTTATGTCGTAATGTAAATTCACTCGCATTAAGCGTTGAAAGCACCTGATTTTGCAGAGTCGCGACTTGATTTCGCATCGAGGTGACTGAAGCAGGTGAAGACCAATTTATTGTTTGCGCTTCTGTTGGTTCAAAGAGGCTTACAATAACTTTCGCTGAGCCGGTAGAGTTAATTTGACTATAGATAGGCTGAGAATCGACAAGAACCGACCCGCCAGTCGTAGTTGAGCCCGGTTCAAATTGAGTCAAATCGAAAGCGGACTTGTACCGCAGGTCAATATCGCTGTATGTGATAATAAGATTTGCCGGCATATCACCGGGTACCGATCCGCCGTTGGTTACTGCGATTTGTGAACCGTTAATACCGCTGTTTCCCCAGAAAATAGTATCTTTTACTTTCACATTGGCTGCGTATGTGGCAAACAGACCGCCGCCGTTGCTGTTTACGTCGGTTACGATATTTTCTGCTATCGTGCAGTTTTGAATTTTCGGTTCTGCGAAGAGTGTTACAGCGATGCCTCCGCCTTCATCTGCTGCCGTATTTGCGGTAATAAGACAGTTTTTAATTTGAGGTACTCGAGTAAATGGCGCATCGCCGTCAAAGCAGATGCCTCCGCCTGTAAGCCTTGCGAAGTTTTCGGTTACGAGAGTGTCGTTGATGTCCATCATCGTGCTGAGCATATATAAGCCGCCGCCTGTTCCGAACGAGGCATAACCGGAGTCCCCGTAGTAGCCGGTTTGTGTGCCGGCAATATTTCCTTTGATTATTGAATTATTTATTGTTCCCACGCTGTCCAGTATCAGCGCACCGCCGCCGGCAAGGGAGACATTATTCGTTAGATTGCAGTCTCTGATATATATTCCGCTGCCTTCGCTGTAAATGCCGCCGCCGGCGGGCGCAGAGTTAAGAACAAAATCGCATTCGTTGATATCGGAAGTGAGTCCATACCACAGGCACAGGCCGCCGCCGAGGCCGGTGGAATCGCCTTCATAAGGCGTAACACCATTAGCTTCATTCATGTCTATTACATCCCGGAAAGCAGTGGTGTTAAAATCCTGGTTGTATGCGGTCCTGTTGTTCTCAAAACGGCAGCCATAGAATTTTGAAGACGAGGCTGTTGAGCAGAACACGCCTGCTCCAAAGCTCGGCAAAAAGAAGTTTTTGCGAGGCTGCACCTGCACATTGCTTGGCTGCCATCTGCCGCCGACGCCGCTTATACTTCCGTAAACTATATTGCCGGTGAATGTGCAGTTGGTAAATGTAGGATTGCAATTGACGTCGCAGAAAATACCGCCGCCTTTGGTGGTGTATTGTTTAATATCGCCCTGGTTTGCGCCCGGGTCTAAAGTGAGTCCGCCGTAACCTCCCATATTTGTCCAGACGTTTGGCGGGCCGCCGTCTCCGCCGTCTCCGCCTTTACCGCTGTAGCCACTGCAGTTCTCAACTAAGCAGTCGACAAAAACCGGTGACGAATTAGTGGCGCAGTATATACCTGCTCCATTTACTCTTCCTGGCAGACCGCCGTTGCCACCGCCGGCGTCTTCTTCGCCAGTGCTGCCGTTGCCGCCTTTGCCGGATATTGCTATGCAGTTTCTTACGGTAACATTGGTAAATTTAGGACTACCCTGCTGGACGAAGATACCGGCTCCGAAGGCATCGCCGCCGTCTCCGCCTACGCCGCTGGCGCCGGGCGGATACCAGATTGTGCACGGGTCGCCATCGGTTAAATCATCCTGCTGAGAGACGCCGATTGCGCCATTGCCGCCATCACCGGCACGGGCGGTGCAATTTTCAACAAGCGTGTATAAAATGTTTGGGTCGCCCCATGCCACCCAGATACCGGCGCCGCCGGCATTTCCGCCCCATCCGCCATCGCCGCCATTAGGGTCATTGTAGTCACAAGGGTCTTCAGGAGCGGTATCGGGGTTATTACCTGTAATTCCACCATTTGCCTGCGCAACACGAACCGCACAATCTCTTACAATACAGTTTTTGACAATATGGTCGCCGGCGATAATGATTCCACCACCGTAATTTTCCATATTATACACCAGTGGATTAGTATGGTCAGATTGAGTTGGCTGACCATCCATACCGGGCTGTGGGTTTGGCCCTACATATGCCGGGAGCGTGGTAGTGTCGGAATTTATTATAGTAACACCGCTAAGTGTGCAGGGATTATGCGGATTATTGAAATCTCCGATGAGTGCAAATCCGAAGGTTATCTCGTTGAGGCAGTCTATAACAACGTCTTCGGGATGGTCCGGTTCGCCCACAATGCTAATGACTTTGTTTATAACAAAGCCTCTTCCTACATATGTTCCACGAGGTATTTTTACCGTATCGCCGTTCTGTGCCTGGTCGATTGCTTTCTGAATACCGTTGACATCGCCGGTGACATGTATCACTCTGCTGTAATTGAGCTCGAATGTTACGGTAACAGTCTTGTTGGCGTCCATCGTCACTGTGTTAGTAATCACATTCCATGCCGGCTTGTTATTTGCGTTTCCTGCCCAGCTTTTTACCCGGTATCCTTCAGTCGGTATTGCTGTGAGGGTTACCACGCTATTCGCATCATACAAGCCGCTATTGGGTTCGACCGAGCCCATATTTGGGTCGTTAATGTTGATGGTCAGCTGATATTTTGGCATGACTTCGAATTCAACTGTAACGGTCTTGTCGGAGTTCATAACAACTGTGCGTGTAGTGCCGTCCCCAGCAGATACATTTCCGCCCCATGTTTTTACCCGATAGCCGGAATCAGGTGTTGCGGTAAGCGGGACAATCATTCCTTCCGGATAGTAGATGCGTCTTGGCGGGTCGATTGTGCCGTGGCTGTTGATAACGCTGGGAGTGAGCAGATGTTTTATCGAGTTCGGCTCAAATTCGACAGCCACAGTAGTATTTCTCAGAAGTGTTACCCTGTATGGGATATTTGAATCATTGCTCTGGGTGTATGTATTGGCGTCGTTGATGTTAAATGTTTCAGTATTGCCTTTTAGCCATCGCTTTGCTACATAGCCCGGGACAGGATAAGCGTTTATATCAACTATACTATGCTTGACGAAAGGTTGCGCATTATAAAGGTCGATTGAACCGTTGGAATCGAGAGTGAAAGTTGTAAGGCTGCACATTATTGTTGAGCTGAACTTGGCGACCACAGTGCGATTAGCGTCCATTGTAACAAGGTTGTTGACGTCTGTTGAGTTGTCGTCATTTGTTCCCGTCCATTTCGCCAGATAGTAATTCGGCTCGGGATTTGCGTGCAGGCGCACTTCCGTAAACTGCTTGTAAAGGTGGCCGGGAGCAGGATAATTCGGGTCTATCGTGCCAAAGTTTCCATTAGGGTCAACTATGGAAACGAGCACATAATTCACGTCGCTGCCGCTTGGATAATGGAAGCCCATATCAACGGTATTTGTGTCGGGGACATTATCTGTTCTTGTGACGCGGTGGTCCGCGTCGGGCATATTGGTGTCGTTGTCATCGTTAGCCACGCCACGGCCCCTGTTGACACAGTTGCTGTCAGTGCCGGGCAGTTGTCCTGCTGCCGTCTGGCTCAAATAATAATTACCGTAATTAGGATAAGGACCTCTTTTGAATATTGGGTTGCTGCTTATGTTGCCTGTTCCCACGTCGCCGTCCTGAATGCAGGAATATGTTGCCGTTGCGCCGTAGATATCATCGCCGTTGTTCCAGAGGATGCAGTTTCGGATTGTCGGGCTGCTGATGTCTGTTGCGTGGATGCCGCCGATGTTTGCGTCGCCTGTATTGTCAGCGATAGTGCAGTTGGTAATCACCGGCGAGGAGCCGTCATAGCAGTCTATAGCGCCATACCCGTCTGCCGTATTGTTTACGATAAGACAGTTTCTTATTACAGGCGATGATTCGCTGCTGGTTTCGATAGCACTGCCGTCATAATCGGCGGTGTTGTTGGATATGATACAGTTTGTAATAACAGGCGAGGAGTAGTAGAAGCAGTCTATTGCGCCGCCGTAAGCGGCAGTGTTGTTTGTTATTATACAGTTGTTGATTGTCGGCGAAGAATCTATCTCGCATTCTATTGCGCCGCCGTAATATGCATTACCGTTTTTGATTGTAAAACCTTCTACAGTCGCGGCCTGTGTTTCGCCGTTGTGGAAATAAAAAGCGCGTCCGGCGTTATTGCAGTTGATGATGCAATTCTGCGGTCCATTTTTGCTTCTCAACCAGATTAGTTCACCGCCGAAATCAAAGCCGTTCGAGTTCAGAGGTGTATAATTTCCGTCGTCAACGACTATTTCCGTCTCAGTTTCAATGCCAAGAATTATGGCGTTGATTGCCGCATCGATTGTGAGATAGTCCTGCGGCACTCTCAGAGCAGCAGCTGTTGCGAAGTTGGTTAAAAGAAATGTTAAGATTAGACAAAAGGTAAGTTTTTTATTCATAAATCTGCTCCATCCTGTCAAATTTATATACCCTTTGAATTTTTTTACCGCGGTCATTTTGAAATCCTGTCAAAAGTTATATAAAGTTATATTTTATGCGCATTATCATGATTCAGGCTGAGTCGTTTTAGGTCTGTCCGTAACCTTCTTCTTTTTTCTGCAGCACATGCGGTCTGTAAGTTGCCGCCGGCAGCAGAAGAGCCTCCCGCTTCCTTATGCCCCAAATAGTATTGAGATTTTATCAGACTCTTAATCATAATGCAAGACAAAAACGTTTTTACTGCTCTTTCAACCGCCATTTTTGACGAATGAATTACCGTTATTTATTGACAGTTGTTCAACTTATCTGTAATTTTAGCTTGCACTTTTTACAGTTTCGCAGGATATATCGGCTTGTTTTTGTCGTTATATAACCTGTTTGTTTTGTTGACTTTAGTGGAAAAACTATGGTTAAAATTAATGAAAATTACTTGATGTTGCAGTCCGGTTATCTTTTTCCGGAAATTTCTCGTCGGGTTAACGCTTTTTCTGTAAAAAATCCCGGTGCAAAGATTATTAAACTCGGAATTGGCGATGTTACAGAGCCGTTACCCTCTGCAATTATTGAGGCGATGTATCATGCCGTTGACCAGATGGGCAGCAGGGAGGAATTTAAAGGTTATGGCCCTGAGCAGGGCTATGATTTTCTGATTGACGCGATAATAGCCGATGATTACAAAAAAAGAGGCGTAAGTCTCGAAAATACAGAGGTTTTCGTAAGCGACGGCTCAAAATGCGATACCGGCAATTTTCAGGAGATTTTCGGCGTTGATAACGTAATTGCAGTGGCAGACCCTGTGTATCCTGTTTATGTCGATACCAATGTTATGGCCGGCAGGGCCGGTAAACCTGACGATAAAGGCCGGTATTCGGGTATAGTTTATATGCCTTGCACGCCCGATAATAATTTTATTCCCGAACTGCCCAAAGAAAAAGTTGACCTTATTTATCTCTGTTTCCCCAACAATCCCACCGGTGCGGTCGCGACGAAACAGCAGCTGAAAAAATGGGTCGATTTCGCAAAAAAAAACAGGGCGATAATTTTGTTTGATGCCGCTTATGAGGCCTTTATTTCCGATAATATTTTACCTCACTCAATTTATGAGATTGAAGGGGCAAAACAGGTCGCGGTTGAATTTCGCAGTTTCAGTAAAGAGGCAGGTTTTACCGGACTAAGATGCGCGTTTACAGTTGTGCCGAAGGAGCTGAAAGCCTGGACTTCTGACGGCAGAGCGGTTGAAGTTAATCCGGTCTGGCACAGGCGGCACTGCACGAAATTCAACGGCGCAAGTTACATCTCGCAGGCGGCGGCCGCGGCAGTTTATACCGCCCAGGGCAGAAAACAGGTTCGCAAAGTCATCGAGCTTTATATGTCCAATGCTGCGCTCATTGTCGGTACGCTTAAAAATATCGGTTATGAAGTTTATGGCGGAGTGGATGCTCCATATATTTGGCTCAGGACGCCAAACAAAATGACTTCGTGGCAATTTTTTGATTATTTGCTCGAAAAGGCAAATGTTGTCTGCACCCCCGGCAGCGGTTTCGGCGCGGCAGGCGAAGGTTTTGTAAGATTAAGCGCATTCGGCAATCCTGCAAACGTGGCCGAAGCGATGGAACGCTTTAAAAAACTGTAAGGAATACAAATGCCCCCTGAGGTAACAGCTTATGTCGGCCTCGGCAGCAATCTCGGCAGCAGAGAAAAAAATATAGCCAAAGCTCTTGATGCGCTTGCCGCAGCCAGAAATATAAAACTTTTCCGCGCCAGCGCTATAACAGAGACCAGGCCGCTCGCCGAAAAGAAACAGCGGAATTACCTCAACTGTGTTGCCCGGATTAAAACAAATTTAAAAGCCGACAAACTCCTGAAAGTTTTAAAAAATATTGAAGTCTCGCTCGGCAGACAAAAATCAAAAGAAAAATGGTCGAGCAGAACGATTGACCTCGATATACTTTTGTTCGCCAATAAAACCATTCGCAAAAAAGACCTTGTTATACCGCACAGGCAGATGCATTTGAGGTCATTTGTCCTCAAGGGTCTTTGCGAGCTTGACGGGCAGCTTGTTCATCCGGTGCTTGAGGAAAATGTCTCTGTTCTTTACAGCCGGCTGAACGGGAAAGATTTTTATTTTGATGCTGACAGCCCGCAGCTTGTTTCGATTGCCGGCGTAATTGGTGCCGGCAAAACCACACTGGCCGCAGGCTTAAGAGATGTGCTCGGCTTTAGGCTGATAAAGGAAGCTTACGATACAAACCCGTTTTTGGCCAGGGTTTACGCCGGCCAGAAGTCTTTTGCTCTTGACAGCCAGTTATATTTTCTGCTGAGCCGCTGCGAGCAGTTAAGGCCTGATAGTTTTTCGCCGGACGGTATTGCGGTAAGCGATTACATAATGGACAAGGAAATGATTTACGCCCGCATCTGGCTCGATGCGGTGCAGTTCGAGATATACAGGAAAATCAACGCCGTGATGAGTAAAACGGTTGCCGCCCCGGCGATAGCGATATATCTTAAGCTTTCGCCGCAGGATTGTTTGCAGCGCATAAGAAAACGCAGCCGCTCTTATGAACAGGGCATTGATTTGAATTTTCTTGAAAAACTTCATATCGGCTACGAAAAACTTTTTGAAACGTTTAATCGCTGTCCGGTTATAACGATAGATGCCGGCGCAGTTGATTTTCGACAGAAGCAGGAAATTGAATCGATAGGCAAAAAAATTAATTATTATATTGGCTGTGATTAAATGGAAGTTGTTGAAACAATAGAGAAGATAAGAACGATTATTTCAAAGGCCGAATCGGCTGGTAAAAAAATCGGGTTTGTTCCGACGATGGGCGCTCTGCACGAAGGTCATTTTTCGCTAATAAGGGCTGCAAAAAAGCAGTGCGGTTTTGTCGTTGTCAGTATCTTTGTAAATCCAGCGCAATTCGGTCCCGGCGAAGACATAGATAAATATCCCCGTCCTTTTGATGCGGATATCAAGGCTTGTAAAAGTTTGGGAGTCGACGTTGTTTTCGCTCCATTGGTTGAGCAGATGTATCCGGCGAAGAATCTTACCTGGGTCGATGTCGAAAAGCTCACTGAGTCTTTGTGCGGCAAAAGCCGGCCGGGCCATTTCAGGGGCGTTGCCGCGGTCTGCGCGAAGCTTTTCAATATTGTTCAGCCGGATATCGCCTTTTTCGGCCAGAAGGACGCCCAGCAGGCGGTTGTTGTGCAGCAAATGGTTGCTGACTTGAATATGCCGCTAAAAATTGTCGTCTGTCCCACCGTTCGCGAACAAGACGGCCTTGCAATGAGCAGCAGAAACGCATATCTGACTGCCGGGCAGAGGAAAGATGCGGCTCTTATTTATGCCGCCCTGCAGAAGGCCGAGGTTTTCATCGCGGCAGGGGAGCGCAAAAGCAAAACGTTAGTCGGCGAGATGGAAAAAATTCTTAAAATCAGCAAACAGATTAAAATTGAATACATAAGCATTGTCGATGCGCGAACACTTGACGGGCTTGACGAGGCCAAGGGAAAGATTTTGATTGCTCTTGCTGTAAAATTGGGTTCTGCTCGGCTGGTTGACAATATTATTGTTGATATTTAAAATACAACAAACTTTGTTTCTTAATTTTCAGGTGAAGTTATGCTGATTAAGGTTTTAAAGAGCAAGATTCATCGGGCGACGGTTACGGACGCAATTATAGATTATCCCGGCAGTATCGGAATAGATTCGGCGCTGATGGAAGCTGCCGGCATTGTGCCTTATGAGCTTGTGCTTGTTGCTGATGTAACCAACGGCTCGCGTCTTGAGACGTATGTTATTCCTGAACCGGCAGGCTGCGGCAAGGTAACTATCCTCGGTGCTGCCGCAAAACTTATGAAGAAGCGGGATTTGGTAATCATAATGGGTTTTGCGTATATTGAACCTGCCGACGCGAGACATACCAAACCCAGGGTCGTTGTGGTTGACGAGAAAAATAAAATTAAAGAGACAGTTTAATTATGCATCCCGAGCTTTTCAGGATTCCTTTTACCGCTCTTACGGTTAAAAGTTACGGCGTGCTGATGGTCTGCGGTTTTATCGCTGCGATATTTATTATTCGCAGACTTTCTCGCGGCATGGGCGAAAACGCCGAGCACGTAACGACCGCGGCGCTCTATTCGCTCATCGCCGGCGTTGCAGGTGCGAGGATTTTTTATGTTATTCATTACTGGCCGCAGTTTAGAGGCAAAGGTATCGTCGAGATGTTTGCTGTCTGGAAAGGCGGCTTGGAGCTTCTCGGCGGCGTTCTTCTTGCAGTATTGATTATAGCCGTCTACCTTCGCGTGAATAAACTTCCTGTAAGGCGCTATCTTGATATACTCGGCGTCGGTTTGATGCTGGCTCTTGTTTTTGGCAGGCTCGGCTGTTTTTTTAACGGCTGCTGTTTCGGCAAACCGACTAATTTTTTTATTTCGGTGCGTTTTCCTTATGATTCGTTGTCGTATCAGAGCCAGGTCAGGCCCGACCCTGATAGACACAGAGCAAAACCTTATTTTGATTTGCCGGTAGATTTTTTCGGCTACATCAATGAAGCGAACGAATGGACGGTTGCACCGAAGGAGCGTAAATACGATTTTTATTTAAAGCCGGCCGAATTGCTGACTCCGCAGGAAAGGCTCGAAGTAACGCAGGGCCCGTTTCGCTGCCTGCCGGTCCATCCGACGGAGATTTACGAGTCACTCGCAGCCCTGGTCGGTTGTATTTTGCTTTATCTTCACCGAAGAAAAGGAATCGCGCTGGAAAAGCAGGGCAAAAAGCTCCCGTTCTTTTTCCGCCCCGGCGTTACATTTGCCCTGATGTTTGTAATTTACGGCTCGATGCGTTTCTTTATTGAATTTTTGCGGGACGACAATCCAATTCAGGCCGACGGCCTTACTGTTTCGCAGAATTTAAGTATTGCGCTTGTTATTGCGAACCTTTTACTTATCTGGCTTTTCGCCAAAATGAAGCCGGACAAGTTTCCTGTTTAATGCGGGGTATTTTTGGCCTTTAGATTTTTTGCCTTTGGAAATGTAAATTCCGCCTTTTCTTCGTATAAGGCAAGACCAAGCGCCAGCATCTCTTTATTGCCGAGTTCGGTAATCTCAATCGGGTCAATAAAAAGGTTTGCGATTTTACCTGTTATCCCCGCCATAGCGCCTAAAGATTTTCCACTGCTTCCAACCGCAGCAAGGTTGATTTGCATTTTAGGTATTGTCGGACTTTTCCTGAATATAAGCGCATTTATCCTGGCAACTTTAGAGTTATAACTATTTTCGTATTCATATTTTCCGTTTACGGATTTTACGCTGTATAAACCTGCGATTACCGGGCTTTTACTGCCGCGGGCGTTAAAATGAACATCTACCCTCGTAACTGTTATGGCAGACTTGTCAATATTTCCCATTATTTCGATTCTGCCGTATCCTTCTCCTTCGAACTTAATATAATCGAGAATATTTTTTATCGGCGCTCCTTTGCTGACGTCCTTTTCGTTTCGTTCAATCATTTCTTTATGGTCGAAATTGTTTATATGGAATCCTTCGCCTTCCATCCTGAACTCGCAGGATGCAAAGAAAGAATTCTTTTTTATTTCAGGTTTTTTACAGGAAATTACATAGCCGCTTTGGCTGGTGTTTTTGCTTGTTTCGCTTGTAACTGATACCGGCGATATCAAAGGAACAAAATACATAAAATTGGCAAGCGGCTCCTTTTTGCCTTTACAGCATAATTGTATAGTTGGTCCTTTTTCATTCTTGTCAGATGCAAGGCAATTAAATTGAATCGTCATTAATATAACAATCGTTAAAGAAAAATTTATCAGCCGCATTTTATCGTTTTTCTAAAGTTGGAATTTTTCGTTTTCTTCGAGGTCGATTTTCAGGGCCAGGAATTGTAACAGGTCCTTGAGAGTAACGATTCCAGCAAGTTTATCGCCGTCCAGAACCATAAATCTGCTGTTTCCCGTGCTGTTCATAAGTGCCAGAACCTTAATGGCGTCCTCATGCAGCGAAACAGTATTTTCTCTTGAGCACGGTTTTACCAAATCTGCGATTTTGTGATTGCTCCATTGCTCGTGAGGAATTTCTTTTACCTCGCGTGTGCTTATGCATCCCAGAACCCTGCCGTCTTCCAGAACTGGAAACATCTTGTAGTGATATTTATAAAAATAGTCCCCGACGAGTTCCGATATGGTCAGTATCGGCCGGACTGTTACAGGGTCGGGTTTCATAAATCTCTCAACGTGTTCGCCTGCCAGTGCTTTTCTGATTATAAGCTGCCTGTAAGACATCTGCGAAGCTCCGCGGACAAACATTCCGATAAGAAAATACCACAGGCCGCCGATAAAATTGCCCGAGATAAAGCTGACTATTCCCAGAACAATCAGAAGTATCCCGAAAGCCGAGCCGAACTGTGATGCAACGTGTGTGGCCCATCGCAGGTTATGTTTCGCCGCCCACAGAATTGAGCGCAGCACTCGCCCGCCGTCGAGCGGAAAGGCAGGCACAAGATTAAAACCCGCCAGGATAAGATTAATCCACGACAGATACACCAGCACGCCGTTTACTGATACCGGTAGGCCCGCGTTTTTTCCCGCCGATGCCAGCAGGTAAAAAACCCCGCTCAGCAGCACGCTGGATGCCGGCCCGGCAAGTGCCATCAGGAATTCAATCTTCGGGCTTTGCGGCTCATCTTCCATTTCAGCTACGCCCCCGAAAACAAACAGCGTAATACCCTTCATTGACAGCCCGTAGTATCTGGCAACAATTGAATGGCAGAACTCATGAAAAACAATGGACACGAAAAGTCCCACGGCCCCGGCAGCTCCCATCCACCAGTATGTTGCTTTTCCAAGGCCGCCGAAATAATTGGGAAAAACACCCGTCGCCAGGGACCACGTTATGAGGACTGCCAGGATAAACCAGCTGATGTCTAATTTGACCTTGAATCCGAACAGACTGAACAGTGAAATTCGTCTTTCAAACATTTTTCAATTGCCTCCGGAGATTACGGTAAACGTTATATTTTATACGATTTCCTGCAATAAGGATATTCCTTAATTTTAATCTCGTTTAGGTATGATATAATACTGCGAGAAAGGTTAAAATATATGTTCTGGCTCAAAAATTGGCGGCGAAACCGGATTGCCGCTCGAAAGTTTCCTGACGAATGGCTGCAAATCCTCGAAAGGAATGTCCCGCTCTACAACCGCCTGCCTCCCCGGGACAAAGCTGAATTGCGCCGCCACATACTTGTCTTTATCGCTGAAAAGCGTTTCGAAGGCTGCGGCGGACTTGAAATCACCGACGAAATGAAAGTTATCATTGCCGCCCAGGCCTGCATACTTCTTCTTCATCGACAGACCGATTACTATCCCGGCCTTTCTTCAATACTCGTATATCCTCATGCCTTTATTGCTCACCGGGCGGAGTATTTGCCCGGCGGCATAGTAGCCGAAGGCCCGCAGGTCTTGCTTGGCGAGTCTCATCGTCAGGGTGCGGTTGTTCTTTCGTGGGATGATGTCAGGCACGCCTCTGCCGACGTTCACGATGGCCATAACGTTGTATTTCACGAATTTGCGCATCAGATTGACATCGCCGAAGGCCGTGGCGACAATAGCAGCGTTCTCAAGAGCGATTCCAGTTATATTGCCTGGGCTCGTGTCCTGCAGAAGGATTACGAAAGATTAAAACAGGCCGCTCAGCAGAACCGTCCTGCTTTTTTGGATAAATATGGTGCGACCGACCCTGCCGAATTTTTCGCCGTCGCTACCGAATTCTTTTTCGAAAAACCCGGCGAATTGAAACAGCTCCATCCCGATTTATACAACGAACTGAAACGCTTCTACCACCAGGACCCCGTCAATATTCAAAGCAGTTGAAAAATGCCGGCGATGCCATTTTTAATTATCCGGCCTAAGGTAAAGTTACTATAATATAAATCTGTAAAGCAAGGATGATTTCCGGAATAGATGGATAAGAACTCAAATAAAAGCTGGTCTTTTTTAATCTGCCTGATGCTGCTGCTGACCACTTTTGCCGTTTTTTATCAGGTGCATAGTTTCAAGTTTGTTAATCTTGATGACCCCGTTTACGTCTCCGAAAATCCGAATATCCAGGCTGGTATCACACTTAAAACCGTCAAATGGGCATTTACCGCCGCCGGTTACACCTACTTTTGGCATCCCCTGACCTGGCTTTCACATATTCTGGACTGGCAGCTCTACGGCAACAACGCCGGCGGACATCATATCACTAATCTGATTTTTCATATAGCAAATACTCTGCTCCTTTTTATTGTCCTCAGGCAAATGACGAACGCGATTTGGCAAAGCGCATTTGTGGCTGCTCTGTTTGCTCTTCATCCGCTGCACGTTGAATCCGTAGCCTGGGTCTATG
>Ga0315286_10003524_pt1 | contig 14841 bp, 15 predicted proteins | sample YL17G10_0_MG_FD_205038 | JGI IMG/M metagenome (GOLD analysis project Ga0315286, IMG submission 205038) | Sediment microbial communities from Yellowstone Lake, YNP, Wyoming, USA - YL17G10_0 | ecosystem: Environmental > Aquatic > Freshwater > Lake > Sediment | place: USA: Wyoming | collected...
AACCTGTCTGAAAGGCGGGTCGAAGCAAATGAAGCGCCCATGCATAGGGCGCTTCATTTTTTCACTCAACAGGCCACGCGGCTGCTCCCGGCTCTTCAGATCCCGCATGAGGAGCACGCAGTACGCATCACGCCTCATTCAATCACGGCCAACACCTGCCGTATCTCCACCGACTCGCCCTGCTTGACGTTGATCTGCTTGACCACGCCGGATTGCCTGGCTTGCAGCTCGTTCTGCATCTTCATCGCTTCGAGGATCATGACCACCTCGCCGGCTTCAACCCGCTCGCCCACCTTTTTGTTGATCTTGATGACGAGCCCCGGCATGACGGCCGTGATAACGCCCAGGTCGTCGTGGTCGGCCTTCGTCGTTTTGCGCGCTTTGCCGGCCTGGGATTCCTCCAGTCCTTGCGCTTCAATCGAATAGGCGATGCCGTCCACGCTGGCCGAATCGCCTTGCACCTGCACCGTGTGCGCGTTACCGCCCACGCTGACCGTGTCGCCTTTCACGGACCAGGAGAACTCCTGCCCGTTGACCGCGAGCAGGTCACCTTTTCGCTCGATTTCGTAGGGCACGCCTTCCAGCACCAACCGAAATTTGTTTACCATTCTCCCACTCCTCGGCCCATGCCGGCCCGACCGACCATTTTCCACGGCGACCCCGCGGCAACCGCCGCGGCGACAGGTTTTGCTTTACTCGCCTTGGCATCGGCGTGCTGGAACAGCACCGCCCCGATGGCCGCCGCGAACTCCTCCTTGCCGCCGAGGCCCTTGGCGCGCCTCTCCAAAAACGGGCGCGCGATCTGCGGGAAGAGCGCGTACGAGAGAACATCCTCTTCCGATTTCGCCAGATCGCCGATCTCGGCCTTGGCTTTTTCCCAGCCGGGGCTGAGCATATCGGCGGGGCGGCAGGTGATGGGCTGCTCGTCGCCGATGGCCTTACGCTGGATCTCCGGGTCGATCGGCGCGGGCGGCTTGCCGTAATAGCCGCGAATGTACTGCTTGATTTCTTCAGGGATCACCTTGTAACGCTCTCCCACGATCACGTTGAGCGTGGCCTGCGTGCCCACGAACTGGCTGGATGGCGTGACGAGCGGGGGATAGCCCAGCTCGGCGCGCACGCGCGGGACTTCCTCCAGCACGTCGTAGTATCGATCCATTGCGCCTTGCTGGCGCAGCTGGCTGACGAGGTTGGAGAGCATACCGCCCGGCACCTGGAACTGCAGCACGTTCACATCCACCGCGCTGATGCCGGCCTCGAAGCTCACGTACTTCTTGCGCAGCTCTGCGACGCTGCGCGAGATATCGGCGAGCGCGCTCAAGTCGAGCATGGTGTCGCGTTCGGTACCTTTGAGGCAGGCGACGAGCGTCTCGGTCGGCGGCTGCGAAGTGGAAAGCGAGAGCGACGAGATCGCCGTGTCGACCACATCCACGCCGGCTTCCACAGCCTTGAGGAGCGACGCGGTGCCCATCCCGCTCGTGTAGTGCGTATGCAGCTGCACCGGCAGCCCCACGTCCTTCTTGAGCGCCGCGACCAGTTCATACGCCACGTAAGGCGCGATCATCCCGGCCATGTCCTTGATGCAGATCGAGTCCGCACCGCGGTCCGCCAGTTCGCGTCCCATTCGGACAAAGGCGGGGATGTCATGCACCGGGCTGATGGTGTAGCAGATGGCGGCCTGAACGTGCCCGCCTTCACGCTTGACGATCTTCATGGCGTATTCCATGTTGCGGATGTCATTCAGCGCATCGAAGATGCGGAACACGTCGATGCCGTTTCGTTTGGCGGCGACGATGAAATGGTCGAGAATGTCGTCCGGGTAATGCTTGTAGCCGACGATGTTCTGCCCCCGGAGCAGCATCTGAAAGCGCGTGTTGGGCATCGCGCGCCGCAGCGCGCGAATGCGTTCCCACGGGTCCTCGCCGAGGAAGCGCATGGCGCTGTCGAACGTCGCGCCGCCCCACATCTCCACCGACCAGTAGCCGATCTTGTCCATCTGCGAGGCGACGGACAGCATATCCTGCGTTCGCATGCGCGTGGCGAGCAGCGATTGGTGCGCGTCGCGCAGCAGTGTGTCGCAAATCTTCACCGGGTTCTTGTTCATATCCGTGCCTCACTCCGCTTCAGGTGTTGTCGCGAACATGTCCGTGGGCTTGAACATCAATACCAGCGCGCCTTTGTCGGAACCGGAGTTGTGCGTCGTGTACGCGCGCACCACGGTGCTCTCGTTCTTTTTCAGAATGAGCGGCGGCTGGCTGGGAAAGTAAATCTTGGCCTCGCCGTCCAGAACCACGTACATCTCGTCCCTCGTATGGCGGTGAAAGACATAGTCACCTTTGAACCGCACGAGGTAAACGGCGTGATCGTTGATCTGGCCCAGTTCCAGGTGGGCGTAGGGTTCGGTCAAAAGGGCTGCGAGTTCGTTAATGGAGGTTTTGCTCGACATCTAATTCTCCTCGAGTACTACGTACCGCGTGTCTCGTGTCGCATGTTCCGAATCCCGCCGCGCGACGCTCAGCGCGACCCGCGTAACACACGACGCAAGACGCGCATCACAGCGGAATATTTCCGTGCTTCTTAGGCGGGTTGCTGTCCCGCTTGTTTTGCAGCATGTGCAACGCCTCGATCAAGCGTGGGCGTGTTTCGCGCGGAACGATCACGTCGTCCAGATAACCGCGCGCCGCCGCCACATACGGGTTGGCAAATTTGTCGCGGTACATCGCGATCAACTCGGCGCGCTTGGCCGCTGGGTCGGCTGCCTCGGCAATCTCTTTGCGAAAGATAATATTGACTGCGCCGTCCGGCCCCATCACTGCGATTTCGGCGGACGGCCAGGCCACGTTGAAATCACTCCGAATGTGCTTGCTGTTCATAACATCATAAGCGCCGCCGTACGCTTTGCGAGTGATGACGGTGACCTTGGGCACGGTCGCTTCGCAATAGGCATACAGTAGCTTGGCCCCCTGGACAATGATGCCGCCATGTTCTTGCTCCAAGCCGGGCAAAAAGCCCGGCACATCCTCAAACGTGACGATGGGAATATTGAAGCAATCGCAAAAACGCACAAAGCGCGCGCCCTTGCGCGATGAATTGATGTCCAGCACACCGGCCAACACTGCGGGTTGATTGGCCACAATGCCGACGGTGTGCCCATCCAGCCGCCCAAAGCCAACGACAATGTTCTGGGCAAAGTGCTCGTGAATCTCGAAGAATTCGCCGTTGTCCACGACCATGTGGATGACGTCTTTGATGTCGTAAGGCCGGTTAGGTTCGTCGGGCACGATGGTGTCGAGCCGCTCGTCCATGCGCTGCGGGTCGTCGCCGGTATCCACGCACGGCGCGTCTTCCATGTTGTTCGAGGGCAGGTACGTCATCAACAGGCGAATCGAATCCAGTGCCTCATTTTCATCCTGAGCCAACACGTGACACACGCCGCTCCGGGTAGCGTGCGTCGTCCCGCCGCCCAGCTCCTCGAACGTCACCTCTTCGTGCGTCACGGACTTGACCACATCCGGCCCGGTGATGAACATGTGGCTGGTATTCTTGACCATGAAGATGAAATCGGTCAACGCCGGGCTATAGACCGCGCCTCCTGCGCACGGCCCCATGACGGCGGAGATCTGCGGGATGACGCCGGAGGCCAGCGTGTTGCGCAGGAAAATATCGGCATAGGCGCCCAGGCTCACGACGCCTTCCTGAATGCGCGCCCCACCCGATTCATTCAGGCCGATCACGGGCGCGCCGTTCTTGATCGCCAGGCCCATGATCTTGCAGATCTTCTCAGCGTGGACTTCACCCAGGCTGCCGCCAAAGACCGTGGCATCTTGACTGAACACATACATCAACCGACCGTCAATCGTCCCCCAGCCGGTGATCACGCTATCCGACAGGAATTTCTTTTTCGCCATGTCCAGGTCTGTGGTGCGGTGTTCGACAAACATATCCAGCTCGCGGAACGAGCGAGGATCCAACAGGGCCTCGAGGCGCTCGCGCGCGGTCATTTTGCCTTTGGCGTGATGCGCGTCAACGCGGTCCTGGCCGCCGCCTTGCCGGGCTTGTCCTCTCAAGCCGTGCAAATGTTCAATCTTGGGGTTCGTGGACATCTGGCCTCCTGTCTTGGATTGATGCTAGGGCTGACAAGACCTGAACCTGCTCGGAATATCCGCGGCGTTCGGGAAATCCGGTGAACGCGGGTCGCACCGTTGAGGCTTCCCACGACGGGTCAAGGAAAGCTGACATGGGTTGCTCCATCAGGCAGTGCGGCATGGTAAAACGGTTCGCCGGACTAGTATATCACGATCCGCTAGGGTGGCAAGTAAAGCGCGCTGACTTGACAGGTGCGTCAACGGCAGAACCTACCACCGCCCCGCGTTGCACAGCGGATGACTTTCCCCCGTTCTATGATCCAGCCTCGACGTGACACTTCCCACGACGGCGGCGCTGTCGAGACGCCGGGACGGAAAACCATGACGTGGAACGGGCTGAACAACAGCGGGCAGCAGGTCGCGACGGGCGTCTACTTCTACCGGATGACGGCGTCGGGGTTCGAGAAGACGCGGAAGATGGTGATCATGATTGGCCGTCGGCCGCGGTCATTAGGGTTTACGCTTCAACAGGGTTCGATTGCCGCCGCCTCCACCATTGGTCCGCTCCGCTTTTCTAAACCACTCTGAGAGTTAGTTGTTTTTCATCTTTGAGGTCCCCTCTGGTTCGACGTTTCGGGAGAACCCCCTGGGCTAACCGCTTACCCTTCGTGACACTCTTCTGGTGCACCACGAACGAGAGAGAGCCCCCAGTCTACACCAGGCCAGGGGCTCTCTGCGGCCAAGTCAACTTGTGGGCGTCCCGACTAGCGCCACACTCGGTCGTTCATTCGGTCACCGTCGGGGCCTTTGGGTCCGGACAATTGCAGTCGTGTCCTGCCGTCCCGGGCACATAGTCCCCGTGAGCGAGGTGCTCGGCCAAGGCACTCATGCTGATGTTGATGCAGCGGAATGTGCCGTTACCCAGGCGGTGGGCTACGCGGACCGTCGCCGGCATGGTGTCACCGCCGTGGTTGTACCCCAGTTCACTGTATCCGAGCAAGGTGCCTGCCCCCGTGTAGGGGTCAATCCGCATGATGGGGGAAATCCACACGCTGGTCTGCGAGAAACCCACGATAGCGGTTCCGTACAGGACATCGTGCTCGTCGAAAGCGATCGACATGATCATCATCGGATACGGTTCCCCCGGAGGTGCGGGCGGCACGTTGGTGATGTCCGAGACCCACGTGGCAACCCCACTCTCGAGGTCGATCGTGTACATCTTGTTGTCGGTTGTTGCCCACAACGTGCCGTGCGAATCGAAGGCCAGATCCATGACATCGACCAAACCGGTCCCGTTCCCGATGGGCGTCACCGCACCCGTGTACTTGTCAATAAGGCAAAGCTTGTCCGCATAGAGCGGCGAGAAGTACAGCTCAGGATTGGGAGGATTGGGAGGCTGGAAACCGACGGTGTAGAGATTGCCACAGGCGTCGATTTCGGAGCCGCAGAAATGGTTGTTGATCTCGGCGATCACGGTCAGCTCGCCCGTCTGCAAATCGATCTTGCTGAGCTCTGCCAGATAGGGGTTGGGCCCGAAAAGCCAGTTGTTGATGAAGTACACGCTTCCATCGAGATCGAACGTGAGGCCGAGCCCAGCAGTGTACCCTTTTCCCTCAGGTTGATCGAGGATCACATCATCCAAGTAAGGTACACCGACTCCGTGGACGACATCGATCGTCTCCATGCTGAAGCCGCGGGCCGTCCAGTAGGTTGTGAAGTACTGAGGGGGGGCGATCGACTGAACCGGTGGGGCGGCTTCGAACTCATGCGAGGTCTGGGTGCCGACCGGCGTCGGCGCCTGGTCCTTACTGCATCCCAACCCGAGAACTGTGAGTGAGAGCATAGCCAATATCACAAATGCCCATCTCATTAGGAAACCTCCTTGAAGTCGGTAGAACAACACTTGCGCTAGGAGAACACTCGGTAGGAAAACGCTCGAGAAGCGAATCGGAGGCCTCAACCGCAGGCAGACGCACGCACGGGAATTTACACAGGCTTATCACCCCCCAAGGTAACGCTGCGTCTCTCCCTCGCACCGGGCAATGGCGACGCAGGCGAAACGTCCTGTGACGCATCGCCTGCGATCCGCTGCGCGGCGGAACTCTCTGACCTTCGACTCTTTCAGAGGAACTGGTTGACGCTCCCGGAACGAACGGGAGCCAACCGATACGGCTTTCCAACTGCTGCACCGTCGTACCAATTGAACGCCGGGATGTTAGCACTTTGAAGTCAGTTGGTCAAGCGTAAAGTGAACCCTAAAGTGAACCGCCGCGGGCCTGTCGGAGAATCCGTTTCTTGAAAGGATGTGTTCATGGCAACACCACCCCGATATTCCCCAGAGGTGAGCGAGGTCATTTATCGAAACCGGAGCAGAGTACATATTTCAACTTCGGAATGCTCCTCCGGTCGTCTCTGTACATCGGCGAGTGGGTAGACTGGTCTCTCTCGCACGTCTTGCCATGTCGTCTCCAAAATGTCTCCATGACTGGGGTGGAATGCAGGGGACGCGAGGGGACTCCAGGGGACGATGGGAACCGTTCTAACAACTTGTTTCAAAAACGATAAAAACCGAACTCGCGCGCCATCATCACGTTAGGGTTTACGCTTCAGCAGGGTTCGATTCCCGCCGCCTCCACCAGCCTGCGCTTAGCCAACCAGCACTACCTTCGCCTCCCTCGTGAATTCCGTATTTGGGACGACCGCGACGACGCGGGCGGATCTGCGTTCCTGTCTCATCGCATGCAATGATACACGACCTCCTGCGCGTCGAGGAAGGCCTCGGCGTCGGGGCCGTGGAGCATGGCCATGGTGGCGAGGAATCCGGCGGCGGTGCAGGTGTCGGCGATGACGGTGGCGCTGCGCGGCGCGCCGGCGACGGGGCGGCCGGTGCGCGGGTCGAGGATGTGTCCGAGGCGCACGCCATCGACGACGCAGAAGCGGCGCGAATCCCCGCTCGTGGCCACGCCACCCTCGGCGATCTCGATCTGGCCGACGGCGACGTTCTCCCGGCCGGGTTCTTCGATTCCGATTTTCCAGCCGCGGCGGCCATCCCCGCTTCCGGTCGCCCGGATGTCGCCGCCGAAATTGACAAGAACCGCGGCGGCCGCGGTCTTTGCCAGGAGGGCGGCGACCCGGTCGGCGGCGTACTCCTTGCCGACGCCGCCGAGGTCGATCTCCATGCCCCGTGGTAGCCGGACCGCGGCGCCGTCGAACTCGATTCTCTGCCATCCCAAGCGTGCGCGCAACGCTTCGATAAGCGCGTCGTCGGGCGTGACGACTCCGCCATCGAACGTCCACGCGTGCCGGAGTATCCCCGACGTGATGTCGAACCGCCCGTCGCTGAGTTCGTAACACTGTCCGGCGTAGCGCAGCAGCCGCGACGTCTCCTCGTCGACGGGCACGGCGGCGCCGTCGCTGTGGTTGATGGCGTGGACGATGTTGTCGTCGCGATAGCGGCTGAACTTGCGCTCGATCCGCATGGTCTCAACGTACACGAGCGAAGCCATTTCGTCGGCTTCGCTCGCGTTGTCGCAATGGACGAGTATTTCGCACGGGCTGGCCATGGCCGCGTAGGTGATGGCCCAGTGGGCGCCCGCGTTTCGTACGGCGTATCCCCCCTGCGGACTAGAGCTCATGGGAGAATCCGATTCTGACCATGAACACGTCGAGCCCGGGAAACAGGTTGTACTGACGCAGGACTCCGAAGGCGTCGGGCGGACCGCGCTCACCCAGCTGCTTGTAGTACTCGGCGGACACGCTGAGGCGGGAACCCGCGTCGACGGGCAGCGAGTACTTCAATCCGTAGGTCACGGCGTCGAACGCGGCGAGGCGAGTGTCGGCACTCGCGTAGTTCGGGGCCGCCTGCCCCCCGACGAGGTAGGCGTTGTAGAAGTCCGCCTCGGACTGGCGGTACCAGCGGAAGTGAGGCTCGAGCGCGTGGTCGCCCCTGACGGGCAGGCGCAGAAAGAAGTCGGCGGTGTGCGACGTGATTCCCCAGTCGTCCCAGAAATAACGATACGAGAGGTCGAGCGTGCTGCCGGCGATGTAGCGCCGCAGTTCGCCGAAGAGGGCCTGCTTGTTCCGCGTGTCCGGCCGGCGCTCGTAGACGTAGTCGGACGGCTCGCCGGGCGCGGCGGAGTTCTGATCCTGGACAACGCTTAATATTTTGTACGGATCGTTCAGGTATCCCGACGACCGACTCAGCGAGTAGTCCAGGCGCGCGATCGTATTCCGGCCGAGGATCTGGTTGACGCCGGCGACCACGTCGAAGACGTCCTTACCCTCGCCGGGCCCGGCCTCTCCCCCGTCGTCTTCACCCTCACCAGTAGTGCTCGGTGGGGGCATCGACGTCAGCGGATCCGGTGCGCCGCCGATGGGCCGGACGATGTCGTGGGTGTAGGCCGCCGAAACGCCAAGGGTCGTGTTGCGGCGGTCGAACTCGCGCGTGATACCGCTGTTGACGCCGAACGAAGAGTAGTCGTGCTCCCACGACAAGTGGCCCCCGACGGTGAGAAATGTGATCCGATTGAGCGATTCCCTCAGGCTCCCATCGAGCGCGACGCGCTGGTCGCTGAATGTGTCGTCGAGCGGCGTCTTGCCGGGGTTCACGACGTACGAGCTTCCTCCCGACGGTCCGGTAAAGGTCTGGATGTGATTCGACGGAGTCGCCCCGTTGGGCGAGGCACCCGTCAGCGCGTCGAGCGTCAACCGCAGGCCGACGCTCCGGCGCTCGCTCAGATTGCGGCTAAGGTCCAAAACTCCCTCGGCGACCTTGACCCGCCCGGACTCCGAATAAATGAGCAGCGACGAATCGATCTTTCCCGAGCCGGAGGCAGCGACCGTGCCGGACCCGAGGAGCGTGGCGGTGAACGCCGTCACGGCTGTGCGTATCGGTCGGTGCGCGCCTAGTTGCATCCGCACCCGCCTCCGCCGAAGCCGCGACCGCCACTCGACCCCTCCTTGCTGAAATAGATGTGGTCGTCGAGCGCCCGGTCGACCGCTGCGTTGTCGAGCTGCATCTCCGATTTGGCCAGCACGTCTCGTTCCCACACCTCGACGCCCAAGGACGCGCAGCCTCCAAGCACCGCCATCGCGGCGACCACCAATAGAAGGAGCAGATACATTGTGGGGCGTTTCACTTTGTCGGTTTCTCCTTGAGGAGCGAGCGGACAAGTGACTCCAGAGAGCCGGTTTCCTCGGGGTTAAACCCTTCCTGGCGTGATCTCAGTGTGCCGTCGCGTCCGTACACGAACGACGTCGGCATGACCTGAAGGTCGTAGAGTTTTGCCAGTTTGCCGGCCGGATCATACACGATCGGAAGCGAGGCGTGGGTATCGTCGAGAAACTTGCGGGCGGCGGCTCGGTCCCGATCGAGGTTGATCGTGACGATCTGTAACCCCTGGTCCTGGTACTTACTCAGGAGTTCCATCATCCACGGAAACGATCGTCGGCACGGAACACACCACGACGCCCAGAAATCGACGTAGACGACATTGCCCCGCACGATGGTGGAGTCGCCGGTGAGAGAATCCAGCACGGCGATCGCCCCGGGGGTCGTTGCGGCCCGGGGGGACAACGAGGCCGCTGCCAGCGTCACCAATGTAAATATGAGGAATCGGAGGTGGCCCCGAGTCACCCAGGATGGTACTGAGAACAACAACATCGTTTACGCAGGGGAGGTGAAGGTGAATACGGTCGCGTCAAGTGCCCATAATATACGCAAGAGCGTTCCGGCGCGCCAGCGCGGAGACGTGTCCCCGACGTTCTCGCCGGCGGAGGCAGGAGGACCGTGGCGACCTCGACGCCGATACAATGTAAAGCCTTGCGATGTATATGGTTGTTGGATTCGCCGCAATGGGTGGGCGCCCACTCGGACGTCTATATTACTGCTTGCGACGGATCTTCGACGCCATATCTCGCATGGCCTCATGACCCGAAGGATGGGCCTTTCGCGCGGTGGAGCTTATTGGGGAAACGCCAGTGTCGACCCTGTAACGCTTACCAGGCGATCAATTGCCGTAGGGCTGTGATTTATTGAACCCACTTCTGGCAATTGGCAAAGGGTTTGACAAAATAAACCCCCGCGAACAACGACAGACATCGTCAAATCATTAGTCTAATCCTTCACACAGCGAACCGAGAACCCGTAGCGAATACCGTGGTTGTGCCGGGCGATAGCTGAATGATCGCAATCCAGGCCCCGGCCCCACGCGTCGTAAGCACCGTACTCCGTAGAAGCCCAAAAGATGACGTAGCGACCCGTATTGTTGAAATTCCCATCGTTGTAACGGTAGCCGCCGGGCAACGCGGGAAAACCGCTTTCATTAGTGGCGCCTGTGTTGGGAGGGATCCAATGCGTCGTTCCCGCTTCTTTCGTTTTGCCACCTTCATCAGTGCCGCGCCATCCCTCCGCATCGGCTTCGGCCTGACTCATACCAAGATATATTTCCAATTGCTTCCACTCAGCATCAGTCGGTACATGCCAGCCAACTGGCGCTATGTTGCGGCTATCATGTACGGCATACCAGTTATATAAGCGGCCATAAGTAGCAACATTACTTGTGTACCAATGGTTACAGTCTGATATACGTTGCCGTCTATGTCGGTCACTGCGCCTCTTGTCATAAACGACATGGCGCTACCATAGCCCGTGCCGACACTATTGGTGACATAAGCCCGCTCATAATACGGAGTGTCGGCGGTCAGGCCGGTGATGGAACTGGTAAAACTGCCTGTCCCGGTGCCATCGGTGGTTTTATTATCGGCCACCGTAGGTGTTTGATTGGTACTCCAGCAAACCCCGCGTGCCGTTACCGCGGCTCCGCCATCTGATGTAATAGTCCCTCCGCATTGTGCCGTTGCTTGCGTTATCGAGCTGACAGCGCCGGTGGTTACTACCGGCACCTTATTACTGGGAGCAGCAGAATCGTCGCCGCCACAGCTGGCAAACAAGGGAAGGATAAACGCCGCCAATGCCACCAACAGAGCTACTCTTGGTTCCTTGAACATCAGAACCCCCCCTGCTAGATATTCTCTTCCCGGCTCTGGGATAGATAACATTATTTTATGAAAATTCCACACCATATCCATGTGTATTGGCATCGGAATTGGGGCGAATGTCTGTGGGTTGCGGACTTGATCTGCGTCCCGGAAACTGGACGACATTTTGAGTTACAATTTTCGCAATCTCTCTTGAGGTGTGGTAGCCTCAAGAGGGGCGGCCGATCTCGGCCGCCTCGGAACCGAGATAGCCACTGCGCCGTTACGCATGAATCAGGAGGAATAAGCAATCCCATGGCCAATCCCCAGCCGGACAAGATCATCTACACGATGATGCGTGTCAGCAAGTTCTATGGCACGAAGCAAGTGCTCAAGAACATTTCCATCTCCTATTTCTACGGCGCCAAGATCGGCGTCATCGGACTGAACGGATCGGGCAAGAGCTCGCTTCTCCGTATCTTTGCGGGGACGGACACCGAGTTCAACGGTCACGCCGTTCTCTCTCCCGGATATACGGTCGGGATGCTGGAGCAGGAGCCCCACCTGGACGAGTCCAAAACCGTCCGGCAGGTCGTGGAGGAAGGGGTGAAGCAGATAACGGACCTGCTGTCCGAATACAACCGGATCAACGAGAAATTCGCGGAGCCTCTTTTGGACGACGAGATGGCGAAGCTCATCGAGCGCCAGGGGCATGTTCAGGAAAAGCTGGACCATTTCGACGCGTGGGACCTGGATTCGCGGCTCGAGATGGCCATGGATGCCCTGCGATGCCCGCCCGAGGACATGCCCGTAAAGGTTCTCTCCGGCGGAGAAAAGCGGCGCGTGGCGCTCTGCCGCCTCCTGCTTCAGAAACCGGACATCCTTCTCCTGGATGAGCCGACCAACCATCTGGACGCGGAGACCGTAGCCTGGCTCGAACAGCATCTCCACCGGTACGCCGGAACCGTCATCGCCGTCACGCACGACCGGTATTTTCTGGACAACGTGGCCGGATGGATTCTCGAACTGGACCGCGGCGAGGGCATTCCGTGGAAAGGGAATTACTCGTCCTGGCTGGAACAGAAGCAGATCAGGCTCGCGCAGGAGGGAAAAGCAGAATCCGATCGCCAGAAGACGCTTCAGCGGGAGCTCGAGTGGGTACGAATGGCGCCCCGGGCGCGCCAGGCCAAGTCCAAAGCGCGCGTCCAGGCGTACGAGAATCTGCTCTCCAGGGAAAGTCAACAACGCGCAAGGGAACTCGAGATTTTCATCCCTTCCGGGCCGCGTCTGGGCGGCATCGTGATTCAGGCCGAGAACGTCGTCAAGGCATACGGGAATAACATCCTGATGGAGAAGATGAGCTTCTCGCTACCGCCCGGCGGGATCGTGGGCGTGATCGGCCCGAACGGCGCGGGAAAGACCACCCTGTTCCGGATGATCACGGGGGAGGAGAAGCCGGATTCCGGAACCGTCCGCGTCGGCGGGACGGTGACGCTCGCCTACGCAGATCAGGACCGGAACCTGGATCCGGACAAAACCGTGTGGGAGACGATTTCGGACGGCAAGGACCTGATCCCCCTCGGCGACCAGGAAGTCAATTCGCGGGCCTACGTCGCCCGATTCAATTTCTCGGGATCGGATCAACAGAAGAAATTGTCCATGCTGTCCGGAGGCGAACGGAACCGCGTGCACCTCGCCCGCGTGTTGAAGAGAGGCGCGAACGTCATCCTGCTGGATGAGCCCACCAACGATCTGGACGTGAACACCATGCGCGCGCTCGAGGACGCGCTCGAAAGCTTCGGCGGATGCGCCGTGGTGATCAGCCACGACCGTTGGTTCCTCGACCGCATCGCCACGCACATTCTCGCGTTCGAGGGAGAGAGCTCGGTGTTCTGGTTCGAGGGGAATTACTCGGATTACGAGAAGGACAGGCACCGCCGCCTCGGCACCGCCGCCGACCAGCCCCACCGGATCAGGTACCGGCACTTGACGAGGGAGTAGGCAGGTAGCATGACCGCCCTCCTCCAACGAGACGTCTACGGGAGTACCACTACTCTTAGACCTGTGCCGTTCGCGATGTTTGCAACTTGGATATAGCCACCCAAGTACTGTCCGTAGTACCCCGGTGGACACGATTGGCAGAAACCTATGAGAGCGAATTGACCATCAGGCGCGCCACTCGCATTTTGACAATTTTCAGTGTTGCTGTCAAAGACGCACGCGTTCTGCAAGTACGTACCGTCCGAAAATTGGAGGGCATCGAGTTTTATCCGATCAGGCTGCCGGGTGACGATCAGATAGTAGGGATATGAGCCGCTAAACTCATAAGTAGAAGAGCTAGTGCCTAGGGAGTCATAATCATCGTAAACCTGCGGCAAATTTCCTCCCCAGACCTCATACGCATTAGGATCCTTCGTCGTCCGGCATACCTGCTGGCTCTTTTCAGATTCGTTTCCCGCATTGTCAATCGCAGAAACTGTATAGCAGTACTGAGTCGAGGGCATCAGGGTCATGTCACTCGCGTTGGTTGCAGTGGCCAAATGGATTTGAGAGCTATTTCTATACACCTTATAACCGATCACGGCCACGTTGTCCGTTGACGGCTCCCATACCAGGTCCATCCGCGTCGAAGAGGCGGGAGACGCATCTAGACCCGTTGGAGCAGTAGGAGCAGCGTGATCTCTGTTATCCGGGCTCTCACCGTCTTCGCTGCAATTGCACAGGCAAATCATCAGTACCGAGATGGCGCTCAGTAGAACTGTCGTTCGGCTATTTCTTGTCGCCCTCATCTCGCACCTCCCAGCTTGGAGTTGAATTGCACGCCGTGTCGCGACTGCGCGGTCCGCCTGAAGGTCTCGATCAACCTGAGGATGGCAAAGCGGTTCGCGGTCCGAGCGCGCGGGCGGCGAAAAGCGCGCCGGAGAGAAAAAGGACGAGAGCTTTCCCGTGTGTGGAGCCCCAGTGTCCAAGCGAGCGAATGAACGAATGCCCGGCCTCTAAATCTGAATACGTCGGGCTATTCTTACACGAGGCGACTGGCAGGCGCAAGGGGTTTTCGTCTCACATAGCGAGGGAACGTCTTGCCATCGATTTGCCGGCGGATCGGGGTAACGCGAGACGCGCCGCAAGTAAAACCGGAACGGTTCGAGCCCTTGACATTCGCGCGATTTCGGTGGGAAATCCCCTTCCCACTCTCTCTTCCAGGAGAACCGCCATGGCTAAGAAATCGCCGTCACCGTCAGCGGTCGTGGTCGTCGTGTTGTCGATCGCGGTCGCGTTGTTTTCGTCGTGCTCTGGCAAGGGGAGCAGGGATGTGATTGGGGTTGAGGAAACCTGCCCCGCGGCGGTTACGGATCTCCGGGTGAAATCGTATACGTCGACGACCGTCACTCTCGAGTGGACGTCGCCGGGCGAAGACGACACCGTCGGAACCGCCGAACTCTACGACATGCGGCACTCGACATCGGAGGTCACCTCGGAAAACTGGGACGCCGCTCTCCCCTTGGATGGAGAGCCCGGGCCCAGTCCGGCGGGCTCGACGGACACCATGCTCGTTACGGGCCTGCTCGAAGATTCGACTTATTATTTCGGACTCAAGACGCGCCGGAATGACCAATCTCACGAGTCTCAACTACTCGAATCAGGTGACGAGCGTTGACCCGTTGGCGGGGATGACCAAGCTCACATGGCTCAGCCTCTACGGCAATCAGGGTTCGGATGTGGGGCCGCTTCAAGGCTTGACGAGTCTGCACGAGCTGTTCTTGAACAATAACCAGAT
>Ga0315286_10003525_pt1 | contig 14840 bp, 12 predicted proteins | sample YL17G10_0_MG_FD_205038 | JGI IMG/M metagenome (GOLD analysis project Ga0315286, IMG submission 205038) | Sediment microbial communities from Yellowstone Lake, YNP, Wyoming, USA - YL17G10_0 | ecosystem: Environmental > Aquatic > Freshwater > Lake > Sediment | place: USA: Wyoming | collected...
GCCTTTGGGCTCTTTAATCTCCCAACGTATTGGGAGAGCGCCTATCTCCTTTGTGAGACTACCCCGCCTTTTGTATTCTGATCCAATATAGAAATCGTTTCGCATCGATCTCGGCAAGAAAGAATGTCACATAGTCCTTCTGAGAAGTGCTTTCAATCAGGAGCGAATTGATGCGCGTCGTAATGTCCATCAGTCCATAGCCGGACGTCACCAGGAGATGAAGCGAAGCTCGTACTTGGGACATGATCAGGGCTGCCGGTACACCGTGGCCCGCGACATCAGCAACCGCCATGATCACCGAAGACTCCGAGCGTTTGAGAACATCGACATAATCGCCCCCCACGAACCTACCCGGAAGAACCATCCCAAAGACTTGCAGTCCTTTCACCGTCGGAAATATTCGCGGCACCAGACGGCTTTGGACTTCACCGGCGAGTTGCAGCTCACGTTGGATCGATTCTTTTTCGACTTGAAGGGTAGTTTCGTTGCTCACGAGTTTGACAATCAGGCCCCGGGTATACCGTGCGAGATATGCTGCAATCATCACAAACCCGCACAGAATGAAGATCTTCGTCAGCTGGCCAACGACGGTGACATTCTTGGAGAAGAGTTCCGAACTGTAGCCTTGGCCAACGGTCACCAATCCTGATAGCAAAAGGTAGCCGGAAAGCATCAAATACAGAAGCAGGGCAAAGCCTCCCGTTAGCAAAGTGAATTTGACATCGTACCGAAAAATGGTAAGTGCAATGATCGGAAAAATGATCATGAAGACATAGTTCTTCAACGCGACCGAGGGTTCATCGCGGAATGTGTAGAGAAACAACACAAGATGAACCAGGGTCACATCAAGGAGGGTTGAAACGTACTTCATTTGCGGACGGTACCCTGAGCGCCGCATGTTGAAATACACGGTCAGTCCATAGGAATAACCGGCCAGGAGTGCACTGAAATTAATGGCGCTCGATACGGTGTCGACGACACCGATGTTTGCCAGAGCGATGAGCGTGAATACCGAAAGGAGGAGAAGGCGGATCCGGCTCGCGATCAACTCGGCCCGGGATTCTTCTTCACTCAATGCATCACGAATGCGGGAATTGGTTTCTTCCATGGGTGTTGAGTTTCTTGGCAAATACGCAGGCACTTCGGTAGCGTTCAGCCATTGACCGCATTGCGTTGTGCATTCGACTTTTCGAGGAATTGCTCAATGGGGAGCGACTCCGGCGTTGCCGGTCCGACCCTGCAGCACCTTGACTCAAACCTGTTTCAACACAAGCATGGTCAGATCGTCCGATGGCGGCTCCTGGCCGATGAATTTTTTCACATCGTCCAGGACATCGTCTTTGATCTGGCGTGGATGCCGCCCGAGGGCCTTCTGGATCGTAACCTTGAGGCGGTCTTCACCATACTGGTCCTTGGTTCTGTTCATCGCTTCGGTCACGCCGTCGGTATAGAGCATGAGCACATCTTCCCGGCCAAGCGCTACTTGAGCTGAGGCGTACTTCATGTTGTCGAGCATGCCGAGAGGCAGGCCGCTTGCCTGCAGTTCCACGATTTCGCTCGACTGTGAACGAAAGAGGTACGGAAAATTGTGTCCGGCGTTCACATACGTCACTGTGTGAGTCGCACAGTCGAGAATCATGACGAAGAATGTGATAAATCGCTCCGATGGACTATTCTCGTAGACAAGGCTGTTGAGTTTCTCGGCCAAGACGCCGAGATCGGTGTTCATTTGGATGTAAGCCCTCAGAGATGCATGGAGCGTTGAGACCATCAACGCTGCCGGTATCCCTTTGCCGCTGACGTCTGCCATAACGAAAACAAACTTTTTGTCGCCAAGCGGAATGACGTCGTAGAAATCTCCTCCCACTGCGGCGCATGGGTGCGCCACTCCCGCAACATCGTAGTGGGGAATCGCCACGATCTCTTTCGGGAGCAGGCGTTGCTGGATTTCTCCGGCGATCTGCATTTCCTTTTCGACCCGTTCATGCTCGAGACTCGCCCGATAGAGTCGTGCGTTTTCGATCGCAAGCGCCGCGTGCTCGGAAAACGCCTTGAGAAAGAGCTCGTCCTCCTGGTCAAACACCCCCCGCTTTTTATTGATAATCTGAAAGACACCGATGATCCTCTTCTTCCTGTTCTTCATCGGCATGCAGAGCATCGTCTTTGTCCGGAATCCCGACTTCTTGTCGAATCCGGAAAAGAACCTTAGGTCCTTGCTCGCATCCTGTAAGTTGATCGTCTCCCCCGTTTCAGCAACCGTTCCGGATATCCCTGTTCCGATCGGGAGACGGATCTCCACCAGACCCTCTCCTTTGACCACTTTGGACCAGAGTTCGTTTGTGTTTTCATCGATCAGATAGATCGTGCCACGCGCTGCGTTGAGGTTTCGAGTCGCAAGATTCAGGATGATCGACAACAATTGGTCAAGGTCAAATGTTGTGTTGAGATTCTTCGACGCATCGATCAACGATTCCAACCGATGGATATACGACTTGACTCCCATTGGTTTCTTGATTGTTGTCTTCTTTACCATAGATACCTCGACTGTGTCACGTTTGCTATTCCTGTTCAACTCTGAAGCATATGCAGTTGCCACAAATTCCGGCTGCTTGAATGCAGAAATGGCGAGAGAGCAAGCCGGCCGGTCTTACCGATACTCTTTTCAAGATATGTCATTTCATCGAATTTCGATTTTACGTTCGGGTCGGGGTCAACATTGAAGCCCGACTCGCGCATCATGAGGATTCCTTTCGCCTGGATGGCAAGCTCCACATACAGACGGAGGTAGCACAGCATATCCGCCACCACTTCCCCGCGAAACCGGTTCTGCACCGAATCCAGGTACTTGCCAATCCGCGTTTGGGCAATATTACCTGTCGTAATCATGGTCAGAATCTCCGCGTCATTGTCAAAGCCCACGCCAAGCCACTCCCTGGTTACCTTCTCGCTTCGCGCAAAGGCTGCCATCATCAGGGTAGGCAGCGAAACAATGATGATCGCGGTCGACGAGACGGGGGGCAGGATGAAGTGATTGAACAGCGAGTGAATAAACACCGCCATCGCAAATCCCGGGATAAAGATGGTCGGCGAGACCGAATTCTTTACATCGCTAAGATTCTTTGAGACGATGCCGAGAATGGCAGTCGTGCCGCCGTGCATCACTGCCGTTCCGAATCCCCGAATGATCCACACCAGGAGATTCGCTTCGTTCAGCGATTGTAAATAGTAAATGTTCTCAACAAGCGCAAACCCGGCGCCCAGTGCAAATCCCTGAATCGCCGCATCGACCATAAACCCGACTTTTCCCGCTCGTAGCAAGTAAAGGAGATATGCCGCCTTGAATGTTTCTTCAACGAGGGGTGCACAGTAGCGCGAATAGGTTATCAAGTCCACGGAAACCGATGTCAGGAATCCCCGGTTCACAATGAGCGCTGAGCCGGCGGCCAGACAACCAATACCAATGGTGAGGAGTATAGAACGAAGGCTCACCAGCTTGTAGCTGTCCAGGTACATCAGTGCCGTCAAGAAAAGAAAGACGGGGATAAGACTCAGTCCAATTTTCGCCGGGATCAAGAGAAGGGAATTATCCAAGACTGTCTTCGCGCTAAAGAATCTTAAGGGAGATCATGAATTCATCTGACCGCCATCGGGACTGCTCATAGACTCTTGCATAGCCGAGCGACAGTGTTGCGTCGAGGGAATTGAAAAGCACGAGTCTGAAATCAGACTGCATTCCGGCGTTGAGTGGTGTCCGCCGAGTGCTGGCATTATCGATGTTGGTAACCATGCCGCACGAGAAAAGGGAAACCTGGACATAGCTGCAATAGAACAGCGAGAACCCGAAACTGCGAAAGCGAATGGGGGGCGGCATCCACTCAACCATCATCTTTCCATAGTTTGATCCGCCGATATCATTGATTGCAGCACCGGGGAAACTGTAGTTTTCTCTGAACCGTTTCGTATCCAGATGATCGATCCAATTGTTGCCGAAGCCGCCGAAATAGAAGCTACCCGAAGGATCATTGCGATTCCCCAAAGCTGTGCCGGCGGAACTCCTCAGCCAGATCGATGAATGTCCCAGCGGTAATGGAATGCCATAATCGAGGTCTGCATTCAGCAAAGGATACAGTTTTCCATTAACGCGGCTGTTTCGAGAAACGATTTCCCAGCGAATCCCCTTTTCGAAATCCGTCGCACCCAGAGATTTGCGAAGATAACTGTACTGCAACCGCCCTGTCAGCATATCCATGCGATCAAACGAAGTGGAGACATTTTGGAACTCAGGTAATCGTTCAAGGCCGCCGTACGTGGCGAGATCAAAGCTGAAGTGCATCATTTCCGGATCATTGTACAGGATTGTCCCTTTGTGGTTTAGGCCCAGGGAATACCCTTTTCTGCTTGTCTTCGTCGGGCCAAACAGATCATAAAAATCCGCCCCGTTCCACGTCGCTCGCAATCCAAGCGCCCATGCTCGATAGTGAATTGCTGCGTGAAGGCGCTCCTCTTCCGGCAGATTTTGGTTTGGGGTGTAGGATATTGTGGCGTCGACGCTGTGGAGAAACAACGGATCCGTTAGATTGATTCTCCACCCATAGGCTCCGAAGGACTTGTATCCTTCTGCCACCGGATAGACTGAGGCAACCCTGATGCTGCTAAATCCACTGTAGTCTCCCGAAAATGTCGTTAGCGAATCAAGGTTGATCCGAGCCGGAGATCCCGCCTTCCAACTTTTCACCACCGGGAATTTTTCTACAACTTCATTCCCCAGGAAACGAATTGCACCCACCTGCTCTGGTTTTTCAATCCGTATGACGGCTGGAGCAAATCCTTTCCCGGTGTAGCGGAACACGATGAGTGAATCGGCCGTGTACGGCACCGGTCGGAAGAATCCCGTCTCGCAGTTACTGACGATATCCATGTCCTTCTTTTCCCGATCATACCGGTAGATATTCGATACCCCACTGTAATACGATGATCCAAAAAGGAACTTCCCGTCCGGTGTGAATGCAAAACTCGCCGGTACACTCGATTCGAAATCAAACAGATCTTCCGTCTGGGCTTGGTGTTCACCCTCTTTTGCAATCGTCATTTGAATAAGCTTTTGTCTTCCCCGCTCGTCCGAAAATGTCATTGTAGCAATCGTTCCATCGGGCGCGATATCAAGATCAAACACATCTTTGCCAAAGGGGAACGTGTGGATGGTGTTCCATTCCTTGTACGGAAATGGAATGCGCACCAGCGTCGAGAAACCATTGTCATGACGAACACCCCACAACGATCGATCGGTCTTGTTGAACACTAGATCGCCGACTCTTGCATCGGTGAGTAATTCCCGCGTCGAACCGGTATTGAGATCCACACACTCGACGGTACGCCACGCATTGTTGTTTGTTGTGAAGAACACGGTACGTGTTGATGGATCGTATGCCACTGATGAGACATCGTAGAGCGCACCTCCCCGAACATCGCACACCTTCGAAACTATTCCGCTCCCGACATCGATCAATGCGATGTGCGGCACTTGTCCCGGATAATTGACGGCCGCGATCAGCGAATGCAATGACGGATCGTAGTGCACGCGCGAGACCGAACCGACAGCCTGTTGCGTCACCAGCCGATAAGGCGTGACGGGAGTTTTTCTCAGCGAATCCAGATTTGCCTGCTGCCATTCGTGTTCGAACGCGATCCATTGGCTCCATGCTTCCTGCAAAGGAAGTGCATACACGTGTTCAAATTGGGATGCGTAGTGGGCTTTGCTGTCATCGGTACGGTTGATCCATCGGATGACAGACTCAGGGCCGTATCGATAGGAAAGATAGGTGATAAATCGGGTCCCGTACAGATAGGCATTTGCCCCGACCTGGAAATCGACTTTGGTGCCTTCCGATTCCAAACCGATTGGATCGTAGAAATAGCTGCTGTCCCGGACCATCGTTCTAAATACCATTTCGTCGTAGGAACCAAGGGCGCGCCCCAGTCCCCCAGCCATCCAGGTCTCAATGAAAACGGCGAGACCTTCCCGGTACCATCGGGTTGAATATGTTCTCGGTGTGGTAAGAAAGCCATAGGCCAGCGAAAGAGGATTGTCGGCAATGGGATTTACTTTGCCGAAAAGCATTGAACGAAAAAATGAGTCTCCGCTCGATGGCTTATCCAGCGAAACGACATGCACAAGCTCATGGTTCATGATCCAATTGAATCGTTCATTTGCCGGAAGTGTCTCGTAAACCTGGCTAATGGGAGACATGCCGATCTTCATCAGATTCTGTGGCGACACACCTGCCGCTCCCCCTCCGAAGTCTTCAAAATCTTCCAGGAGGACAGTAATTTGTCCTTTTGGAGCGTATTGAAAGAGTTTACTGTGGAAATCGAGTGCATTTTCAAAACAACTCGCTACGTGTGGCACGACATACGATGTTCCTTTGCCATAGTAGACCAGTTGGAGGTTCTTTGTCTGGAGGGAGTACAGCGATTGTGACCACCCTTGATGCAGTGGAACAAGAACAGCACAGAAGACAACAGCCGAAGCAAGGATGATCTTGCTCATCTTGCAGGGACTCCTTTCAATCAAGTCAGGATGGTAGTCAGGCAAGAGACGAGCAAGAATGCAATTCTTTGTACTCAAACGCAAGTCTTGCCCAAAACATGAGCATTGACGACTTGCATGCCTGTAGGTCATGAAAGAGCGACGACGAAGGAAAGGATGGAAAACAAAAATGGGAGAACCTTCTGCAGGAATCTCCCATTCTGTGCAAAAACGAGCGTTTCTGAGTTGCCCGACTTATTCGCCAGATTTCATTGCGTCGCGAAGTTGACCGCTCTTCAACATTTCGCGCAGTTCCACACTTGCCAACGCCTGACGCAGGTCAGAACTGGCCAATGCTTCACGAAGTTCCGCGATGGAGAGCATTTCACGAAGTTCCACGTTTGCCAGCGCCTCACGCATCTCGGATGTCTTCAGCGCTTCCCGCAGGTCGACGCTTTTCAGCGCTTCCCGCATCTGGGTGCTTGCAAGCATCTCACGCAGTTGATCGTTCTTCAACGCGTCCCGAAGTTCATTGTTTTTCAACATCTCACGCAGCTCCGTATTCTTCATTGCCTCTCGCATCGCATCGTTTTTCAATGCCTGCTTCAACTCCGCTGTGTTCAACGCCTCCCGCAAGGCACTACTGTTCAGTGCCTCACGCAACGCGTCGTTTTTCAGTGCTTCACGCAGTGTTGAGCTTGCAAGAGCTTCACGAACTTCCGCGGTCGAAAGAGCCTGCCGGAGTTCAGCACTCGCCATCGCTTGCCACAACATCTGGTTGCTCAGCAGATTTTGGAATCCCGGAGTCTCAATGATCGTGCGAAATTTGTCGTTCTGGTAGAGCTTGTGGAATGTCTCGTTCTTAACGATGACATCCTTCTCACTCATTTGTTGGTCACGGTACTTTTCGGCCTTCTTCACTCCGCCAATGGTGCCGCTTGTATCAGTGCTTTCAGCCGGGGGATATACCCGGGAAATCAGGACGATCGCAATCGCGACAACAACGATACCGCCGAACGCAAGCGCCCGCTTCTTGCCGGTAAAGATCTCTTGTAGAGTTGCCATGAGAACCTCCGTTTGTTTGGTGGATGAATGATGTGATTGAATCTCTGATTCTACATTCCCGATGGATTTCAGGATATTCTCTTGGACACGTGGAGCCGGGTCGACCATTCCTACATGATTCAGAATGAGTGCCGTCTTGTGTAAGTCTTCGTACAAACGGCGAACGTCGGCATCGGTTTCCAGTAACCGCTGCAGTTCAGCCCGCTCGTCGTTGGTATTCACTCTATCGATACTCTTGTGGATCAGTTCGAGAGTCCGTTCGTTCAGCATGGTTATAACCCCTTGTTGAGCAACAGTTCTTTCAGCCTCTGTCGGGCCGTGAAGAGCCGGGATTTCACAGTCTTTTCCGGAATGCCGAGCGTGGCACCGATTTGTTCATACGAGAAATCCAGGAAGTGACGCATGACGATAACGCTTCGCTGGTCCGACGGAAGTTTCATGAGTGACTGCTGAATGATTTCGTTTCGTTCTTCTATCTGGATAATTTCATCCGGCATCGGATCGCCGGAGACAGCCTCAGCCGGAAACTCATCTTCCTGTTTTTGTCTCTCGAGAACATTCAGTGATTCGTTGATTGCGATCCGGTAGAGCCAGCTGAAGAACTTGAGATCCGGTTTGAAGGTTCTGAGATTTTCGTATGCTTTGATGAACGTGGTTTGAGCAATGTCCGCTGCCTGTTCGCTGTCGTTCACCATTCGAAGAGCAAGGTTGAAGATGGGCTTAAGGTACTTCCGGACCAATCCTTCAAAGCCTGACCGGTCTCCCTCCAGAGCATGTTTGACAAGGATGGAATCGTCTTGCTCAGTCATAAATACACGTCAACGGTTAAAAAGTTGGTCAATTATGACGATACTATGTCCGGCGGAAAGGCGGGTGCCGGATTTCCTCTGAATTCGGGCTTTCTCTCGCATCATTCGACTACTCGATTTCAAAGACGAGATCGAACCGGGCATATCGAAACACATCCCGAATGTGCTGGTTCATGTTGATGAGTTTGAATCCTTGACTGGCACCTTTCAGCCTTTTTTGGGCGGCGAACAATACCCCAAGACCGGCACTCGAAATGTATTCCAGATCTTTGAAATTCACGACGGCGGAAATTGTTATCTTTTCAAATTCCTTCCTGGCTTTCTCGGCCTGCGACGCATCCAGTCTGCCAGACAAGTGGATTTGACCGTTTTCATCGATATTGAATTCAAACATCGCTAGTGCTCCAGGTGTTTGGTCAAGGTAATCCTGCTTCGGGTGCCGTCGTGTGAATACTCAACCGCGTCCATCATTTTCTTCACAAGAAAGATACCTAGCCCTCCGGGTTTTCGCTGTTCGATGGGAAGATTCGTGTCAACATCCCCTTTGACAGTGATGTCGAACGGCCGTTCCTGCACGTCGACGAATTCCATTCTGACAAATTGATCTTCTTTCCTCAACGTGATCGTCACATCGTGCTTCAACGGATTGTATTTCACCATGTTGGTGAAGATCTCCTCGACGGCAAATTTTATGGAGAACGCCGTCGCGTCATCAAGACTGTTTGTAGCGACAAATGCACTGGTGAAGTCAAAAATGTCCTTGAGTGAAGCAAAGTCCTTCTTGAAGCTCTGCTCGATATGATTGGATGGTTTGGAAGGCATTACTCTCCGCCCGAGTGCGGCGGAAAGATAGGGAATCGGGGCGCAACAATCAAATACGCTCGCATTGCTGCGTGCGGACCCAGCCGACTTTGCCATCGGCAAGGGTGATTTTGACCCAATCACCGAGGGCATCGCTCATGTTGACCTTGAGCCCTTCATGGATGACGAAGGCATCGATGCTCTGCTCGTCCGGGGAGGACTTGGCCGTGACCACGGTCGCAACAATAATAGCTTGATCGTTTCCGCGGGAAAGGAACGCGTGGATCCCGAGCACCGTTCCGGACATCAGGATCAGGATACCCGCGGCCACGATGGCCCATCGGGCAACGCGGATGAATCCCATGTGTCGAACGACATACAGAGCGGCGAGGGAGACAAAAAACAAAATCCACATGGCAAGGAAGACGTCCACCGACAATTGGAATGACACCGCCGCCGCGAGCATACGAAGCCACTGAACGAGGAACAACTCCGGCACCGGCTCGATCCGATCGACGGTCTTAAGATTGGCCATGCGAAGATTGTGAATAATATCGGCATCGCGCGGACTCAGCCGCTGCGCGCGCTCGTACGCAAGAATCGCAGCCGCAAGTCTTCCCTGACGATAGTAGGCGTTCCCTAAATTGAAGTAGAGTTCGGGGCTGACCCGCCCCCGGTTCGCGATGGTCTGATATTCCAACGCAGCTTCCGCATATTTCCCTGCCCGGTAGTAGTCCGTCCCCCGGTTGAGAATCTCGGCCGGATCTTGCCCCGGGGAAATCTGGAATCCGAACAGAGAGCAAAAGAGCAGCACTTCCATCGTCGAGAGAGATCTCATGACCGGCCTCCAAACGATTTTTCGATCGCGTTGATGGCCGACGTTGCCGCTTCCAGCAATTCTTTCCGTACCACCGTTGTGTCCGAAGCGGGAGCAAAGCGCGCAAACTCAGCCCGTTCGATGCACGATTTCAGTTGATTGATTGTTTCCTCGGGGACGTTTCTCTGCCGCAGCCGGAGGGTTGCTTCTTCAACCGTGAGAGAGGATTTTGCCAGATGGAGTTTGTCCTCCAGGTAGCCGAGTAGAGCTTTGGAGAGCTCGGCATGGTAGTTTTCGGAATTTCCCTGAGCAAGGAGCTGTTTTGCCTGCTTCAGCCGTTTCGCGGCTTCTCGTCCCGCTTGCTGGAAGCGAAACTTCGGCATGTCTCCATAGATCGCCTTCATCCTGCGACGATAGGCCACTGCGCCGATAAACAGCAGCGGCGGAAACAATATGGCAATGTAGAATTTGTCGTTTTCAAATACCGACTCACGCATGGGCCGCAATTCGCCAAGCGAGAGCTTCAGGAAGCGAATATCTTCACCAAGAAGCTTGATATCCTCTTTCGAGGCAAGGGGAGCGCCGCTGCCCGTGATCTCTTTCCCGGGGAGGATGGCAATTTCAAACTTTGGCGAAGCCTGTTTCACATACGATCTTTTTTCCAGATCAAAATACGAGAACGGAATTGATTCGATGGACCGCTTGCCTGGATTGCGCGGGATCAACAGATATTCTGCCGTCTTCTTCCCCCGGATAACGCCACCATCCCGGGAGATTTCTTCGGAGATTTTGGGTTCGTACGCCTCCATATCTGCCGGGAGGATTGGTTTAGGCACTGTCAACAACTTGACGTTGCCGGTACCGGAGATTGCGATTTTGAGCGTGATGGGATCGCCCGCTTTCACTTCCCGTTTATCGATCGCTGCGGCAAACGAATATTTCCCGACTGCACCGGTAAATCCAGATGGCGGATTGGATGGAAGTGGATCGATCGTCAATGTCAGCGGATTCGACTTGAAATCCAACTGCTGCGTCTGGGCCTGCTGGAAGAACGGATCGTTGAAGATATCAAACGGATCATTGCTCTTTCGCCGGCTTTGAATCTGGACGGCACAACGGACCTCAAGAGGAGCAATTTTCAGCGTGCCGGACTGGGTTGCAAACACTGCCGTCTTCTTGATCGTCGCAACTCTGAATTGTTTCCCCTCATAGGTTTCGTTGACGAGCACCGGTTGACGCGACTGCTCGATATCCTCGGCCCAGAATCCCTCATACGTTGGCGCTTTGGTCAGATCATATTGCGTCACGGAGACACGCAAGTAGAGCTTATAGGTGATCGTGATCTGCTCGCCTTGTCGTGCACGCACTTTGTCGGGAACCGCACGAATGAAAAGATTGTCGCCGATATTCGCCAAACCGGGGTCGGCACTTTCCTGTTTCTGCGCGGGCTTCCCTTGGACCACCTCGATTTGGATCGGTTGCGTCCTCAGCTGACTTCCTCGATAGTCAATTGTTGCCGGAGCAATCGTGAATTTTCCTTGTTGCCGTGCATAGAGCACATAGGTATATGTCAATGATGCCGACATCCTACCGTTGATGATCTGGATATTGGAGGACTGATTGGGACCGCTCAGAACGAGCAACTGGCCGAAATCGGGAGCCTTGAAATTCTTCGCGCTGGTGGCTTCACTTCCTGAAACCGTAAATGTCACCTGAAACTGCTCCCCGGTCCCGACCTTCGTCTGATCTGCGGAAGACGTAAATGTCCCATCCTGCGAAAGCGCTGTAGACGCGCACAGCAGAACGGCCAGCGTTCCTGCCGTGATCCTTCGTTTAGATTGTCGAAACTGAAATGCCATGGTTTGCGTATGTTCTTTCCAGACCGAAGAGTCTTCAGGTACTGTCTTCTCGCGCAAGCTGGTTTCTACCAATCCTTCTCCACTCTCACCTTACCCCCCTCGCGTTTGTGCAGATTCTTCTGGATTTGCTTCTCGTTGTTGCGCAGCGCTTCGAGAATACGATCTGCTTCATCCTTGGGCATCTGATTCTTCTTCTGCTTTTCCTGTCTCACCTGATCTTGTTTGGCCTGCTGATTCTGAGGCTGTTGCTGCTGTTGCTGCTGCTGTTGTTGTTGCTGATCCTGCTTGTTCTGCTGATCTTGTTTCTGTTGGTCCTTTTGATCTTTTTGGTCCTTCTTCTGATCCTTGTTTTGTTGTTGTTGCTGCTGTTTCAGTCGCTCGCGTGCCAGTTGAAGATTGTACCGGGTGTCTTCGTCGTCAGGATTGAGTCGGAGCGCCCGCTTGTATGCCTCAATGCTCTCGGGATACTTATTCGACCGGAAGAATGAATTACCGAGATTATAGTACGACGCAGCCTTTTCGGTTTCCTCCTTCGAAGCCAGCGCAGAATTGCTGTATTCGCGCAGAGACTCATCGAAGCGCTGTTGTTTGTACAGCGAGTTGCCGAGGTTGTATTGTGCTGCACGCGATTTTGGATCCTTCTCAAGAGCTTTCTTATAGGACACTTCGGCATCGTTGTATCTCCCCTTTTCATACACTCTGTTCCCTTCGGAAACATGAGACCTAACCGTTTGTGCGGATGAAGTCCCAAGCGGAATGGCAAACAGGAGAACCACCGCCGACGCTGATGGCATGAGCTTCTTGAGCATGAGCATGATCTTTCCGCGCCGCTCTGAGAGTGTCAGTTCAATCATCAAGAGCATAATCGCCAGCGCGAGCGGAAATTGATAGCGCGATTCGAAGCCGGCGACTTGTTTTGCCCCGAACTCGGTCTTTTGCAGTGCCGCAAGATCTTTAAAAATGTCATCAATTTCATTTCCTCCGCTCGACGCACGGCGGTACGATCCGCCGGTGGCCGCCGCGATTTGCTGCAGCATCACGTCGTCCAGCTTTGTCAAGACAATGCTGCCCGAACCATCACGCTTGTAGTCTCCCTGTTGTCCCTCACCCGGACGCACCGGTATCGGTGCCCCTTCCGGCGTTCCCATACCGATGGTATAGACTTTCACATTGGCTTTTTTCGCATCCTCGATCGCACTCAGGACATCACCTTCCGTGTTTTCACCATCGGTCACGATCACGATGGCCTTTTGTGTGGGAAGGTCGGTGGAAAAGGACTTCAACGCCACTTCGATAGCCGACGCAATCATCGTTCCCGGCACCGGCACAGCGTCAACATCGACGGCAGAAAGGAAGAGATCTGCCGCCGAATAGTCTGCCGTCAAAGGGAACTGCACGAATGCGTCACCTGCGAAAACAATCAAGCCAACCCGATCTCCTGACAGTTTCTGGAGCAGACTCGCAATATCCCGCTTGGCTTTCTCCAGCCTGTTGGGTTTGATGTCCTCCGACTTCATGCTAAGGGAAACATCCAACGCGACAAAGAGATCGATGCCTTCCCGCTTGATTTCCTCGAGCCGCGTCCCGACTTGCGGATCAGCAATCGCAAGGATCAAGCACGCCAGCGCTCCAAGGACGAAAGCCTGCTTCCATGCTCGTTTGCCCGTGCTCATATGAGGGACCAGTTGTTTCACCAATGACTCGGAAACGAACCGGTGTAGCGTTTTCTTCCCCCAGTAGTGAATGCCGACAAAGAGGACGGCCAGTATCGGTACTGCGAGCAGGAACCAAAGATATTCGGGATGTGCGAAGCGGAGCATGGTAAAAGTCGGTCGATCGAGATTAGTTATGAGTTAATAGTTCTTAGTTTGTGGATGAAAACGTTCAGCATTTTTCGCACTTCCACGAGATCCGCTTGAAATCTATCATACTCTGTCTTATCGAGGTATTCCAAATCGCGAGCAAGCAGAAGATGGTTCTCTCGTTCACGCGTGGAGCCCATCGCGATGGAGACGGTGGCACGTCGGATTTGACTCGTAAGACCGTAAATCTCGTCCTTCGGAAATCTCTTCGTTGCTTTGTCGATGTTGGGGGAAAGCTGATGGGCCTTTTGCCAGACCCGTAGCTTTCGAAAATCCTGCATCGTTGCGCCTCGTCCAAACTCAGTCTGAAGAGAAAGACACTTCCTGTTCTTCGTTCCTTGTAGTCGGTTGTTAGCCTGCAACCGAACGTCATGCGTTAACCACTTCTGGCTAACTTCTCATAACCAATAACTAACTCACGTTACGCAAAAGTCCGTTTTCGAGCAGTTTCTTCCGTTGCGCGCTGGCGTCCGAAATCGCCAGCGGATGTGCGGCTGGAAAGCGATGGTGTGTGTTCTGATTTCGGAGCAGACAATACCCTTGGGTTTCTCCGAAATCATCAGCAATTGCGTTGGGAAACCATCGCGTGTGTTGCGATTTCGGAAGGATCTCTTTGCTTCTTTCTCTCTCGGAGAGAAAGAAGGCGCAAGCTATCTTTGGAGCAAAGAGATGAATCACCCCTCTGCGTAACGTAAGTAACTAATATCCAAAGACCGCTCTTACGGTACCTTTCTCAACACTGTCGCTCCGAGTCCGATTTCCAGCACAACGGCCATCAGTCCCAAAACCAACCATGTATTGAAAAGCTCGGAGTAGCGTTTGTAGGCCGTCACTTCGATTTTCGTTCGCTCGAGCTGATCGATTTCTTTGTAGATTGCTTTCAGCTTGCTGTTATCCGTCGCACGGTAATACTTTCCCCCCGTCATGTCCGCAATCGCGCTGAGCACTTTTTCATCAAGATCCACGGGTATCAGTTGACGTCGAATACCAAAGGGAGTCTGGACAGGGTAGGGAGCTTGTCCCTGTGCTCCGACACCTACCGTATAGACGCGGACGTTGTACGTGGCGGCAATCTTTGCCGCAGTAATCGGATCTATTTCA
>Ga0315286_10003528_pt1 | contig 14835 bp, 6 predicted proteins | sample YL17G10_0_MG_FD_205038 | JGI IMG/M metagenome (GOLD analysis project Ga0315286, IMG submission 205038) | Sediment microbial communities from Yellowstone Lake, YNP, Wyoming, USA - YL17G10_0 | ecosystem: Environmental > Aquatic > Freshwater > Lake > Sediment | place: USA: Wyoming | collected...
ATTCGTCCGTCCGCGGACGTGCTGCGCAGCCGCAGCCCCGAGGGCATGCGCGCCGCGAGCGGTCCGGCGCGAACACAAACACTACCCCGCTCTCAAGGAAACCCGTGCGGAATGGAGAAGGCGATATGCCGCTTAGGAACCGCCATTCGTTTCTGGCCGCCCTTTGCTGAAGAGCCTTCTGCAATGTCAGCACAGACTCCTTTCATGTTCATTTAGGGTGAGTGGTCCGCAGTGACTCCCGGCGCGTCGGGCGTGAGATCGTAGGCGCTGAATACTACGAGGCTGCGGGGCGGAAGAGTGTAGTTGAAGTCTGATTGGCGGGGCGAAAGCGTGAACTGACCTTCCGAAGCCAGTTTGAAAGCAGGGTCCTTGACCTTGTCCTCTGTCACTTCGTAGCGGTGGAACATAGTTTCCCCATCCAGTCCCTGCCAGCGGAAATGGGTTTCGAGCGCGGCGGTTTCCCGGTTGGCCAGGATCAGCGTCAGCCGGCCTCGGGGACTGCGTAAAGCCGCTGCAAAGACTCGCGGCGGATCGGTGTTGTTCGTCTTGAACTGCCATTCACAAGGAAGAAGACAGGAATGCTTCGCCGTAAACCGCGTCAGCATGGCGTAGCCATAAAACGGGACCGGCTCCGGCTCGGCACGTGCCAAGAAGCGTCCGGCTTCGCGATCCCACGTCCGCACCAACTGCCACTGGCCGTCCAGGTCGCCCCGATTGAGAAAACTCCATCGGTTGAAACCGTCCACGCCAACGTTGAGTCCCCGCAGGATTTTCTCCGCGTTGGATAACACGGCCTCGAAGCTGCTCGGGCCTGGATTGTCGGTTCCCCAGCCTAGGCTCATGTCGCCCAGTTCCGTAAGGAAAAAGGGTCTCCCTTGCTGATGCGCCCACCGGGTCCAGTCTCCGAGGATGCGCGAGGTGTCCGCGTTCGGCGCGCCGTAAGAATGGATGTCGAATGCGCCCAGATACGGCGCAAAATCGAGTCTGACCGGCTCCAACTTGGGCATGTCGGTCCAGTCCGGGCCGGAGAGGGGCAAAGCAATCCCGCGGCGGTTCAGTGTTTCGCGCACTACTTCGAACGCGGGTGCCAAGGGGGCGTTTTCCTGGCCCCGGCTCCACCAGTAGCCCCACGTGCCGCCGGGCGGTTCATTGGCGATGCAGAGCCACTTGATGCACGTGTACTGTTTCTGTCGGATCAGGTGGTCTGCCAGCGCGGCCAAACCCTCGGCGAAGTCCTCCAGCGAATTCGGCGCGCTCAAAAGCGGATGCACCTCGGGGTAGGCCAACCAATCCACGTTGCGCCACATCTCGGTCAGAAAGACATCCGCGTCGTTTCGCTGGCACCAGTCGAGGATGCGATACAGGGTGCGCATCTCCTCGTTGTCCCAGTCGAATCGGCCCTTCTGCGGTTCGTACATCCGCCGGCTCAACTCGACGCGAAGCCAATCAAGGCCAAGCCACCTGCCCAATCGGTCGATGTCTTCCCACGCCGCGGAATCGAGGGGCGGGTTGGCGCCGACGGCGCTGCCCTGGGGATTGTCGTGGCGCACGTCGTATCGGTAGCGGACCGCTTCATCGAATCGCTGCTTAACCCGGATCGCGTGCCAAGAGGCCCCGATCCCGCCGGCCATCTGGTGCGAGGGGCGGTTGGCTTCCACGGTGAGGATTGCCGGCGGTTCCGCGCGCAATGCGGCATTGCCATCGCCCGCCGAGCCGAGCAGCACCCCGGCGAGGCCGAACCAGGCGACGGTCGAAGAGAAAAAGACTAGAGTTCTCATAGATAGCCTATGGACATGCATACAACTCGCCTTAGAGCAACAATGGATGGATGTGAGGTTCATCATGAAGAGTGCCTATTCCATGAAATTGACACAACTGAATCCAGAAGATGCCCGAGCCGCCGGAACTGGCGATCAGACGATCGTCACAGAAATCCAATGGGTCGGTGGCTAGCCTCCCCACGACACCTCCATTCACATGGGCATCGAGCAGCAAGTTCTTTCCCTGCTCTATGATCCCCTACTTGACCAAGGGGGAATACTATCTCCCGCGTCTCCGTGATTCAAGTGCTGTGGGGTAAATCAGGGTCGGAACTGGTTCAGTCACATCCGCCAGCCTGAGCACGGCACCAGGCCAGATCGTGAAGGCGCACCGTTCAACCAGTCCGATACCCCCCCTCAAGCTCCAGCGGCTCGAACCCTCAGCCTCGATCATGGCTTGCTGACCGATGAACGAAGTCCCGCGTCTGCACCCCTGCCTCGCCTCTGCTCGCGCTGAACCCCGCTTTGAGATCTTTTGTCATGATTCCAATGCCCCTGGCAGCAGCCAAGTGTTCGGCAGGAAAAGCGACGCAAGAAGCGGCTGCGGACTTCGGCAAAACTCGAGAGTCTCTTCCCCTTCATCGAGTGATTCGCACAAGTTTTCCTCCCCCGGGCGGCAGGATCAGTTCAACTGCAACCTTCTTCGGAGAGGTCCACTGAGCGGTTGGGGCGTTGAAGAGTTCAAGCTCGCTCGGCCCGATGAGCGACGTGCTTACCTCTGCCGTGTAGTCCAGGTTCACCACGACTGCGTGAGTCGGCCTTTCTGTGGCTCCGAAGAAGCCGAGCAGAAGACCTCGCGGCGAGGCAGGCGACGGGGCGGAGTCGAGGTGGAAAGAGGCATCTACCGGCAACGGCTGGCAACCGGGCTCGCGCAGGGACGTGTGATACACGCCGAGCGAGCGCAGCGACTGGAGTTCTCGCGCCAGGGCGATGAACTCACGATTGTAGGATTTCACCGCATGGTAGAGAGGTCCGGGCATCCCGTCCAGGCTGACGAGACTGCCGTGGTGGTTCGCGCAGGCATACACGTAATAGCTGATGCCCTGCGCACCGTAGGCCAACGTCGAATAGACCAAGTAGCGCAGCTCGTTCGTATTCGGCACACGCATCACGTCCGGTGCCCAGGTGCAGGCTTGCACGATATTGAGGAAAGGCACACCCGCCTCTTGTGCCGCACGCCGGATCATGGCCTGGTTCAGGAAGTACTGGTCGCCATCGCCCTTGAGCTTGAACTGATAGTGGTCGTAGCTGACCAGCGCGGGTCTCACCTGCTCGACGTAGCGACGCAGGTACTCTTTGTAGGCCGTAACCACATCGCCCTTCGTGCCGAGTTGTTCGTTGCTGGCGTAAGTCGGAAATAGGTTGATGTAGGCCAGGTGCACCGGATCGTGCTCGTGCAGATACGCGACCAGCTTGCCAAGTGCAGGGAACTGCGATACACTGGGTTCGTCGATGAGGTGGTAAGCGTAAAGCGCGGGGTGCTTGCTGACACGGGCGATGAGAGCATCAAGTTGCTCGCGGCGCTTGGGCTCGTCGAGCGAGGCAGGCGTGAACAGACCGTCGGTCAGTTGACCGCGCAGACCGTGACGATATGCTACGTCGAGTTCCTTTTCGCTGCCACACCAGACCAGATTGAAGCCGCCTTCGACCATCTGCTGCGCGACAGCATCGGTGAGGGACGGGCCGGCCCAGTAGGTGACGACGGGGGTGCCAACCTGCCAGGCGACAGTGGCGGCGGGCTCCGCCTCCGCCACACGCATCCACGGAGTGTACATGAACCAGGAGAGGCAAAGAATGTGCGCGAATCTCGTCATGGCTCGGTAGTAGATTAGGATTCTCATTGCGTCAAATCCCCAAGTGCCATCAGCACACCCCTGTGCCAAGTCGCCTGCTGTGATCCATGTTGCGGCGATGCGAACGTATCACAGAGCGGCAAACAAAGCAACAGGAACTCAGACCACATTTGTCCATGCGGAGGTCGTAGGCAGCCATCCTCGGCCATGGCTCTCGACGCCAAATCCTTGAAACTGCTCACATTGGACCCGGATGGGTTTATGCACCCTGCGAGAGCGAAAACTTACGGCGATTCCTCAAGAAGTTGAAACCTCGATCAGTCTAGGGTGGGCGGGACTATTTCCCCTTGAGCTTGGGCGACGGTATCTTCGTACGAGCCATAGAATTCGCTGTTGCAGTCGAGCCAGAGTACGATGCGGTGGACGTCTTCCTTCGACGGCTTGACGCCGTAATGTCGCTCGTTCATATACCCCATCAGTCCGGATGCCTTTGCGCCGAACTTGCCCGCGATTGTTCTGCTGCCGCCGTGAACACCCTGATCAATTGAGCCATTGGAGACGTGGAAGTAGAAGCCGTATTTCTCGGCCAAATTGTTGTAGGAGCGGGTCCATCCGTTCTTGCCTTCGATCACGCCGGTAAGGTCGAGCGTCCTTTCTTGCTGATGACACGAAACGCAGTTTCTCTCCAGTACCGGCTGAACGAGCCGAACATAGTTGAAGGGGTTCGAGCCCTCCACGTCTCCCTGGATCTTCGATGGCGGGCGCAGCACGGCCAGGGGCCGTGCTGTCGACGGCTTCGGGGCTCGATGCTTCTGCTCGTGGCACCCCAGGCAGGTCATCTGTTCGCCCGGATGGACGTATGTCGCCGAGCGCATCGACTGGATGGCCATGCCATGCTCGTCGAGGGCCTGGAAGTAGATGGCCTTGCCGACAGGGGCCTCAAAGAATGCACTGCCGTCGGGCTCGACCGGCACGGTTCCCAGGACGGCTCTGGCGTTGGTCTGATTGGCGACACCAATGCGAGGCTGGTTTGGCGGAGGCGTTGTCTTGGGCAGGATCTGGATAATTCGAAGGGCGGCGACCTTGGAACCTTCGGGCCAGGTGAAATCGCTGTCGTAGACATTGATTATCATGATGGTTTCCTGCGGGACTGTGCCACCTGCTCTTTCGATATCCCGGGCAGTCTGCACGGTACCACTGGGAACCACAGGCGGCTCGTGGCGGGGGCGCAGGGGAATCGGACTCAAGCAGGAAATTGCCGGGTCGCGGTATAATAACTCGCGGTTGCCGAAGCGGTCGATCCAGTAGATTCCGCGGTTTTTCGCCTCGGCGTCGTAAACGCAGAGGTAGTCATCTTCGCTGAGCGGCCACGGCGTGCCATACCTCATGTAGTTGCGAATCGGCTCGGCTTCGGCTTCAGGGAACGGTGTATCGGGAGTGAGCCGAGTGAGTTGCGACATTGCCCGGTCGTCTTCGAGGCGAGGGTCGATCATGACTAGTGAGCCGAAGGCGTTGCCGTGGTGAGCACCGGCGGTGGCGACGTAGCGGTGCGAGCCGGGGATCGCCCGGATACTCATCTCCATCCACGGGCGGCTCGCACGCCGGACAGGATAGTTGCCGTGGAATGAGCGTGGGGATCGCCCGTCGGGAAAACTGGTCCAGATATGATGAGCGATGTTCGTATCGCGATCGACGTAATCCCACCGTGTATAGACGAGCATTCCGTCGTGGTCCACGCTCGGGTGCCATTCATGCGTCTCGTGGAAGCTGATACAGATTATGTCGCTGCCGTCGGGCTCCATGGAGTACATCGTGTAAACCGGGCAGTTTCGACCGCAACGGAGGTATCCCCCGCGACGCCCGGTGACAAACACGATCCTGCCATTGGGCAGAAAGCACGGATCGAAGTCGTCGGCTGGCCCATCGGTCAACTGCACCAGACCGCTTCCGTCGGCGTTGACCCTAAAGATATGATAGCTGATCTCCGGGCCCCACTCGTAGGCCTCCGTGCCGTGGTATTTCTCGTAGGCCTTGGCCTGTGTGTATGCGAATAGGATCGTCTTGCCGTCATACGACAGCTCGGGCGAAAGGAACGCGCCGGTGGAAAGGTCCTCGCCTTTTAGCCGCCCGCGCTCGATGACGGAGTCCTTCAATACATTGCTCAGCTTCGGGTTATTGCCGAAGGGGTCGGAGAGGATATAGAGTCCGCCGCCGGGCCTGGCGTTGCAGCCGTAGTATTGGTCGCACATGTGGAAGATGCCGCCGGAATCGTGCCGTTTGATGAACAGCAGTTCGTCAAAATCCAGCAGCGGATTGCAGAATGCGATTCGGCGAGCGAGCCGACGCATATCGAGGTAGATCGTCTTGCGAACCTCGTATGCGATGTTGTCGCCAGACTCGAGCCCAGCCAATCTGGCTTCGAGCTCGGTCAATTCGGCTTCCAATCGATCTAGCCGCCGCGGTTCGGCATCGGCTCTGAGCCGGGCGATAAGTCCCCTGCCGCGTTCGAGCACCTCTCGGGTGTGGGCCAGCGTAAATGAACTACTAAGAACAGCTCCCGGCAGAGGGGAAGAATCGACGCCTTCTGGCAGAGTTCCGGCAGCATCCTGGGCCGTGATTACCCCGCTGGAGCAGGGCTTCAAGTCAGTTCCTGTCGGTGCCCGAGCTGCACTTCGTCGTGAGGCGATGAATCTGCCATCCCGCTCGATCCAGTCGGCCTCGACCAATTCGCGCATCGAATCGCCGACGCTGCTCGGGCCGGCACTGCATAAGCCGGCCAAAATGGTGAACATGGCTATCGCCGCGGGCAACCTGACTTCTACACCATATCGTCTCATTTGCGAACCCTCGAAATAGCCAAGATTACCTGATTATACCCAAGTCATTCCCAAGTCGCTCCAACAAACCCAAGAGAATGGCTGCGCTTGCCTCGGCCACAGCTCCGTCGTCCCAGGCGGCTCCGACTCCCAGAAGCCGCATTCGTAAGGGGACCGCGGCGGAGAACATCCGCCGTCTTCGGCGGTTGGCCTTGAACCCATTGAAGAAGGACCAAACCTATAAGGTGGGCCTGAGGACCAAAACCAAGGCATGCTTCTGAGATTACCAGTACTTGCTCAACGTCCTCAGTCAGTAGTACATGCAATTGCCGTGGCATTGTTCCCGTCGCCCTTGCCAATCTCCCATAGAACAGGGGCACGCTCAGCAGATGCATTCTGATGCTGCTCGGCCCAAGCGAGCAATTCGACAATGGCCATCCCGAGAACGCCCGCCGAGCCGCGAAACTGCCTTGAGCCGCGGGGCTGATTGTCTCGCGACCACCACTCCCGAAAATCGCCATGCCGCAATACCCTTGTTGTCATAGGTCCGAGTTCACGGTAGGCCTCTTCAACAAGACCATATCGGATCAGTTGCCGGACCATGCGCCCACCAAACCAGGACCAGTCGCCACCGTTCTGGTAGGAATATGGGGCCATCTGTGGATTCTTGAAACTCCCTTCAGGATAGACCGGGTACAACGTCAGCCCGATGGAGCCGGCGCCGGCGCGTCGGACATTGTCCACCATCTGCCGGAGCGAACCCGCAATCTCTTCACGTGTGAGCAGACCTGCTTCAATGGCCACCGCCGTGCCGCCGTGGTAGTAGACTGCCGCCTCGTCGAAAGTGTTCGGGAAGGGGGAGCCTTCGAGATAGACATGGGGACGAAACTTCCGCCGTTCCTTGTCCCAGAGGTATGTACGCACGTTGGCCCGAAGGTCGTCTCTGGTCTTGCGCCAACGGGCCACTTGGGCCCCCGTGCCGCCCACGAGCGAGAGGTAGTCGTCGACAGCGGTGAGGAACATGGCGTTGTCATAGATATCGAGGGCCCGATGGGAATTGTCATCGAGTTCCACACCCCAGTCGTGCTCCGGTTGCACGTCACCCCAGTCAGCGGTGGTGGCACCCCACACAAGACCGTGCTGGGTATCGAATCGATGGGCGAGCACGTAGTCAAGCGCCCCGGCCAGGCGCTCGCGTACCGCCAAGCCATCCACCATTTCGTCGAGGATAGAAGGGTCTTTCGCAACCATAACGTACTTCCGCACCGCCTGGACCAGGGAGGATTCCTGATCCGTCTCCACCGTATTCTTATGGGCAAGCAACCCCGGCACAAGAGGTGATCGGCGGTACTGGTAGCCGACATTGCCATGCACCTTCAGGATGTAACCATCTACAATATCCCCCTGTGGTCCCTGAAATTTGAAGAACGTCAACAGCGCATCACGGATCGCTTTGGGATCATTCACCTGGAGTGACAGCTCGATGAAGGTGTTGAGATCGCGAATCCACACCTCGCCGTAGCCGCTGCCGGCATTGAATCCGGTCTTCAGCAGGCTCTTGGCCTTGTTCAAAACCAGCGGCAGGTTGGGATCGGCTATTATTTGCCGGGCCAGCGCCCGAGCATTGGCCAGCGGCCGTTGGGCCGAAGTCATCTCGTTGGCGGAATAGGTAAGCCCGCAGGCAAACAACGTTCGTGTCAGAAAGACAAGGCGAAGGATATGTGCATGAGACATCTTAGGCCCCTAAGATACGTCAGCTCTTGTGCAGACTGCAAGGCTCTACAAACCTCGGCCAAATCAGTGGCTCATGATAGCCTGTGAGCCGCCATCCTACAAGAACCGCCCCAGGAGACACAACTACCCACACATCGTCGACCTGCTGCGAAAGCAGGGACTTCAGGAATAAGCAGTCGCAGCCTCGGCTATGGCTCCGTCGCTTGTCCCGGGCGTCCTCCAAGCTGCACCTACCGCTGCGATTCCTCGCAGGGCAGCCAGGCCGTTTACACCACGCATAGCCCGGAATGGTTACCCATCCCAGGATGTGGTATCACTACGCGTCCGTCACGAGTAACTGACGCGGCTGGACTTTCACCAGTTGGATTGCAGCCTTGTCGGCTGCTCATCCGTCCCTCGTCCCGGGCGGCGATTACCGCCACAGTCAGCACGCTGGGTAGAGCCACGACCGCGCCGACTCCGGCCGCGAGCACACGGGAATCAGAACCTGGCGTCCGGGAGGCACGTCCCGAAGCAGCCGTAGTGGACGCGGAGGCAGCGCGCGGCACGGCCGGGTGTTCAGGATCCGCGTCTCGAGCCTCACGGACTGGCGGCTTGGATAACCAGGGCAACTCCACCCGTGCGCCGAAACCGGCACGCCCGAGAACCGGAACACCCCGGCTCATAAGAAGCCAAGGTTGGGCGTCGAGAAGCGGCCGAGGTTCGGAAAGACGGTGGCAAGATTGCCGTTGTCCAGGCCGAACCAGGCGGCGACAGTCGCGAAGTACTGGTCAATCGCGGTGGTCGGAATCCAACGGCCCGTGCTCGTATCATCGGGGCCATTGACGGCGAGCGCGGGGAATTGGCCGTAGGTGCGCTGCCCTTTGACGGCGCCGCCCAGGATGAGATGGTGGCTGCCCCAGCCGTGGTCGCTGCCCTGGCCGTTGCTGGGGAAGGTGCGGCCGAAGTCGCTCGCCGTGAAGATCGTGACCTTGTTGGAGAGACCGAGCTGCTCCATCGCACGCTGAAAAGAGAGCAGGGATTGACTGAGCTCCGCCAGCAGGTTGGCATGCGCGCCGATAGTGGTCGAACTCGGGCCGCCCGTCTGGTTGGTGTGCAAGTCGTAGCCGCCGACCTGGCAGAAGAAGATCTGGCGCTTCATCCCGAAACCGCCGGCGGCGACGCTGCGGCATCCGGCCTCGATCAAGCGCGCGATCATCTTGAGCTGGGGGCCGAGCGACGAACTGAACGTCGTCGCGGGGCTGGTCGGCAGCGTGATCGTGCCGGGGAACGGTGTCGTCCAATAACCCGAGGCCGAGGTCGCCGCGATGGCGTTGTTCAACAAAGTCGCCGTGTTGATGGCGTGGGCCGCCACATCCGCGTAGGCCTTTGCTTGCAGGTTTGAATAGGGCAAACCGAGGATATCCTTGAGCGTCTGCAACCGGGCGCCCGTCACGCTGGAAAGCGCGATGGCGCCAGAGGAGGACACGGAGTACTGGGAGACGATGTTGCCGGCTTCGAAGGTGTTGTTTCCCGCCAGCGTAATGGACAGCGAAATGGGGGCGTCCGGTTGTCCGGAGGCCAACAGGTCGGCGCAGCGGCCGCCCCAGCCCGTGAGCGGCGGACGGTCCGGAAGGGAGGTCTGCCACTGGGTCACCTGATCCGCGTGCGAGAAGAGCTGCGGGGGTTTGGGGACGGTGCCGGCGAGGTATTGGGCCCGGGTCAGCGGATAGACGAGAGTGCCGGTGTTGAACTGGACGGCCAGCTTGCCTTCGCCAAAGAGGGTCACCAACTCCGGACACGCGGGATGAAGACCGTAGGCGTGGCCATCGCTGTTCAGTGGGGAGATCGGCAGAACATTGTACGCAGCCCCGCGGAGCGGAATCGCCAGCACCGGGCTGCGGACCGCGGCATACTGGTCGTATTCCGACGGGAGGGTCGGGATGACAAGGTTGTTGGCGTCATTGCCGCCGGCGAGGAAGAGGCAGACCATCGCCTTGTAGTCACTGAAGTTAGACTGCGCCATCGCAGCGTTGATGAACCGGAGGTCCTTGATCGTACTGGCGATCACCGCCGTGCCGAGCGCCGCACCGGCGGTCTGGCGGAGGAAGTCGCGGCGTGTCCTGAGCCCTGAGGTCAATTTCCGTTCCATAGGTCTATCTCTGGATAACGAAATCCGGCGACATCACCAACAGGTGCACGACGGCGCGGACCCGGTCACGCATCTGGGTGGACGTCGGCGACGAACTGTAGGGGAAGTTGGCCGTGTTGGCGACATAGTTGACGATCGCGGTCTTGGCGGAGGGCGATAGCCGGCCACCTGTCAGCAGCGTGTCGAGCGCGTTCACCAAGCTTCCCACGGCGGTGGAGTTGGCCGTGTAGCCCTGGGTCATCCATGGGCCGAGGTCAATGACCATCGCGCCATTGCCGCCAATGAAACTGCTGATGCCGTTCGTGTTGCCGGTGTTGTTGAGCAGACCGCCTGCGAGAAAATTCATCTGCAACGCCGACTCCGTGTCCGAGGAGAGCTGGAATTCCGGCGTGGTCAGACCGGCCGAAGCGAGCACGCCGGGGAACTTGAAGTCCGGGAAGAAGAAGTTGAACACGGTCGGCGAGCGCAGCGGTGTCTGCGTGAGGCTGCTGTCTGTGGCGCCCACGCTCCAAGTGCCTTGCCGGATCAGCGCGGTGCCGGCCCGGATCAGCGGCGGCGCCTGGAGCGGATAGACAAGGACGCCACTGCGCGTCTGATTGGCGGAGGTCCCGGCGGTGACGGTGAAGTGCGTCGCATCGGGCACGGCGGCAATACCGTACTGGCCGTCACTCGCCGTGCCGCTGGTGAAATCAAGGTAGACCTGATCGCCGACCTTCAGGTAATGATTACCGCTGATACTGACACTGATCGTCGTCCCGCTTTGCGTGTAGCCGCCGGCCGTCAGCTTGGGCACAATGCAACTGCCCGAGCGCACCGCGGCATCGGCTGTACCAACGGCAAAGTGCGATGCGTCCGGCACACCGGCCACGGAGTAAAGGCCGTTCGTCGCCCCGCCGGTGGTAAAGATGAGATACACGGGGCTGCCGACGAGCAGACCGTGTCCCGAAAGGGAAACGGTGATGGTGCTGGCGTTCATGGTGTAGGTCGCCGCCGGAACGCCGGGGGCACTGACCGTGAACGTCGTCGCGCTTGTGACCGTGACGCTGTAGCCCTGCGGAGACGGGGCGGGCTGGCCCGACGTGTCGGCAAAGGTGAGGAACACGGTGTCCCCGCTGCCGAGCCGGTGCGGCGTGGTCGTGGCCACGGTGATGGGCCGGTCGCCGTTCTCACTGTAGGTGGCCCCGAGAGGCGCGGGCGCCGGGAAGGCGCGTGCCACCGCCGTAGCCCGCAGCAGAGGTTCCCGCTGCTTGCCATAGGTTGGTTGCGTGATCATTGTCGCGCTGCGCGCCTCGTAGTCGAGCAGGATCGCCCGGATCACGGCCTGCAGGTCGCCCCGCACGCCGGCGCCGTTGTCGTTGAACTTCTGCACCACGCGATACAGGTAGCCGCGACTTGGATTGCTGGTTACAAGCCGCTGGATGAGTTGTCGGCAGACAAAAGGACCGACGTTCTCGTTGCTGAAAATCGAGTCCAGCGCCGCTTCGAGATCGTATAAGGCGTAGTTGTCAGAACTTGCGCTGGTGGACTTGGCTTGGTCGCCCCAGGCCTGTGGCAGGACGACGTTGTCCAATAGACGCTTGGTACCACGCTCGTGATGCGTCGGCACGAGGACCATGGGATCGGTGTAGTTGGCGCTCGGAGACCAATTCGCCGGCAGGCGGCCATTTGCCTGGTTGGGTTGCCCGTAGTTCCAGCCGGTGAAGACGCTGGCAAAGCCCATGACAACGCTCTGGTCGTAGGTGGGCACGAGGTTGCCGCGCGAATCCAGGATCAACGTGCCGTCGGGCCAGAGCCGATTCAGCCCGATAGAGAAGAGCTGCAGGATCTCCCGGGCGTAGTTTTCATTGGCGTGCCGGCCCGTGGCGATGTCTCCGGCATCGTTGCCGCGCATATCGAGATAGATGCCCATGGCCGGCGTCAGCGTCACGGCCTTGAGCAACGTGCGGAAATTGCCAAAGGCGTTGTCCAACAGCACGTCGTAGTAGTCCGAAAGGGCCCGGGCGTTGTTCTGAAGACCTCCGTTCGCGGATACGACCAGGATCTCGCCCAGGGCGAACGCCACCCGCTGGCGCAACTGGTCGGGCGCCGTGACCGATTGCTGCCACCACGCGATGAAGGTCAGGGTACTCGGATAGGGGGTGGTCGGATCGGAAGCGACGTTGGCGAGGATGTAGGGCAGATGATACGTGGCCAGGAGGCTGAATTGACTGTTGATCCAGCCCTCGTAGCCCAGGGCTTGCACGGCGGCGATGTCGCTGGCGGTCGGGCCAAAGGTCGCCTGAACCAGGAACCGCGCAGCGGCGTTCGCGTCGGTGTGGTCGTCGGTCCAACCCGGTGGCGACGGCGGAGGTGTGAAGGTTTGCGTACCGTTCGCCAGGGTGAAGTGACCGCCGATTTCGCCGCCCGGGTATTTGACCGTGTGAACATTGATGTAAGCCTTCCCCTCGCGAATGATCTCGACGAGGTCCGCCGGCTGCAGCGTTCCCACGGCAGCGACGTTCCAGACGTAACTCTGGTCTGGTTGAGGCATCGTCGAGTCAAGGTCGAACACGATCTGGCCCGGCTGGTTCAGGTACGGATCGCAGTGGATATGCTCGCCCGTCTTTGGAGACGACAGGTTATGGTACTCGACGTTTAGAATCGCCTGGGAGCCATCGGGGCTCAAGCTCAATGTGGCGGAACCGACCGCCGTGCTCGCGACGCTCGGCTGCGCCAGCATCGTGGCGCTGTAGAGCATACCGGGTCGATCCGCTGGCGGGGACGGATAGAACGGCGAAAGCAGAGAGCCCGGCACGACGCCGCTGGGTGTGGTGGCCGTGCCCGTTGGATCCTGCAGCCAGGCCACCGCCCAGTTGTCCCCCGGTCCGACGCCGGCTTTGTGGAGGATTTCGAGATAGTACGCCTGACCGGCGACGAGCGCCAGCCAGGGCGACTTCTGGTTCGGCTGAACATTCCACTGCCGTGCCGCCGGATTGACGCTGGGCGAGACGTAGGCGCGCCGCACTCTGTTCACAGGTTCGCTGTCGTTGGAAATCCAGAGCTCCGCACTGTCGCTCGCGGCGATCCAGAAGAAATAGCTGCCGGTCACGGGCGCCGTGAAGTAGCCACGGATGCGCTCCCCGTAGCTGTCGCCGTAGTCGGTAGTGCCTTCCAGGATGCCAAGCGTATCAGTGAGCGTGGGGGGCACATCAACGGGAATATCGGCGATGTTCCTGCCAGCGACGCCGGTCCAGACTTCGTGTGCTACAGAGTTCTCAGCATCGAAGACCTGGATGTTCTCCCCAGGCGCGCCCAGGTCGCGATCAAAGGGCACCCCGGCGCCGGCAGTCGCGTCCCACGTGACCGATTTGTCAACCGAAATGACTCCCCGGGCCTCGGAAGGGCCAACCGGCGAGGTCTGGATGCCGCGGGCGGCTCGAACATGGAGTACGAAAACGCCGGTGCTACCCATCACAACTGCCAGAAGCCATCCGGCACGAAGCAAGCGGTGCGGTTTCATGAGACAGCATGCTATCATCCTTGGCGAACAGAGTAAATGGCTGGGACAGTGATTCTCCGCCGTACTCCGCTGCGTCTGGTGCACCGCTGTGCTGCACAGCCGGCGTGCCTGCGCGTCAGTCGTCACCCCTACGTCGTCCGCACCGCCATCGCCATGCTGCTTTGCGAAGCCGAGGAGCAAGCGAATCCCCAGCCACCGCCACAGCTCTCTCGTCCCGGGCGGCCTCCCTTGCCAAGCCGTTGTGAAAGCACGAAGGTTGCATCGGGAAATGGCCAGGAGTGGTGGACTTGTTGCCGATTGCCCCTGTTCCGGACCAAGTGAAGTGCCGAAAAACATTGAAATGGAGCAGTCCTCAAGGTATGATGACGCATGGCCGCGTGCAAGAGTAACGTCTACGAAGGCAAATGAGAAGTTCCGGAGCACACATCTCTGTCACGGTTGAAAACCGGCAACGGAGGTGACCTGCTGGCAGTGCATGGTGTACAGTGAGGACTCGTAGGCTATGGGGGATACAGCCTTTCAGTGGGGATCAGAGCGCCGCCCAGGACGGGGAAAGAGGCGTCTTCGACCGCAGGGAGCTGCCTTCACCCTGATCGAGCTGCTCGTTGTCGTTGCCATGATTGCCCTTCTGATGGGCTTGCTGGTGCCCGTGCTGGGCCGAGCCCGGGAAAAGGCTCGACGTGTGGCCTGCATGGGAAACATTCGGCAGTTCATAGTCGGCATCCAAGTCTATGCCGGCGACTACCGGGAGTCCCTTCCTCTCGGCCTGTCGGATGCTCGGGAGCCGGAAGATGAACATACCCCCATCCTTTCCCGGGCGATACGCAATACGTTAGTAGGGATCATCGGCGATGAGCGCAGTCTTTCGTGCCCCTGGCTGCGTGAGCCCTTCAACCAGCGTGGTGGCTGGTATTATATATATGAGGGTCAAAACTACGGCTATGTGCTTGGGTATAACTATCTGGGAGGGCACAAGGGCACACCCTGGCCCCTGGTGGGGCCGGCGAATGCCGAGTGGGTGTCACCGCAAAGGTCCTTTGAA
>Ga0315286_10003529_pt1 | contig 14833 bp, 8 predicted proteins | sample YL17G10_0_MG_FD_205038 | JGI IMG/M metagenome (GOLD analysis project Ga0315286, IMG submission 205038) | Sediment microbial communities from Yellowstone Lake, YNP, Wyoming, USA - YL17G10_0 | ecosystem: Environmental > Aquatic > Freshwater > Lake > Sediment | place: USA: Wyoming | collected...
CGCTCCAGCAATTCAGCCATCTTCAGCCGGGACCGAAGATCAGTCGGCTCCTGGTCACAGTGCTTTTTAAAAGATTGAAGGGCCTTCTTCCATTCCCCTCGGGAGAGAGACAAAAGGGCGTCATCCTTATAAGAGATCCGCTCCTTATTCATATCGCAATGCCTCAGCCGGGTCGAGCTTCGAAGCCCTCCAGGAGGGATAGAGGGTGGCGAACAAACTGATCAGGATGGCGGTGATAACGATCAGCGACACATCGAGGGGATTCACCTGAGAGGGAAACTTTTCAATATAATAGACATCCCTTGATAGAATTTTGAATCCAAAAAGGTTTTCAAGGAAATCGATCAGATTTTCCAGATTCAATGCTATCACAAGGCCCGAAATCGTTCCCAGGACTGTTCCAACCACACCGATGACCCCTCCTTCGATGACGAAGATCTTCAGAATTCCCCCCGAAGGGGCTCCCATCGACTTCAGAATAGCAATGTCTTTGTTCTTCTCCATCACCACCATGATGAGCGTGGAGATGATATTGAAAGCGGCCACCAGAACAATCAGGACGAGGATGATAAACATGATGATCTTTTCAAGCTTGAGGGCGGAGAAGAGGTTCCGGTTCATCTCCATCCAGTCTTTGGTCCAGAAGGGAAAACCCATCTCCTTCCGGATCTCTTTCCCGATCTCTTTCACCTTATAGATGTCCTCTGTCTTGATCTCGATTCCCGTGACGCGGGCTTCCATTGCAAAAAATTTCTGCGCGCTCTCGAGGGAGACATAGGCCATGGTGTTATCGTATTCATACATCCCGGAATAGAAGATTCCCTTCACACGAAACCGTTTCATCTTGGGCATCATTCCCATGGGCGTCATCGTGCCCAGAGGAGAGATGACCTGGATCGGATCATCGATGTTGGCGGAGAGGTGTTTGGCCAGTTCCACACCGAGGATGATGCCAGGAAGGTCCTTCTCCCTCACCTCTTTGAGATCCTCGAGGCGCCCGGCTTTGAGATTGTGAGCTAACTCCGTCACCTTGGCCACGCGGTCCGGATCGATCCCTTTGAGGACGACTCCGGAGGTTCCTGACTCAGAGGAGAGCATGACCTGGCTGAAGATGAATGGGGCCGCCGAAACCACGCCCTTTACCCCTTCCACCTTCTTCAGCGCCTCTTCGTAATGGTCCATTCCTTTTTCGCTGGCCTTGAGAACCACGAGATGGGCCTGAGTGCCCAGGATCTTCTCTTTCAGGGTTTTTTGAAAACCGCTCATCACGGACAGGACGACGATGAGGGCCATCACGCCCAACGTCACGCCGGCAATGGAGATGACGGTGATCATGGAGATGAAGGTCTGTTTTCGTTTGGCCTTGAGATATCTCAGGCCGATGAACCACTCATATCGCATAGCATATCGCCCTTTTTACCATTTCGGGCCCCTCACCCTAAACTGTCTTTGCCGGGCAAGAAGTTAAATTCCAATAACCAAATCCCCTGCCTACCGGCCCCGGTCCCGACCGAGGGCGGGGCAGGCAGGCAAACTCCAAATAAATTCCAATAACCAATATCCAAATAACTAAAACACATACAAATCAGTCTCTTGTTTAGAATTTTGGTCATTGGAATTTGGTTATTATCTGGTGATTGGCCTGCCTGCGCGAAGCCGCTTCGGCAAAGGCAGGTGCTTGGAGCTTGGTGATTAATCCGTGGTTCACCCACTCACCAAAGCCCTTTCCAATATTCATCAACCTCCTCATACATGCGTCCAATTCAGGATTACCTCTCCATTCGAAGAAGAGGGAAGAAGATGACATCGCGGATAGAGGGTGAATCGGTCAGAAGCATGACCCAACGATCGATTCCGATCCCCTCGCCCGCAGTGGGCGGCATTCCGAATTCGAGGGCGAGGAGAAAATCCTCGTCAAAGAAAAGAGAGGAATCCCCTTCCTCTGTTTTCTCCTTCAACTGCTGGAGGAAACGCTCTCTTTGATCCAGGGGATCATTGAGCTCCGAGAAGCCATTGGCGATCTCCCGGCCCGCAATAAAAAGTTCAAAACGATCCACCACCTCGGGGTCCTCTTCATTCCGCCGGGAGAGTGGGGAAACCTCGGTCGGATAATGGGTGATGAAGGTGGGTTCGAGGAGATTGGGTTCCACCCGTTCCTTGAAGAGATCGGCGAGAACCCTTCCGTGGGAGGTCCCCTTTTTCAGTTCAAAACCGAGCCCCCTGGAGATTTCAATGGCTTTTAAGGGGTCCTTCAAAATAACCGGATCGAGCTTCCCTATCTCGAAGAGGGAATCCTTGAAGCGTATTCTCCTCCAGGGCGGGGTAAAATCGATCTCCTTTCCCTGGCAGGGGAGACGGAGCCCGCCATGAATTTCTTTGACCATTGAGCAGAGGAGTTCCTCGGTCATCTCCATCATTTCCATATAGGTGGCGTAACTCTGGTAGAATTCAAGCATGGTGAATTCCGGATTATGAAGCGTGGAAATTCCTTCGTTGCGGAAACTCCGGTTGATCTCAAAAATTCTCTCAAACCCGCCGATCACGAGCCGTTTAAGGTAGAGCTCCGGAGCGACTCTGAGAAAAAGTTCCATGTTGAGGGCGTTGTGATGCGTCCCGAAAGGTTTGGCTGTTGCTCCTCCGGGAATGGGGTGGAGCATGGGAGTTTCGACCTCACAGAAGCTCTTGCGGTTAAAGAACTCACGGATCCTCTGAATGACAAGGGCGCGCGTGAGGAAGACCTCTTTGACCTTCGGGTTGGCGATCAGGTCGAGATAGCGCTGGCGATACCGAATCTCAATATCGGTAAGGCCATGCCACTTCTCCGGAAGGGGACGAAGCGACTTTCCGAGAAGACGGAACTTCTGAACCTGAAGGGTAAGCTCTCCTGTCTTCGTCCGGAAAACTTTTCCTTCCAATCCGATAAAATCTCCGATATCGAATCTTTTAAAGAACTGGAAGGGTTCTTCACCGACGGTCTCTTTCTGAAAGTAAACCTGTATCTTTCCATTCCGGTCCTTGACCTGAATAAAACTGGCCTTGCCGAAATTCCGGATGGCCACGATCCTTCCTGCGAGGCAGAAGCTTTCTGAGATTGATTTGAGTTCCTCATCCGACATGGAGCCGTAGGTCTTCAGGATGTCTCCGGAGGTATGGGTCACCTTGAAATCGTTAGGATAAGGGTTGACCCCTTCCTTCCTCAAGGCCTCCAGTTTTCGTACCCTCTGCTGGACCAATTCATTCGTCTCATCCATCTCTATCTACCGCATTCTCCTGATTAAAAATAAATGTAAGATTAAAGGGTTATCCCACTCATTTCAAGATTTTTTAAATTAACCCATTTTCCAAACTCCGTCAAGGTAAAGCAGGACCAGCAGGCTTTAACAAGGTCAAGCTTGCAATATTGCAATTTAGCCGACCTATTCCAATGCTATTGTCGAAGGTAAAAAGGGATCAGTTGAGAATCCTTTCGATCTCGCCCACCAAATCATAGGGGAGGGCCTGGGTGATCAGGGCCTCCACCCAATCGCCGGGTCGGGCCTTGCCTTTCAGAAAGACACAACCATCGATCTCGGGGGCCTGGGTTTGAATTCTTCCTCTCAAAGCGGTTCTCTGTGGGGCCGATCCCTCGACCAGGACCTCTGTTTTTCGTCCCACCATCCTTCGATATTTTTTAAGCGAAATTTTCTTTTGAGCCTCCATCAGGATTCTCAACCGTTCTTCTTTCACCTCCTCAGGGACAGGGTTGGAAAGCCTGAAAGCCGGCGTTCCTTCTTCAGGGGAGTATTTGAAAGCTCCGAGGTGATCGAACTGAACCTCTTCGACGAAATGGAGCAGGGTTTTGAACTGACTTTCGCTCTCTCCTGGAAATCCGACGATGAGGGAGGTTCGAAGCGCTATCCCCGGAACAGAGGTTCGAATCTTCTGAATGAGGTCCTGAATCTCTCGACCTTTCGATCGCCGGCCCATCCGCCTGAGGATCTCATCATCGATGTGCTGGATGGGGAGATCGAGGTAAGGGCAGATCTTTTCTTCTCGTGAGATGAGGTCGAGAAGGCTCTCCGTGAAGCGGGCTGGCTTCGGGTAGGCATAGAGGATCCGGATCCATCGAAACCCCTCCACCCTGATCAACCCTTTGAGGAGTCTTTGGAGAGAGGTTCCATCCCGAAGGTCTTCACCATAAGCGGTGGTATCCTGTGCGATCAGGATCAACTCCTTGACACTCTGATCCGCCAACCTCTCCGCCTCTTTCATAATGGAACGAATCGTTCTGCTCCGGTAGGGGCCCCTGATTTTTGGCACCGTGCAGAAGGTGCAGCTTCTGGAGCAGCCTTCTGCAATCTTCAGATAAGCGATGGATGGAGGAGTGGAGAGGATCCGGGGCGTCTGGTCGTTATAGAGAAAGGTCTTCCCGGAGAGAAAGCTCTTTCTCTTTCCTCCCTGTGAGATGAGCTGTGGAATCTTTTGAAAGGATCCTGTGCCGACGAAGAGGTCCACCTCCGGCAGCTCCTTCTCCAGAGTCCTGCCGTAGCGCTGGGGAAGGCAACCGGAGACGATGAGGAGACGACAGCGCCCCTTTCTCTTATAAGGAATAAGCTGAAGGATGGTCTCAATCGCTTCCTGTGCGGCATCCTTAATAAAGGAGCAGGTGTTGACGATGATGATCTCGGCTTTTGAGCGATCTATGGTAATGGGGTGGCCCTCTTTTGAGAGGAGGCCGAGGATCACTTCGGAATCGACCAGATTCTTCGGGCAGCCCAAACTGACCAGACAGACGGTCTCTTTCATGGCACTTCATTATACCTTACAGATGTCCAATGTCCAATCGGTTAGAAAATATGGAGTTCGTTCAACGGTAACGGCAACGAGGCCCGTATCGTTAATAAAAGGCTACGTTTATCGTCTTTAATTCTTTTTTGCGTAACCGTTACCGAATGACGAAACGGGCTTCGTAACCGTAACCTTAGAACTTGATCAATTTTCATTGTTCGTGCCTATCCCGTAAAAACGGGAGGTGATGCTCCGTCATGAAGGATTGCCCATTTAATCAGTCCTTGTTTTGTCCTTTGAAAAGTTGCAGAATTTATGATAACGAATGATGCACTCAGGGGATTTTCAATGGGACTCCTTCAGAAACAGTATGATTCTTTAAGAAAGAAGATCAAAAAATCCGAGCTGGAGAATCAGAGGCGGGCCTTCAGGGAGACCCGGACCCGTCAGAAGCAGAATCTCCATCTCTTCGACGATTTTGAAAAGGTGAAGGAAGAGGTGAAACGGATTCGCTCTCAATCCCTGGGAAACCCGGATCTCCTTGAGGAGGCGATCACCCATCTCGAGAAGAACCAGTTTAAGGTCTTTCGAGCGAAAGATTGTGAAGAGGCCTGCGCCATCTTCCTGAAAGAGATCGGAGAGGAGAGGCTCGTTGTCAAATCGAAATCCAACCTCTCCAAAGAGATCGGGCTTACCCCCTTTCTCACCGGACACGGCATCGAGGTCATTGAGACCGATATCGGCGACCGAATCCTTCAGCTTGCAGGCGGCCGTCCCTCTCATTATACCGGGCCGATTGTCCACCTCTCCCGGTATGAAGTGGCGGAAATCCTCTCCGGACATTTGAAGAGGAAGGTTCCTCCTGTTCCGGAAGAGGAGATGCAGGCGGTCAGGGAGGATATCGAATCCTATCTCCAGAGGGCAAAAGTGGGGATCACGGGCGCCAATGCGATCGCCGCAAGAGAAGGGGCGATCCTGATCATCCACAATGAAGGAAATGTCACACGGGTGCGGACGAGATCGAAGCATCTCATCATCGCCTCCATCGATAAGGTCTATCCGGATATGAACGATGCCATCCGCATGGCCAAGCTTGAGACCTATCTGGCCACAGGCTCCATCTTCCCTTCTTTCATCGACATCATCGGAGGAAGGTCCAAATCTTCGGATGTGGAGAAGATCCCTTTTTATGGCATGCATGAGCCGAATGAACTGGTGATCGTCCTCCTCGATCATGGAAGGAGCGGGATTCTAAAGGAGGCGAAAGACTTCTCCGACCTCCTCTACTGCATCGGGTGTGGCAACTGCCTTCTCGATTGCCCCACCTATAATGCCATCGGCCCCTCCTTCGGGACGGATGGCATGTTAGGCGGAAGGGGAGTGGCCCTCTCCTCTCTGATTCATGGCATGAGAGAGGGGGTTGAGGATGGCCTTTTTCTCTGCACCACCTGCGGTCTCTGCGGAGAGGTCTGTCCGGTCGGGATCGATGCGGGAAAGAGGCTCAAGGACCTGAGGCGATTGAGTTTAAGGAGTCCAGAGGTCTCCTCTGAACTCGAAGAAGTGACTCAACTTCAATCCACAATCGATCGATTCGGGACGCCCTATGGTGAGATGGAACGAGCCCAGTTTCCGTCCCTTATGAAGAAAGGTCCTGTCGTCCTCTATATCGGCTGTGTGGGATTGACGACAGAGGTTGATACCACCGTTCGGGTGATCGAGCTTCTCCAGCGATTGGGCGTCGATTTCACAGTGATCGATGAGGCCTGCTGTGAGGCTGTGAAGGGGGACACGGGATCGAGCCCCAATCCGGAGCGAATCAAACAAAACATTGAGAGAATAAAAGAGGCGGGCGGCTGTGAGGTTCTCTTCCCCTGTCCCACCTGTCTTAAAACTTTCCTGGAATATGATGAAAAAAATCCTACCGGGCTCCTCTTTAAGACACTTCTCTCTTATTTGAGCGAACATTTCAACTTCAAGGCATCCGATCCTGATTCGGCGCCCATCACCTATCACGACCCCTGCCATCTCGGAAGAGGGCTTGGCTCCTTTGATGAAGCGAGGGGACTGCTAAAAAACGTTGGGACCAAGTTCGTTGAGATGGAGCATCATCACCGGGAATCGCTCTGCTGCGGAGCCGGAGGAGGGGTGAGAGGGTTTTACCCGAAATTCTCAAGAGACATTGCACGAAGAAGGGTGAAAGAGGCAGAGGAGGTAAAGGCAGAAACCTTGCTGACTGACTGTCTCTCCTGCAGACATAACCTGAGGCAGGGTGTGCCGTTTGACGGGAAGATGAGAGTGATGACGACTCCGGAATATCTATTGGAAAGAGTAGCGACCGGAAAGGTTCGATTCTCGGTGAAATAGAACATATCGTATCAATTTAGCGGTTTGAAATATACTTTTTAAAATCCCTCCCTGCCTCCCCTGCCTACCGGCCCCGGTCCCGACCGAGGGCGGGGCAGGCAGGCGCTGGTGCAGCGGGTAAAGGGGGGTGAAGGGGGATTAGATACAATGCTGTTCACATAAGCCGTTCGTGCCGAGCCCTTCCTTCGACTTCGCTCAGGACATTCGGAAAAAACCGTTCGCCCTGAGGTTCTCGAAGGGACGAACGGTTCGCTCAGCCTCCGGCTCAGAGAGCCTCTGGCTCGGAGAGGACAGGCCTTGTTGAAACATGGACAGCCTCAATTACCCACCCTTCGACAGGCTCAGGGTGAACGGTTTTTACTTAACTGAACGGTGTTGGGATTAGATAACCTTTTTCAAAGAGCTAAAGTGTTACAACATATCTTATTCTAAATGATAAAAAAATACGTCTTTTTTCTTCTAATCTTTGCTTTTTTCATTACCGGGTGCGCTTCAATAACCCCCCGGCAGGTTCCTCAATCCTTTGACCGGCCCAAGGCCTGCGAGGAATTTTTTGAACGGTTGGATGAAAAAGTAAAAGAGGCTGGAGTCATAGATGGTTCAAGCGCTCCTGTCTCCGGTTTTCCCTACCTCCGGACCAGCCGTTTTCTCTCGGCTCTGAAAGAAAGATTAAAGGATGACAGGGAGAGGGAAGAATGGGTTGAATGGATGCTTGACCTCAATCTTCGAGCAAGGGAAAAGGAGATCGGAAATCTTCATAAAGGAGCCATCTCCTCTCTCTTTTCGGGTCGGGAAGGACTCCTCTCTCGGATGAAGGCCTGTTCTGAAGAGCTATTAACCCATGATAGAACCAGAGCCCATTTTTATTCCAGTCTGGAACCGGAGGCGGTCGTTAAGGACGAATATTCTTTTCTTCTGAGGACGGTCGGCCTTTATCCCCTTCTTGTTCTTCCCGTGTCGGTGGTTGCAGAGAATGCACGGAAAAAGATGAGAAACAGGTTCGAGATCGATCTCAAGGACCTTCCCAGGGATGGAACCCTCCACGCTTACGTCCCTGGAAGGAGAATCTCGCTTCCCGGAAAAGAGATTGCAGAGATTCTGGAGGCTTCCCAACGCAACTCATTAAAAATCCCCCGGTTGGATGGGGGGCAAGCCAAAAAATTGGTGGAATACTTTGCCCCTGTTATCATCCAGGATGTGGCTGCCCCCTATGACCGTTTTGGACAGATGGTCTGGAAGAATCATCGCGCGGAGGTCAATCCGGACAAGCCAGTGGTCTACTATTATTTTTCGAATGGTTTCCTGAAGGGCGAGCCCATCCTTCAAATCAATTATGTGATCTGGTATTTCGAGAGGGCCGGGGAGAATCCGCCCTGGATCGAAAAGGGCCATCTGGATGGATTGACGATTCGTCTTTCTCTTGATTCCCTGGGGACCCTTTTCATGGTGGATGTGCAAAACAATTGCGGATGCTATCATTTTTTCATTCCGGAAAAAGGACGGGTGGATCGGGTTCTCTCCAGGCCTTTGATGTTTGATGCGCTGATCCTCCAGTGGCTTCCCGAGGTTTCGCCTGATGACCGTCTAGGCATCCGGATTAACTCCGGCTGGCATCAACCCCAACGTTTACTGGCCATAAGAGAAATCCCTGATTCCGTCCCTTATGAATTGATGCCCTATGACCTACTGGAATCCCTTCCGCATGAAGAAGGTCGTAGGGAAAGTCTCTTCGATGAAAAGGGAATTGCCAAAGGCACGGAGCGGGTGGAACGGTTTATCCTCTTCTCGATGGGAATCCCGTCCATCGGAAGTATGCGGCAACGGGGGCATCACGCCATTGAACTCATCGGTCGGGTCCATTTTGATGATCCCTATCTCTTCGACAAAAATTTCATTTTTAAATAAGCGGGTCAGGAGCCTCCTCATGATTTTAGGCTTTGCCCTGATCCAGCCTCTCATCATAGATCCAGGATTGTCGCCCGGATGGGCAAATGAGAGCCGGATTCTTTCCGTCATCCAGACAATGGAATCCTCCTTCGATTCTGTGGAGGATTATTCCTGCGAGGTAGAGCAGATCTTCTATCAAGATGGGAAAGAGGATCAGCGCTATCGGTTCAAATTCTATTATAAGAGGACTAAAAGGATCCGGGTTGATTTCATCTCGCCCTATTCAGGGATGTCCATCTATTATCAGGGTGGGAATAGGGATGCAACGGTCAAGCCCTTTCGGGGTTTACCCTCCCTGAAGTTTAAATTTTCCATCCACAACTCCCTGATTAAAACCGCAGCAGGCCAAACTATTGACCAGACGGACATGGGGTATTTCATCAATTTCTTAATGAAAAATTTTAAAAAGGTGAAACAGGGAGAAGATGAATTTTATGAGGACAGGGAGCAGGTGACGTTTTTGCTGACGGCCATGGATTATATTGAAGAGAAGAACCTTGAAAGGTATCGGATCATCATCTCCAAAAAGAACTGGCTTCCTGTCCGGATCGAGAGATACCGCCTGGAGGGGCAGGTTCTTGAGGTGACCGTGATCAAAGATTATGTCATAAATGAGCATTTGGAAGAGAAGTTTTTTATTCCATGACCATTTTTAGTCAAATCGGTAAAAAAAAATTATTAGGCCTAAAAACTACAGGATGATTTGACGATGAAACCATCTGGCGATTGGACTGGGGGCCATCGATATGAAACAGGATTATGATGTGATTGTCGTGGGTGCGGGGCCGGGGGGATCGACTGCGTCCCGGTTCTGTGCCCGTTCCGGGTTAAAGACCCTTCTGATTGAGAAGGAGAGGTTCCCGAGGTACAAGCCCTGCGGAGGATGCCTCTCGCTCAAGACCATTCATCTACTGAATTTCGATCTCACTCCTGTCATCGAGAATACCATCCTGGGAGCAAAATTCAGTTACTGCCTCAAAGAGCCTTTCCACATCGAATTGAAAGAGCCGATTGCCTTTCTGGTGATGAGGGACCGCTTCGACCAGTTCTTGCTGGAGAAAGCACTGGAGGAAGGGGTGGAAATACTGGAGGGAGAAAGGGTTGTAAAAGTTCAGGAGAAGGGCAAGGGGGTAGAGGTTGAGTTGGCCAACGGAGAGAGATTCGATTCACACTATCTCATCGGCGCGGACGGCGCTGAGAGTATCGTTGCAAAATCCATCTCTTTGTCTCCGCATGGAAATGATGGAAACGGAATTGCCATTCAGAGCGAGATTCCATTCGACTCCTCCATCCCTTTTCCTGAAAAAGAACTTCATTTTATCCATTTGGATTTCGGCGGAATCCCCAATGGCTATAGCTGGGTCTTTCCTAAAAAGGAGTGGCTCTCGATCGGAATCGGCGGGATGTTCAGGGAGACGAAGAAGATGAATCCCCGGCAGTACCTGAGAGGTTTTCTTAAGGGTTTGACCTATGTCCCGGAGGGAAAGACGGAAATAATGAGAGGCCACCTTCTCCCTTCCTTTTATGACGAGAAGCAGAAGGTTTCGCAGGGAGAGATACTCCTTGTGGGAGATGCGGGCCATCTGATGGACCCTCTCCAGGGAGAAGGCATTTACTACGCCATCCGGAGCGGAATGCTGGCGGCGGATGCGATTATCGAATCCGTGAAGAGGGGAATCCCTTCTTCCCATCTCTATCAGGAGGCGGTGGAGGTCCATATCTCCGAGAATCTGAAATGGGCTCTTTCTTTTTCCAGATTCATTTTCAGATTTGCGAAGCTTGCCTACCAGACCCTGAGACACTATCCGGAATTGAGCGGCCTCTACCTTCAGGTCCTGGAGGGAAGGGAAACCTATCAGGGATTTGTGTCCGGGGTCAAGGGACGAATCAGGGCTTTCATGAAGGGAAGGCTGAGTGAGAAGATCAGAAGGGCCATGGCAAAGGCATAAAGATTTAAAAGCGAAGGTAAACCCCGCTAGAAATTTCTGCGGGGCATTAAACCCCGCCGGAATTATTCTAAAATCTAACCCCGCTACAGAACAACGGGGCATTATTTCTAACGGGGTAAAAAGGATCGCCCTCCTCTTAGAAAAGAGATATGGCATTCCTGAAAGAGAAGGGAAGGAAGATCCTCTCGACATTCTCATCCAGACCATTCTCTCCCAGAATACGAATGACCTTAACCGGGATCGAGCCTACGAGAGGTTGAAAAGCCGGTTTCCTCTCTGGGAAGATGTTCTCAAGGCAAAAACAGAAGCGGTCATTTCAGCCATCCGGCCCGGCGGCCTTGCCGGACAGAAGGCCAGACGCATCCGGGAGATCCTCCGCTGGATTAAGAAGAGGGAAAAAAGATGGAGCCTCTCCTTCCTGAAGGGGATGGATTCGGAGGAGATCAAGAAGTTGATCGGAGGACTAAAGGGAGTCGGTCCCAAAACAGTCCATTGCCTCCTTCTATTCGGCCTGGAAAGGGATGCCTTCCCGGTGGATACGCACATCCTCAGAATCGGAAAGCGTGTCGGTTTCATTCCGGAAAGGATGAATGCAGTCAAAGCCCATCCATGGATGGTTCCGCTCATCCCCAAAGGGAAATCTCTATCGCTTCACCTCAACCTCATCCGATTCGGCAGATCGATCTGCAGGGCCAGGCGTCCTCAATGCGAGGAGTGCTTCCTTGCAGAGGAGTGCCTCTATCATTCACAATAGGTGGCGAGCAGGGATTGGTCACTAAGAAAAGAATAAAAAATAGTCTATGGGTAAGGGTTACGGTTACGAAGCCCGTATCGTTCACAAAAGGTTACGTTGATCGTCTTTTAATTATTTTACCTAACCGTTACCGATAACCGAAACGGGCCTCGTTACCCTTACCGTTAGACTTTTATTTTCTAGGTAAATGAACCAAGAATCCAAATCTTTCCAATCATGGTTTGAATCCGGATCCTATAAGGAGTCGAAACGGATCGGTCTGACCGGATTAAAGGGATCCTCCAGGGCCTATCTCTTATCCCGGTGGAGAGAGAAGGTGAGAGGTCCTATTCTGGTCATTACGCCTCATCTCCGTGACGCCGAATTCCTCCTCGAAGACTTCCGCTTTTTTCAGAGGGAAGGCAGCGGGATCGCCTGTCTCTTTCCTCAGTGGGAGACACTTCCCTATGATGAGATCCCTCCCCATCCGGAGAGCATCCGGGAGAGGGTCAATTGCCTCTTCACGCTCATGAGGGATGAAGGGGCGGTCATCTTCTCCTCTGTCAAAGCCCTGATGCAAAGGGTTCTCCTCTCTTCGGACTTAAAGAGATCGACCTATACCCTTACGAAGGGAGAAGAGGTCGAACGGGACCGCCTCGTCCATTTTCTTCATGAAGGCGGATATGCTTCCGCAAGGATCGTTGAAGAGAGGAGTGATTTCAGCCTTCGGGGAGCGATCATCGATATCTTTAGCCCGCTTTATGAGGAACCCCTCCGGCTCGAATTCGATGGAGACCGGCTGGAATCGATCCGGAGGTTTGACGTTGAAAGCCAGCGGTCGATCAGAGGGGCTGAGATGGAGAAGGCCACTCTTCTGCCTGTCAGAGATATTTCAAGAGATCCCTCTGCTCAGACCATGGCCACCCTCTTCGACTACCTTAAGAAAGGGGGATGGGTTTTTATCGTTGAAGGGGAAGAGGTGGAGAGGGAGGCAGAGGCCTTCTCCCATATGGCCGAAGCCCATTATGAGAAGGTCCGGGTTAAGAAAGGCTCTGTTCCTCTGCCCGATTCGCTTTACCTCCATTCTGAGGATCTCCTCAACACTCTCGGAAGATTTCAGACAGTCTTTCTCCAGGAAGGCCCTGTTGTTCCTCCCCGATGTGAGCGCATTTATCCATTGGATGTGGAGAGCAACGAAGATCTTCAGAGGGAGATCAAATCGATCTTTCAAACAGAAGAGCGTTCGGCCGAAGGTTCACCATTGTCCGTTCTCCTGAAACACCTTCGCCATTGGCATAGAAAGGGAGTGGGTGTCTTCATCGTCTCCCATACCCCGGGCCAGGCTGAAAGGATGAGGGACCTTCTCTCCCACTACGAGATCGCCTCCCGCCTCGAACGGGGGAAGAGGTTCTCTGAGGTGATGGAAGAAAGAGGAGTGATCACACTCCTCACCGGTCTGCTCTCCTCCGGGTTTCGAGCTTTTGAAGAAGGCTGGGTTCTATTGACAGAAGAGGAGATCTTCGGAGAGAGAAGAAAGCTGAGAGAGGAGAAACCGGGGAAACGTCTGCCGAAAGGGGAAGGCGCCCCTCTTTCCTCCTATGGTGAACTTCGCGAGAACGATTTTATCGTCCACACGGACTATGGCATCGGCCTCTACAGGGGGCTGAGACACCTGAAGATCGGGACCGTTTCAAACGACTACCTCCTCCTGGAGTATCTCGATGCTGATAAGATCTATGTTCCCGTGGACCGGCTCAATCTCATTCAGCGTTTCATCGGAGGCGACGGAAACCATCCCCGGCTCGACAAATTGGGAGGCCGCAGTTGGCAGAGGGCGAAGAAGAGGGCGAAGGACGCCATCTCGGAGATGGTCAAAGAGATTCTCGACCTCTATGCCGCGAGAGAGGCTTTCAAGGGAATAACCTTTGCTCCGATTGATCAATTCTACAGGGAGTTTGAAGCGGCCTTTGAATATGAGGAGACACCCGATCAGATCAGGGCCATCGAAGAGGTGATGAACGATATGGGAAACCCGAAGCCCATGGACCGGTTGGTCTGCGGGGATGTGGGATTCGGAAAGACCGAAGTCGCCCTCCGGGCGGCCTACCGCGCCGTGATGGATGGAAGACAGGTTGCGTTCGTGGTTCCCACCACTGTTCTGGCCCAACAGCACCACCAGACCTTTTGTGACCGGTTCAAGAATTATCCGGTCGTCATCGAGATGTTGAGCCGTTTTAAAAGCCCCCGGGATCAGAAGAAGATACTCCAGCGGCTGAGAGATGGGAAGGTGGACATCATCATCGGGACCCACCGGCTCCTCCAGAAGGATGTCTCCTTTCATGATCTGGGCCTGGTGGTCATCGATGAGGAGCACCGATTCGGCGTGAACCACAAAGAGAAACTGAAACAGATGAGGAGAATGGTCGATGTAATCACCCTGACGGCCACACCCATCCCGAGAACGCTCCAGCTGGCCGTCTCCGGGATCCGTGATCTTAGCCTCATTCAGACCCCTCCTGAAAACCGCCTTTCGATCCGCACCTTCGTGACCCGCTATGAGGATGAGATCGTCCGGGAGGCGGTTCTGAGAGAGCTTGCCCGCGGAGGACAGGTCTTCTTTGTTCACCATCGCGTCCAGAACATCTATTCGATGGCCGCACATCTCAGAAAGCTTGTTCCCGAGGCGCGGCTGGCCATTGCCCATGGTCAGATGAAGGAGAGGGAACTGGAGAAGGTGATGTTCCAGTTTGTGAGGGGAGAACATAACCTTCTGGTCTGCACGAGCATCATCGAGTCCGGCCTGGATATTCCGGCGGCCAATACGATCCTGATCAACCATGCCGAGCACTTCGGTCTCGCGGATCTCTACCAGCTACGGGGACGGGTGGGACGGGGAAGACATCAGGCCTATGCCTATCTTCTCATCCCCTCAGGCCTCTCCCTTTCGAGAGATGCGGCAAAAAGGTTCCGGGCGATTCAGGAGTTGAGTGCATTAGGATCCGGATTCAAACTGGCCCTCCAGGATATGGAGATCAGAGGGGCGGGAAATCTTCTGGGCCGTTCCCAATCCGGA
>Ga0315286_10003531_pt1 | contig 14832 bp, 17 predicted proteins | sample YL17G10_0_MG_FD_205038 | JGI IMG/M metagenome (GOLD analysis project Ga0315286, IMG submission 205038) | Sediment microbial communities from Yellowstone Lake, YNP, Wyoming, USA - YL17G10_0 | ecosystem: Environmental > Aquatic > Freshwater > Lake > Sediment | place: USA: Wyoming | collected...
AAGAAAGCAATCTGGAACTGCTGGACCCCTGAACAAGAGGGACACCTGAAGAACACTTCTTCGCCAGAAACTATTCAGTTGTCAAAGAGCTAACGGTTTAAACTACCGCGAAGCGGTTTCGTTCATCTCCTCTCAACAATTGGTTCTCTTTGCCCCTACGTACCCTTTGCGTTTTGAGAGGAGACCGGGGACCGAATTACTGTTGGCTGACCCTCTTTTCTCGGGTTTCAATCCTAAAAGGGGCGCACTTCGATTGCGTGGAGGGGATCGAGAATACTGCCTCTCTCCACCCGCAAGGAACGGTCCAACAACTGGCGCATTTCGTCATGATCTAAATGGTAATTGCTTCCCATGTCGTTCGGTGCCAGGCAGAGTTGCGCCAGGGTATCGACATAGCGCAGGGTGTTGTCTTTATCATATACGAGGATATGGCTGGGAATCGGATGCGACTGGTTGTGGACCACAAAAGCGAATCCGAATTTGCTCTGTGTCTCGCGCTGCCCCGAGCTTCCTCCCCCTCCTTGGCGCAATAGCTTATATTCAGGGATAGCAAAATATTGTTGATACGAATTGCGACTATCCCAATGATTCAGGGGTTCGGGCATGGCATAAACACGCTCCCTCCGCCTTTGTTTTCGGGGTTTCGAAATTTTTTCCATCGTGAATTTCTTTTTCCATGCACGTGGGTAAAACCCCTTATATTGTTCAAGAAGTCATTTGGTTCTGCTTTTTTTCATGAAAAGGTGGTATAATGAAGTGTTTTGAGGGGCTGCGCACTATGCGATTCGGATTTCATATCTCCATTGCCGGCGGATTTTCGAAGGTGGTTGAACGGGCTGAGGTTCGCGGCTGCGAAACGATCCAGTTCTTCTCGCGAAACCCCCGGGGATGGAAATATGGGCCTCTCGATCCTGAGGATGTGGAGCGATTTCGCTCATCGATCCAATCCTCCATCCTCTCTCCCCTCTTTCTCCACCTTCCTTATCTCCCCAATATTGCCAATCAGAAATCGAAATTTTATGAACGCTCAGTCGATTCCATCGTCACAGACCTGGAGCGGGCAGAGCAGTTGGGGGCTCAGTATCTGATCATCCACATCGGCCACAGGGGAGAGTCATCAGAGGATGAAGCGATTGAAATCGTGGCTCAAGGGGTGGATCGGGTCTTTGAAAGGGTGAACAATTCCGTCATTCTTCTCCTGGAGAACACGGCAGGACAGGGGTCAGAGGTCGGATATGCCTTTGAACAGATCAAGAGGATCATCGACAGGGTTCACGATAATAAAAGGATGGGAGTCTGCCTTGACACGGCCCATTCCTTTGAGGCAGGGTACGATCTTTCTAACAAGGATGGAATCGAACGGACGATCGATGCCTTTGATCAGACGGTTGGGCTGAAACGGCTTCACCTCTTTCACCTGAATGATTCAAAAACTCCTTTGGGTTCGAGAAAGGACCGGCACTGGCATATCGGTGAGGGCTATATTGGTCTTGAAGGATTTCGGTATTTAGTTAACCATCCTTTGCTAAAACACCTTCCCGGAATTATGGAGACCCCGAGAAGCGACACCGTTGAAGATCTAAAAAACATGAAGGTGATATCGAGTCTTGTCGAAAATGGATCGGATCCCCTGCAACTGCTCCGTCTCAACCCGACGGGACCTTGCCCGTCCTCTCCCTCCTCCGCTTCTTCACCAGGAGATAAAAGTAAAAGAAGTTGATGAGGCTGATTAAGGCCAGACTCAGGAACATGATCGGAAAGTTCGTTAGCCGGAGAATGATCCCCATGAGCATGGGTCCGACTGCCATCCCAAGGTCGCCCATGGCTGTTATGATGCCCATGGCCGGCCCCCGGGAGGCTCCTGCGAGGTCAATGGCATAAGCCATCAGGCAGGGCATAAGAAAGGCGTGTCCAGCCCCGGTGATGACTGCAACCACAATGAACATCGGAAGGGTTTTTGAAAAAACAAGCACAAGCATCCCGATGAAATAGGATACAAGGCAGGGCAGAAGGATGCTCTCTCGGCTGTAAAGGTCGACGATTCTCCCTCCTAGGCCCCGCCCCAGGATGAGGACAATGGCGTAAGCTCCGAAGAAAAGCCCGGGGTTCGATACCTCCTGGCTCACGGCATAGAGAGGAAAGAAAGCGGCCAGAGCTCCCCAGATGATGTGGGCCAGGAAAAAGATGAAGGTCGGCGGGAAAATTCTCAGCCCGATCCGGAAATCGCTCTCCGTAGATCCTTTCTCCAGGGGCATTGGCGCCCTGCTTTCGAGCTTGCTTGCCGTAAAAAAGGAAGACAGGGAAAGGGCGATGCAGACCGCAAAAAGAATGATGAACCCGAAGTGGTTGACCACGAACATCCCGCATGCAGGTGCCAGGGCCAGGGCAATATTGAAGGAGAGGAAGAAGTAGCTTAGGCTCTGGCCCCGCCGGGACTCGGAGGTGATGTTGGTGATGAACGTCACCGAGGCCGTGTTAAATGAGGCCATCCCCACTCCCTGAAGTACCCTCACGAGCAGGAAGGGCCAAAACGGCGGGGCAACGAGGTAGCCTGCAGAGCTGACCGCAAAGAGGAGGCTTCCTCCAACCATGAAGGTCTTCTCCGGGGTCCTGAGAAGCAACCTTCCGATAAACGGCCGGAGCACCAAGGATGCTATGCTCAGCGACCCGATGAGCACACCGATCTCCACCTCCGTTGCACGGAGCGTTAAAAGGTAGAGCGGGAGCGTTATCATGAGGGTTTGGCTCACCGATGACATGGAGAACTGGGAAAAAAAGGTGAGGACAAAATCGCGAGTCAGAAACTTTTGTTCGGCCATAACAAAGGGAATTGTAATGCCACAGCGCGATCGTTGTAAAGAGCCGTTGCCGGAGAAAGACCTCTTGATATCCTAAATAAATCTATTTATAATATTTTTCGGTCAAGGTTGAGCTAATCGAAAATTCTATTTAAAGGAGGATGTGGGTTATGAAACAGGTTCGTTGGTTGGTCGTGGTTCTTTCACTGGTCCTGATGGTTGTGGGTTGCTCGAAACCGCCCGAAGCGGAACAGAAGGCTGCAAAGTCTGCCATGGATGCCGCTATGTCGGCCGGCGCTGATAAGTATGCTGCCGCGGATTTTGGCGCTGCCAAGAAGAAATGGGATGGAGCAGAGGCCCAGATGAAAGACAAGAAGTACAAGGAAGCCAAAGAGGCTTACGTCGAGGTCAAGGCTGCCTTTGAAAAAGCGGCCAAGGGCGTGGAGGCCGGAAAGAAGGCGGTTGCTGATGAGGTCAACGCAGCCATGGCAGCCGTTGAAGAGGCATGGAAGAGCGTGGAGGCCTCGGCCAAGAAAGTGGAAAAGAAGATGAAAGACCAGAAAGACGCGTGGGCCGCCGATGTGAAGGCGATCGGCGAAGGTATGGCAAAGGTAAAAGAGATGGTGGCCACCGATCCCGCAGGGGCCAAAGCCAAATTGGGCGAAGTGAAGGCCATGGTGGAGAAATGGGGAAATGCCATCAAGGAGATGGCTGCTGCCCCGGCCAAACCAGAGCCCGCCAAGAAAGAGACCAAGGAAAAGAAGAACTAAGAAGATTTATCTTCTCCATCCGGTTGACCGAAGCGCCGCTGCCCACTGGCATCGGCGCTTCAATTTTATTGAATCAAAGATCATCCTCTTCAATGAAGAAACGTTGCCAATGGTGCACAGAGGATCCGATATACATTGACTACCACGATAGGGAGTGGGGTGTCCCTGTTCATGACGACAGTTGCCTCTTTGAGATGCTTGTCCTGGAAGGGTGTCAGGCGGGACTGAGCTGGTTGACGGTCTTAAGGAAACGTGAAAATTATCGAAAGGCCTTTGATGGATTCCGGCCCGAAGTGGTAGCAAAATATAATCCCAGAAAAGTCACCGAGTTACTCCATAACCCCGGCATCATCCGAAACAGATTGAAGATCGAAGCGGCCCTTCAGAATGCACGCTCTGTTTTGAAGATTCAGGATGAGCACGGGTCTCTGGATTCTTTTTTATGGGGCTTTGTTGGAGGAAGACCTGTTCGGAATGCCTGGAAGAGCTTAAAAGAAATTCCCTGCCAGACTCAGGAATCTGATCTGATGAGTAAAGAATTAAAAAGGAGAGGTTTTACGTTTGTTGGCACCAAGATTTGTTATGCCTTTATGCAGGCCGTTGGAATGGTGAACGACCACGAAATCACCTGTTTTTGCTACAAGAGAGTAAGGAAGTTAATCGAAGGATAAATCCAGATGTTAAAAAAAATGATCATTTTGTGAATGAGTGTCCTCCTTACGGTGGGAACCGTGACGGCCATTCAGCTTAATGACTGGGTTTCAAGGAATGGTTATGTGTGGCAAGGAATGGGTGTCAACCATTTCGGAGAGAAATATGCGACCACGGCAGACCAATGGCTCCTTCGAGGGTTTCTGAGTCCATTTGCTTGGCCGGCGATTGTTCTTATCTGGATCTTTTGGCTGGCCATGATCTTCCTGATCCTTTGGCTTGCGAGAAGGTTTATCAAATTCCGGACGCCCCGCATAAAGACATAATAAAAGAGGTTATCTGAGATGGAGAAATACTTGCTCGATGTTCTGGCGGAATTCTGCGCCGGTGCGAGATACGAAAGTTTGCCTGAGAAGATTATTCATCAAACAAAGCACTGTGTCCTTGATCTGATTGCGTGCGGGTAGGTTTGTCAGTAGCGCCGGGTGTGCGCAACCACCGTGCCCATGGTCCGGGGGTGATCGGTCCACTCCCCGGGAAGAGCCACGAGCCGCTCAAGAAAAGGACGCCCCCGTAATTGAGGGGATACCGGATCATCGAACATGAGGGTTGCCGCAAAAATAGAGATATGCTAATCTTTTTTTGATGGAATATATCAGCACACGGGGTTCTGCTCCGGCGATCCCCTCCCAAAAGGCCATCATTAAAGGGATTGCCGAGGACAATGGTCTTTATATCCCTTCTTCTTTTCCAAAACTGGGTGATCACCCCTTTGCTGGAATCGATCCAAAATCCTATTCGGCCAGGGCGGTTAAGATACTTAAAGCCTTTCTGACGGATTATTCAGAGGCTGAACTGACCTCAGCCTGCAAAACGGCCTATGCCGAAAACTTTGATTCTCCTTTAACGGCCCCTGTTAAATTCCTTAGAGATGGAACAGCGGTTCTCGAACTCTGGCATGGCCCCACCCTGGCCTTCAAAGACATGGCGCTTCAGCTCATGCCCCGTTTGCTCACAACGGCCATCCAGTCCGGGGGAGAGGGCTATAAGGTGGTTATTCTTGTGGCCACCTCAGGGGATACGGGCAAGGCCGCCCTGGAGGGATTTGCCGACGTAGAGGGAGTCCACATCCTTGTCTTTTATCCCCATGAGGGCGTGAGCGAAATTCAGCGTCTGCAGATGGTGACCCAGCGGGGTTCGAATACCGGGGCCTGTGCGGTCATCGGCAACTTTGACGATGCCCAGACTGGGGTCAAGAAGATCTTCTCCGATTCGGGAATCAATGGCCGGCTGGAGGAGTCTCACTATCGACTCTCGTCCGCCAATTCGATCAACTGGGGACGCCTCGCTCCACAGGTTGTTTATTACTACACGGCCTATGACGAGATGGTGATTGCAGGAAAGGTCAGGCGCGGTCAAAAGATCAATGTCTGCGTTCCCACGGGAAACTTCGGGAATATCCTTGCTGCCTATTATGCCATCCGGAGCGGATTGCCCGTTTCCAAACTGATCTGCGCCGCCAATATCAATAAAGTCCTGACCGATTTTATCCGAACCGGGGTCTATGACCGGAGGAGGGAATTTTTAAAGACCGAATCTCCCTCCATGGATATTCTGATCTCTTCAAATCTCGAACGCTTACTCTATGAGTTGGTGGGTCGAAACCCCGCATGGGTTTCCGACTGGATGAGGCAGTTGTCAGATCAAGGGTGGTATCAGATCCCCCGGGATGCCCTGGACCAGCTCCAGTCCCTGTTTTATGGGGGGTTTGCTGATCATCAGGAGACGTCTCTGGCCATCAAGGAGGTCTATGAAAGGGATCACTATTTGATCGATCCCCACACGGCGGTCGGATACAGTGTTTTGCAGAGATACCGGGAGGAAACGGGCGATCAGACCCCAGCGGTTCTGGCCTCTACCGCAAGCCCGTTCAAATTCAACCACGCTGTGCTGGAAGCCCTTGGACGGGATGCCTCCCACAAGGATGAATTCTCGCTGCTCCAGGAACTTGCCTCTCTCACAGGCCAACCCGTCCCTGCCAAACTGGCCGAACTAAAGTCCCTGCCGGAACTTCATCGGGGTGTGTGCGAAAAACAGGAGATGGCGAAGGTCCTCTATCAATTCTTGGACATAGCGCAAGGAGCATAGCGAAACTACTTCCACTTTCCCACCCAGTCCGATATCATCTGGCCGAGTCTTTTCTTCTGGCTTTCATTCAGGTTCTTCTGAAAACCGAGCATCAGATCAAAGGCCCTATTGATACGCTGGGTTTCAGCCCGCATGGATTCCTGGAGAAGGGAGGTCATCTTCTGAATATCCGGGTCTCCTTTCAGGCCTTCCTCTCTAATCTTGGCCATGGCCTCCTTTTTCTCAACCTGTCCGTCCTGGAAATTCTTTCGAATGTCGAGTTTCAGTTTCTCCAGCTGAATCTTCTGTTCGGCATTTAGATCAAGCTTGTCCGCCGTTTTATCTACCCTTTTGATAAAGATCTTCTCCGCCTGATTCAAGACATCCATCTTGGGATGACAACCTGCGAGAGAGGTCCCTAAGAGAAGAACCATGAAGACATCAATGATATATCGCTTTGGTTTCATGATTTTTTCCTCCTTATGTCTGATTTATGCTCTTGCATTCCGACGAAGGGTGCGAATTTTCTCCATAAACCGTTTCACGCGGCGACCTTCAACAAAATTATTCCCCTTTCCATCCCTCTTAAAGTAACTCCCCACGATAAATCCATCGGCCTTATCAAAAACCTTGTGAATATTCTCCGGTGTTACACCACTCCCAATTAAAACAGGCAAATGCGTATGCTGCTTTACCACATCCACATCCGAAGGTTTGGCCTCTTCGCCTGTCATTTCTCCGGAAACGATGATCGCATCGGCCATACCCCGCTCGGTGAGGTCACGGGTTTCAATCGGCAGGCCACGATCCGCCAACGGTGCAGCGTGTTTCACTCCTACATCAGCAAATATTAAGACCTCTGATTTCAGGGCACTCCTTAACCGTAAGGTCCTATGACTGGCTCCCTGGATGATTCCCTGCTCTGAGACCACGGCATTCATGTGGACATTCACCCTGATAAAATCAGCTCCAATTGCTGTGGCGATTGCAATCGCCGACTCAGCATCATTGCGCAAAGCGTTTACTCCGACAGGGACATTTGTTTTTTTGATGAGCTCTCTTCCGATAGCAGCCAATGAAGCGACTGTTTCTTGGGGAAGCCGACCCGGGGAAAAGGGTTTATCCCTGAAATTCTCGACAATCAATCCGTGAACACCGGCCTTGACCAGAATATCACCCTCTTCCAGGGCTTTCTTGTAGATGCCTTCCATTGAGCCGTCATAGAGCGGAGACCCAGGAAGAGGAAGCAGGTGAATGCATCCAATCACTGGTTTTTCAGAACCGAACAAATTTTCAAAAGACCTTTGCTTCATGACCCCCCCATATCTTAACAAAAAGACATGGCCGTGACCGTGTCAGTAAACCCTTCGATTCCCAATATAAAGAATTATAAGATACCTACGGTGGACAGGCCAATGGTGTGAATCAAGGCTTGAAGGCCTCAACAAGGGCGTCCATATGTTCTCCCGGCCGGAGGGGGAGGATGTCGGCTTGGTCCAGAAACTTCATTAATGTTATCCCTGCTTCCCCAGTTTCTCTTTTTCCTTGGTCAGAATGGCGATATGTCTTATTTCCTCGTTTGCGAGGGCATTGATCTGGTCCCTTCCAAAGGCCTCTGGAACGGCCATTTTCATGGTGGTGTAGAAGACGACCGAATCCTTCTCGAATTGGATCGCGAGATCGAGGACCTCCTGGGGAGTTTTCAATTTCGAGACGAGTCCAGGGATGTCTTTATTTTTGACGAAGACATGGCTGTCAGCGGTGGCCTTAATATACATCAGCATCTCTGGATCTGCCCCGAAGAGATCTTCCTTTTTGGCCGCTTCCGGCAATTGGTTTCTCAGTTTTTCAAAAAGCTCGATATGATGGCTCTCCCAGGTGGCCAGTTCGTTAAAGAGTTTTTTCGCGGGGCCTTCCTGAGTTTGTTTTGCCGCAGTTTCATAAAAGAGTTTTCCGTTCCTCTCAATCTGAACCCCGACCTCAAAGATCTCATTGGCATTTAAGTAGATGGACATGTTGGACCCCTTAGAGTAAATTATTTCATGTAGTGTAGCCCTTTATGGGCGCAAATGGAATGACCATTATTAAATTAATGTCTTTAACCTATACTGACACTGTCACTGGCACTTTATTTTCTAATAATTATAGGGGACAGGGGAGGATAAATCAAACGAATACCTTTCCCATCTAATAAAGATTGACACTATTGAAAGTAATCCCGACAGTTGCAAAAACGGCCATGGGCATGCCCTTCTCCAAGGCTTCGGAAGGCGGCTGTCTTGGAAATGACGGGCGGGTAGGGAGTGGGGGTTGCCCTCGAGATGACGGGCAGTTCTATCGGAGTTGAGATGGCATTTGACTGCGTGAGAAAGGGAGGAGAAATTGTCATGGTCGGATTTCCAAAATGGTGTTGACTATTCGACTAATGGCAAGAAGGCCTTTTGTTCTTTTGATAATAGAAGTATAGGGATCCGCTTCGCTTGCTCCACCCTTCGAGGCTTTATTACGGAATAGTATCGAAATAAAGGGGCCAATTTTGGCTTAAACCCGCACTATTTTTGGGATGGGAGCGAGGCAAGGTCACTGATAGGTCAAACCGATGATGGACCTTCCCCCTTTTCTTGTATGAGAATCCTTTTTAAACAGGCCTCGAACCGTTGATCATCTTCAAACGACCGTTTCTTTGGCCCCTTCGTTCTCCCCCCGCCCCTGCGGAATTTCGCCTTGATGTAACGCTCTTCCAAAAGGAAATCGATCTTGTCCGAACGATACTCCCGGCCCGCCGGGCTCAAACCCCTCGCCCCCTTCCCGAGGACGATGGCTGCGAGGCCCCAGTCCTGAGTAACGACGATGTCTCCGGTCTCCGTCGAATTGATAATTTTCAGATCCGCTTCCTGAGGGTCATTCCCCACCATAACATGATGATCCCATTCGATGTGGTGACTGAAATTGGCTACGGTTACCATGGGGACATCATATTTTTCTGCCACCTTTATGCAAATGTGCAGGGCAGACTTTGGACAGGCATCGGCATCAACGAGGATTTTCATGGGAAGCTTTTAATCTCTCTTGGCATCTGTCTGGCCCGGTATCCCTTGACCGGGGTTTGGCATGAATGCCTGGCCTTCATAGAATAAAAAGGGCAGAACCCTCCGGTCCTGCCCCTTCTTCTCTCTGTTTGACGTTTTCCACCGGTGTCAATTACTTGCTCATAAGATAATCGTGAATGGAGTTGGCGGCCTTTCGGCCCGCACCCATGGCGAGGATCACCGTGGCTGATCCAGTCACAATGTCTCCACCTGCCCAGACGCCCGGTTTGCTCGTTTTCCCTGTTTCAAGATCGGCCACAATATAGCCTCTTTTATTGAGGTCCAGCCCCGGGGTGGTGGTGGGCAATAAGGGATTGGGACCTGCGCCGATGGCAACGACCGCCAGATCACATTCCAGTTGAAATTCCGAGCCCTTGATGGGAACCGGTCTCCGTCTTCCTGATTCGTCCGGCTCCCCTAATTCCATCCGAAGACATTCAACCCCCGTGACCCAACCGTTATCATTCCCCAAGAATCGGACAGGGGCCGTGAGGAGATAGAACTGAACCCCTTCCTCTTCGGCATGATGGGTTTCTTCAATACGGGCAGGCATCTCATCCCTCGATCGGCGATAGACGATTTGGACCGTCTCCGCCCCCAACCGGAGGGCCGTCCGGGCTGAATCCATGGCAACATTTCCTGCACCGAAAACAGCGACTTTCCTTCCACGGGCAATGGGGGTATCATATTGAGGGAAAAGGTAGGCCTTCATCAAATTGGACCGGGTCAAGTATTCGTTGGCCGAATAGATGCCACAGAGATTTTCTCCAGGGACGTTCAAGAACTGAGGGAGCCCAGCGCCCAGGCCCAAAAAGACCGCATTATATTCCTGGAGCAGTTCATCCACTGTCTCGATCCTTCCAATGACGGAATTGACTACCACTCTGACTCCGAGCTTCGCCAGATAGTCGACCTCGGCCTGGACAATGTCCTTGGGGAGCCGGAATTCAGGGATGCCATAGATCAGGACGCCGCCGGTTTTATGAAGGGCCTCAAAGATAGTCACCTCGTGTCCTTTCAGGATAAGGTCTCCTGCCAGGGTTAACCCTGCCGGACCGGATCCCACGACGGCGACTTTCTTTCCCGTGGGAGGCGCCTTTTCGGGGATGAAGACCCCTCCTTTATCCCTTTCCCAATCCGAAGCAAACCTCTCCAGGCGGCCAACCGCTACGGGATCATCCTTTTTCCCCACGATACACAATTTTTCGCACTGGTCTTCCTGGGGACAGACCCTGCCTCAGACCGCCGGAAGGCTGTTTCGTTCCTTTAGTTTCCGGGCCGCTCCGTCGAAATCGCCCTCATGGATCAGTTTAATAAAGGCCGGGATGTCGATTTCAACAGGGCATCCATCGATGCATTTGGGTTTTTTACATTGGAGGCAGCGATTTGCCTCAAGCTGTGCCAATTCGGGATTGTATCCAAAAGGGACTTCATTAAAATTCTTGGCCCTCACTTTAGGCTCTTGCTCGGGCATCTTTTGCCGTGGGATTTTCTGCTTCTCTTTCTTTTCGACCATCTTGACCCCCTTTATTTTCCTTCCTTCGTAAACCGCTCCATGGAGGCTTTTTCTTCCGGGAAGTAGGCCCGCTGCCTTTTCACCAGCTCATCATAGTCAACTGCATGGCCGTCGAACTCCGGACCGTCCACGCAAACAAAACGGGTCTTTCCTCCAACCGTGACCCGGCAAGCCCCGCACATCCCGGTGGCATCGACCATGATGGGATTCAAACTGACCATTGTTTTAACCCCGTACTCCTTCGTCAACTTACATAAAAATTTCATCATGGGGACGGGGCCGATCCCACAGATCAGTTTCACGTCCTTTCGCTCGTCGAGTATCTTTCGTAAGACATCCGTGACAAATCCATGATGACCATAGCTCCCGTCATCCGTGGTCACCCTCAGGTCATGACTGGCTGCTTTCATCTCCTCTTCCAGGATCAGGAGGTCCTTTGTCCTGCTGCCGATAATGGCGATGACGTGATTCCCCGCTTCTTTATAAGCCTTTGTTATGGGATACATGACGGCTACCCCTGTTCCACCGCCGACACAGATCACGGTTCCCAAGACTTCAATGTGGGTCGGTTGTCCCAAAGGCCCAATAATATCGGTGATCGTGTCTCCCACGTTGAGGGTCCTTAAGAGAGCCGTGGATTTTCCTACCACCTGGAAGATCAGGTCGATGGTGCCTGCAGAGGGATCTGTCCCTCCCATGGTCAGAGGGATCCTCTCCCCTGTTTCGTTAACCCGTAAGACCACAAACTGACCGGGCTTTGCCTTCCGGGCAATTCGGGCAGCCTCGACTTTAAAGTGGCACACCGTTTTTTCGGCCATTTCTCTTTTAAAAGTGATCTTATGCAATCTTACTCCTCCTTTCGATATGGGCCGTGTTGAACCCGGTCAACAAAAAACCGTAGACTCTGGCCGGAATATCCCCACGGGAGCGATGATCAGAGGCCACAGAGGTTGGCCATGGGGCTCCACAAAACTTGTTTACTATATATAAACCGAATGGAAATGTCAACTCCCCAGCGTTTATCCCAGCCTTATTTAATGTCACTGATCAGGACCCCCAATTTCAACTTGACAGATGAGAAAATTTAGATGACAATTGGTTTAACAAACTTTACAGAAGGTTTTTGGGATCCCCCAGAGACTCTTTAGAAAGCCATGGGGGATTAAATTTATGGGGGGAGGAAAAGGATGAACCCAAAGCTCTACGTTGGAAATCTTCCCTTTGGAGCCTCAGAGGAAGACCTGAAAAAATTTTTTTCTGAGGCGGGGACGGTTCAATCGGTCAAAATCATTATCGATGCCTATTCGGGAAGGCCCAAGGGATTTGGGTTCGTGGAAATGGCTTCTGAGGAGGATACCCAGAAAGCGATTTCACTCCTGAACGGGAAGACCATGATGGAGCGGGCCTTGATCGTGAGTGAAGCTCGACCTCAGAAAAAAGAGGGCTCCTTCAAGGGAAGACAGGATAGAAACAGGTAACCCTGATCAGTAACAGGGAGAGGAGAAACGATTGTCCTTAGAAGTTAAGGTTCAAAACAATCAGATTGAGAGTGCCATCAAGACCTTGAAGCGCCAACTCATCCGGGATGGTGTATTAAAGGAACTGAAGAACAGAAGAGCCTATGAAAAGCCATCGGTTAAGAAGAAGAGAAAACAGCGGGAAGCCAGAAGACGAAGACAGAAGGCTGCTCGCAGGCAATCAAGGCAGGGATAGTTCCCCTCTCAACCCAGAAACCGGGTCATTTGTGGTCCGGGACATTCACGGCCATCCAGAGATGGCCTTCTTCGTTTTTTAGAAGGCCTTTTCGGGAGAGGAGAACCATTGCCTCGGAGGAAAAGGCCGCCACATCCTTGAAATCGAGAATAACCTGGTCGATTTCGTCACAGATCGCCTTCTCGAGCCGTCTCACCAATTCTTTTGCCCCATCCCGATCGATCGATCCCTCCAGCCGGACAAAAAGGGTTTTAAGACGTTCATTATAAAAAGCATAGAGTTTTAGGGCATCGGCTGCCTTTTGCCCCAAGAGAATTCTCTTTTCGGCGATTTTCTCTCCGACGCGTTGTATCAGGTCCCGGGTGCTTTTCAGAGGAATGGTATCATTCATCTTCTGTAGGGTCCTTGAGAGGTTTGGAATGGGAGCCTCTGGGGTCTTCTGGATAATGGTCCGGTAGGCGATATTCGAAAGAACCCGGGTAAAGAACCGCTGCTGGGGATGAAAAACCCTCTTAATAATTGAGCCCCAGGAATATCCCTCTTTACACAACCAATTAAAGCCCTGCTGAAGGGTCTCTTCCGTCATCAGTTTTGGCCTATAGACGACCGTTGCCCCATTATATTTGCTCCAATCCTTGTGGAGAAGCCTTCCCTCCGACTCGATTCTCTGAAATACGGGTGTCCCGGGCAGTGGGGTGAGGACAAAATAGGTGGGAAGTTCGATTCGATTCCGTTCACAGAACCGGAGGGTCCTTTCAAAAACCCCCTCATCATCGTGGTCTAATCCAAAGATAAAACCCGCCACGATCATGATATCGTGATCATGGAGAGCCCGGAGGGCCTCTTCGAACTCGTGGGCTCGGTTAAAAGACTTATTCACTTCTTTTAGGTTTTCGGCTGAGAGGGATTCCACGCCGACGAACAAGGACACACACCCGCTCTCTGCAGCAAGCTTCAGGAGTTCTGGATCGCGGGTCAGGGTCAGGCTGGCCTGGCCGGCCCATTTCTTTTTGAGGGGTTTGAGTCGGGTGAAGAGCTCCCTGGCATGTTGGCGGTTTCCTGCGATATTATCGTCAATGAAGACGATAAATTCTCCCTCAAGCCGCTCCACTTCCGCGATGACTTGATCCACAGGTCGGCATCGATAGGTCTTTCCGAAGAAATGGGTTACATGGCAGAAATCACACTGGTGAGGACAACCGCGGGTCGTCTGGACACAGTTGACGGTCATGTAGGCGTCTTTTCGAAGAAGATCGAGTCGGGGGCGGGGAAATCCTTCCATGGAGCAGTAATCCTCCGCCCGATAAAAGGGTTTTAGGTCCCCCCTTCGGACATCTTCGATCACGTGTGACCAGACCTGTTCCGCCTCGCCGAGCACGACGGAGTCCACATGCTCTTTTACCTCGAGGGAACAACTCGAGGCATGAGGCCCGCCCATGACGACCGGAACCCCCCTTTGCCGAAACCGATGGGCAATTTCATAGGCCCTCTTCGCGTGCATCACCATTCCGGTGACTCCCACCAGGTCGACCTCTTCTTCAAAGTCAATGGGCTCCACGTTTTCGTCTGTAATCTTGACGTCGATCCCGGATGGGGTGAGAGCGGCTAGGGTGGTTAGCGTCAGGCGCGCAAACCAGATGTTTTTGATCACTTTTTGGGAATGGCTGATAAAAGGGTCTTTATAAGCTGGATCGATCAATCGAATCTTCAAGAAGAAATTCTCCTTAAGAAAAAACTTTGACGGGGTCGTGTAATAAGGATACTTCCGAATGACTCCATTCCGGGAAATAGCAACCCATTCATTATAATAACCGATTTGCCAAAGGGTATCAATTGCTCCTGGATCTCATTCAGGGTTGTCAGAGAGATTATAATAGTTTGTTTTGCAGGTATCCCTTAGCAGGGTCAGCGATTCTTTCACCTCGTTAAAGGATTTTTTCAAGGTTTCGTATTTTTTCTCCAGATCCATATTTTGTGCCAGAGCCTCCTCCAGTCTTATGTGGAGTTCTTTATTCTCCTCAGAAAAATGGGAGACCTCTCTTTCCTTAAGCCTCCCTTTAATTCGAAGGATGTCATTTTGCTCGATCTGGGCCTCCAAGGTCTGAATTTGGCTAAGGGCCTGGTCTCTCTTCTGGGTCCCTTGGGCCAAGGTCTCTTTTAAGGTTTTT
>Ga0315286_10003532_pt1 | contig 14832 bp, 12 predicted proteins | sample YL17G10_0_MG_FD_205038 | JGI IMG/M metagenome (GOLD analysis project Ga0315286, IMG submission 205038) | Sediment microbial communities from Yellowstone Lake, YNP, Wyoming, USA - YL17G10_0 | ecosystem: Environmental > Aquatic > Freshwater > Lake > Sediment | place: USA: Wyoming | collected...
CGACCGCCGCCGCCCCCGCCGGGGAGATTACGCCCATCAGGAGCGAATGGTCGTACCGGCCCTTTTGCAGAGCGTTCTTCTGCTCCTCCCGCTTGGCCAGCACCTCCGTGATCGTGGTCCCTTTCGGCAGGTTGACCGCCAGGGCGACCAGGGCCGGCGACCAGGTGCTGTGGGTCCCGATGATTTGCGACACTTCCGCCAGGCTCGCGTCGATCTCGCTGCGCCGTTGATCGGCGGTTTCGAGCATCTTGGCCACGTCGGCCAGTCCGGCGATCTGGCGATCGTGGCTCACCAGGGATTGCTGTCGGCTCGCCAGCTCCCCGCGCAGGCCGTAGACGTGGACGGCGTCGAACGTCGCTGCGACCGCCAGGGCCAGAAACGCGAGGGTCGCCGCCGCGATTCGCAGCGGACGGCTGCGCGGCGGCAGCTCTGCCCCATTCAACAAGTCAATCTTGAACATCGCGCACGGACCTCATGGCTAAACCCAGTGCTACGGCAAACAGGGGGCCGCGCTCGGCCAGCCCGCTCTTGCACACCGCCCGGGCGCAGGGCAGCGATGTCAGCGGGTCCCACTGCTCGACCTGGTGGTCCAGCAGATCGCCCAGGGTTTCGATCACCGGCTGGGCCTGGGCCAGTCCCCCGCACACCAGGACCCTGTCCACCCCCGGGCCCGATTTCCTCGCGCCCTGGTAGCGCATCGTCTGGAGCACGCGCTCCGCCAGCGGCGCGCATGCCTCCCGGAGGCTCGATCGCAGGGTCTCGGGCGCAATCCCCGACTCCTCGGACCCCTCCAGGGCGGCGACGACCGCTTCCCGGCCGGCCTTCGTGCTCCGGGCGAGGTGATCCACGATCCCCGCGCCCGCGCAGGCGATATCCAGAACAAACGGCAGCTCGTCGTCCGACACGATCGCCAGGTTCGTGTAAGCGCTTCCCACGTTCAGCACCAGGGCGGTTTCTTTCGGCTTGCGGATCGCGCAGGCCTCCAAGCAGTTGAGCAGGGCCAGCCCGTCCACGTCCATCGTGACGCAATGGGTTTCGCCCCGCGTGCACAACTCCCGGAGGCGCTCGATTACGCCTTTTTTGGCCGCCGCGAGGATGCCGGTCGTTCGCTCGGCCTTCTGGTGAGCGTGCCTCCTCGCCTTGGCGGACGGTCCTCGGAGCACCTGGTACGCCACAGCGCCCTCGTGGAGATCGAACGGACAGACCTGGGCCGCTTCCAGCTCGACGGCGGAGGCCAACTGCTTTTCGGGCAGGGCGGGCAGCTCGAACGTGCGGACCGCGACATCGGGTCCGGACAGGCCGCACACCACGTCCTTCCTGCGTCCGAGCACGTACACGCAGCGATGGATCGCCGCCGAGGTCTTCTCGGCGACGTCATCCGACGATGACGCCCCGTCGATCCCGGCCCGCGCCAGGCCCGCGACGATGAAACGATCCCCCTTGCGGTGAACCCAAGCCGCCTTGACCGCCGTCGTCCCGATGTCCAGCCCGATCACTCGAGGGCGCCTCAATACCAACCCGTGAGCCAACGTCATCCTTTCCGTTTGCACCAGCGTGACACCGTCCAGGGCCGATCGCGGCGGCGATGGTACAGTCCCATCAGTCTTCCGACCATCGTTCGATCTCGAAGATCGCCGCCACGTCGTCTATGATAACGCTCCTCGCGTTCTGGTCAAAGTAGAAATATCCGGAGTTCTTCATCTCGAAGCTGTTTGCGATGATGGCCCCGTAAAAGCTGCCGCCATTGTACAGGTCCACGTTGGCGCTGGGGGCGTAGACGGCGGCATACGTATTGTCTTTGGCCTTGAGGCTGATCTGCGTGCAGGTGGGCAGGCCGTAGATTCGCAAGTACTGCGAGCTGGGGTTCTCGTTGGTGAATCCCGTACCCTCCTTGCTCTCGAGACTGATCCCAATGTACAGATCGAGCTTGGCGCCGGCTTGCACTCGCACCTCCGCACCGTTCAGCAGAATCATCGCGGTGTCAACGCTGATGATCGTCGGCCAGGGCGGCGTGTGCAACGTGTCCGGCGCGATCTCCACGACGGCCGCGTTGGGCAGCATCAAGCTGGCATAGCTGTACCGGCCCTGGGGCAGAACCATCGAGCCGGTGATGACGGGTCCGGGGACCAGGCCCGTTGGCGCGGTGACGGGCGGGAAGACCAAAGGGTCCGCCGCGGCGTAGGTGTCGCCCGTGATGACCGTTGATGCCTTCGTATCGACCACGCCGTCCGGATTGCCGCCCGGCCCGCAGACAACGTCGCCCGTGATGTTCACGCCGGCCTTGAGAACTATGGCGTTGTTCTCCGTGCTGTTCGTGTGAAGCTCGATATCACCACCAAACGTCGCATTCGTGAAGACGGTGAGGTCCTCCTCGACGCCGATGCCCCTCCAGCGGGAGCCGACGGACAGGATGGTATGGACCGTCTTGCTCCGCCCCGCGCAGGTACCGGTCGAGTCGATCTGGTAGCGGCGGCGGGCTTCCAGGATGCTGATCGTGTAGCTGTATTGGGCATTCGTGGCGCCCGGCAGGGTCCCGGCGATGGTCCGGGGGAACGGCGCGTCGCTCCAGGAGAATTCGTTGGGGTTGATCAACTTCTGCTGCATCCAGAAGATGGCGTCGGCCACGCCGGCGTCCGCCGCCGTGCGGGCGGAAATCCCCTGGACGCTCCGCACCGACAGGATTCGCGCGTGGTAGCCCAGCTCGAGCATCGACATCGCCAGGATCCCGACAATGGCCCCGATCGTCGTCACCAGCACGAGCGTCATGCCCGCGCGTTGGATTGTCCATCGCCTTTTCATCTTGCCATCCTTTCGAAAAAGAGTTGAAACCACGAAGAGCACGAAGATTAAGAGTGGTTCGCAGAGCTGTCATTGCGAGGAGCGCAGCGACGAAGCAATCTCAACCCCCCTGATGGGGATTGCTTCGCGTTGCTCGCAATGACATATTGCCTGGCTTCGCTCCAATGCATTTCTTCGTGACCTTCGTGGTTTCAAAGAGCGGATTATTCGTTGTGCCTGGTGGCGGTTACGGCTATGGTCTGGTCCGTCTTGCCGTTGTTGAGGACCAGGGCCATGTGAATGCACGCCCCGGACCGCGTGAACGTGCAACTCGTCACGTTGCGGGCGATGGTCTGGGCGGCGGGACTGGTCCCGATGTTGCCCTGGGTGAGGTTGAGGGTCTGGGCGCCCGCGTCATAGGCGAACTGGGCGAACCGGTCGACCGCCAGGACGCCCGGCGCGCTGTAGTAGCGGACCTCGATGGACGTGCCGCCCTCGGTCGGGTTGGTGTAGTCGGCCGAGGCCTTGCGCATGATGCGGTCGAAGAGCAGCCGCGCGGTGTACGCGTCGTTCGCGAGATTGCCGTTGACACGCTCGTACGTCCGGTTGAAGTCTTTGTGATTGGCCGCAAGGACATTCATGACGGCCAGGAACATGATCGAGCTGACCGTCATGGCCACCGTCATCTCCACGAGGGTCATGCCCCCCCTGGTGCGTTTGTATAGACATCCCCGTTTCATCATTACCCCTCTCACCGGTACGTCGTCAGACTGACGCGGTTCGGGCTGGCCGAGGCATCGCCTATCCCATAGTTGTTCAGGAAGGCCACCCCGACGTGGAGCCTGGCCGGGTGCCAGGCGTTCTCGGTCAGATCCGGATTCGTATACGCCAGTCTCACGTAAAAGTTCATGCGGTCGGCCACGACCCGATAGGTGTTGAGCGTCGTGAATCCGCTCGGGGCCGCCGGGCACCCCGCCGCGCCGCCGGTGATCGTCACCGTACCCAAGCTGCTCAGAGGGGAGCCCGCAACGGTCGGGTCGTACAACGCCGGCTGCGTGCTCCGCCAGCCTTCCAGGAGCAGCAGCGCCAGACGGCCCGCGGTGTTGTACGCATCCGCCCGAACCGCCTGCTTTACCGTAAGGTAGCGGGCCGCCATCGCCGCCGTCACGATGACCGTGACCAGGAGGATCGAGACCACCACCTCGATCAGCGTCAAGCCCCGCGACCGGGCGCGCCGCCCATCCTGAGCCAATCTCACAGCTCCTGCAGCAGACATGACCACCCATCCTGTCCAAAGTCAATCCTGTGGGGGCGGCAACCGCCACCCCCGCAGGTTCAAACACGTCCCAACGGCGTCTTGGTATGTGACTGTCGCTATTATACCATGATTCTCACAGAAAATAGGCGACCGTACCCACTACGGGGGGTTCCAGACGGTGGTAGCAAGACCAGTTAAAGGAATGGTTACGGTTAAGGTCCGCGTGGGGGGAGTAAGACCCGCTGGCGCAGTGACCGTGACCGTAATGGTCGCCACCACAGTACCATTCATGGTATACGAGGCTACATAGCTTCCCACATTGAAATACTTGCCTGCGAGATCGCCGTCCGTAATCCCAATACCGACGAAACCGCCGGCACCACTCAGTGCCCCCACCCCCGTCATGATACCCTCATTTTCGGCGGCAAACGCTCGCAATGCGGTCACAATCGTGCCGGCGCCGGCTCTGCCTTCCGTCCACTTGGCCGAGTTGATCCGTCCTGTCATCATCGGCGCCAAGACGGCGGCCAAGATGGCGACGATCAGGATGACGACCATCAGTTCAATCAGTGTGAAACCTTTGCTTCTTCTCATCCTCATTTGCCCTTTCTAAAGAAAGAAATCTCTCAAAAGCCCCTTCTTAACAATGGTTCGTACACGTCCGTTGCCATGATTTGGCCGGACCTCCCTGTTCAGCCCCTGCTACTGCCGCACGTCCCCAGTCGTGCGCCTGAGATTGCTTCGCTTCGCTCGCAATGACATACAGCGTCTATGTCATTGCGAGGAGCGGAGCGACGAAGCAATCTCCTCCCGCATCAGCGCGGAACTTGCCAAATGCGGCATCACCTGTTTTCCAACCCGCCTCCTTTCCCCCGTGGGCGCGCTGCGCCCTGGTCCCCCCGAGGGAGGCTTGCAGGACTTGGCGTCGCGTTCGTCTGATTCACTCTTTTGTCCTCACAGTTCCTCGGATTCCGTATCGCCGGCTCCATCACGGGGCTGCGATTTCGACTTATTACTGGACTTCTACAAAATAGACATTCAGCCTATGTTCTTCAAGGAAATCTGTTTCAAGATTTCCTTGAAGAATCGGCCTAAGTTGTTTCTTGTCAATCACTTACGGCTTGAGATGGAAAAATCGTGAAACCGATCTTTCCCTCCCAAAGCAGGCCGAATGTTCATTCTGCAAAACTCCAGTTATTATTGTACCGCCCTGTCCATGCCCTCGGTCATCGAGAAGATGGGCATATAGAGCGCCAGCAGGACGACCAGGACGATCGCGCCAACGAGGACGATCATCGCCGGCTCCAGGACGCTGATCATCGTCATCACGGTCACATCGACCTCCTTCTCGTAGTACGTGCTGCTCCGGTCGAGGACCTGGGGCAGCGACCCGCTCTCTTCCCCCACCTGGGTCATCTTGACCATCAGGGAGGGAAAGACCTTGTTGCCCGACATGCTCAGGGCGATGCCGATGCCCTCGGCGATCTGCTCTCTGGCCTTGACCAGGGCATCCTTGATGATGTCGTTCCTGGTCATGCCCTCGACGATCTCGATGGCCTTGAGGACGGGCACACCCGCGCCGAGCAGGGCGGCCATGGAACGCCCGTAGGTGGCGATGAAGGCATATCGGATGATCCTGCCCATCAGGGGCAGCCGCAGCCAGAGCCGGCTGAAATCCCTGTGCCCCGCGGCGGTCCGATCGTACAAGCTCAGGAGAATGACGAAGGCGGCGAATCCCCCCAGCACGTAGTGGACGTTGTGCAGGAGCCAGTTGTAGACCGCCAGAAAGCCCACCGTGAAGGCGGGCAGCTTCGACCCGAAATCCTTGAAGATGTCCAAAAAGCGCGGGATGATCAGGACCATCATCGTGACGACGATGAGGATGACGAACCCGATGATGAACGCCGGATAGGCCATCGCCTTTTTGACCTTGCGGTTCAATTCGTCCCTGCGGTCGTAGTTATCGGCCAGACGCGTCAGAACGTTGCTCAGGGTGCCGCTGCTCTCGCCCGCGAGGATCATCGCCTGGAAGAACGAGTTGAAGACCTTGGGGTACTCCTGGAGGCTCTCGTAGAAGCTCTCGCCGGTCTTCATCTTCTCGGAGACCTCGCGGAGGACCTGCTGGAGCTTGCGGTTGTCGATGTCCTCGCAAATCGTGTCGATGGCGTCGGTGATGGTGACGCCGCCGTCGATCATCGTGTTGAGCTGCCAGCAGAAGGAGGCCATGTCGTGCGAGCGGACATGGAGCCGGCGGCGGCCCTTTACCTTGTCGCCGACGGCCAGCGAGACCTCTTCGAGGCTGATGGGCGTGAAGCTCTTTTCCCGCAGCCAGACGAGAACCTCGCTGCGGCCTTCGCCCTGGAGGACGCCGGTGACCTCGGCGCCCATCGTATCCATCGCCGTATATCGAAACGTAGCCATCCGTTATCTGCCAAACTCCGTGAAAACCCAAAATTCTCCAACCGCTGAGGACCTGGCACGGCTGCCCAGCCTCTATCCGGCAGTGAAATTATACCCGTTGCCTCCGAGCAAGTCAATCCGTACGGAACCGGGTTTCTTGCTCTTCTTGCGATGGAATGATCCGTATCTACCCGTACCTGTACGTATTTTACGGCTCGTGTGCCATCGTATTTCCGGCTGATCCCTGTACTGCTCTGCGGCCTCTGTGGTTCAGAGAACCTGCCGCTATATTCAGCCGGTTTTGCGGTTTGCCATGTCGAGATAGTTGCTGTCGAACCATTCCTTGTCGACCTTGCCTTGGTCGACGAGGTCTTCGATGGCTTGGTCCATGGTGAACATGCCGTGTTTGCGGCCGGTCTGGATGAGGCTGACGACCTCGTGGATGCGGCCCTGGCGGATCAGCGAGCGGATGGCCGGGATCGCCACCATGACCTCGCAAGCCAGGGCCAGCCCCTGCTTGTCGGCGGTCGGGATCAACTGCTGCCAGATCACCGCCGCCAGAGAGACCGATAATTGCGAGCGCATTTGCTTTTCTTGCTCCGCTGGGAACAGGTCGATCAGACGGCTGACGCTGGCGATGGCCCCGCTGGTGTGCAGGGTCGCCAGGATCAGGTGGCCCGTCTCCGCCAGCGTCATCGCGGCCTGGGCGCTCTCGCGGTCGCGGATTTCACCGATCACGATGACATCGGGGGCCTGACGCAGGATGCGACGCAGCGCGGCGTTGAAATTGTCGGTGTCCAAGCCGACCTCCCGCTGCTCGATGACCGCCATAGCGTGCGTGTGCAGGTACTCGATCGGGTCCTCGATGGAGATGATGTGGCAGGCCCGGTGATGATTGATATAGTCCACCATGGCGGCGACGGAGGTGCTCTTGCCGTGCCCGGTCGGCCCGGTGAAGAGGACCAGCCCTTTTCGCAGCTTGGCCAGCTCCTCAATCACCGCCGGCAGGCCCAACTGCTGGAAACCGGGGACCTTGTCCATCACGGTGCGGCAGACCATCGCCTCGCACCCGCGCTGCACGAACACGTTGACGCGGAACCGCGCGACATCCGCGACCTGGAGCGACAAGTCCAGCTCTTTCTCCGCGCGGAACCGGCGGACCTGCTCCTCGTTGAGGACGGACAGGCACAATTCCCGGGCTGTCTGCGGGGTCAGCACGTCACAGTCGGGCACGGACGCGACTTCACCGTGGACCTTGAACTGCGGCGGTTTGCCCACCGTCAGGATCAGATCGCTGCCGCCTTTGGTTTTCGCCAGACGGGTCAGCAACTCCTGGGTTGTCACACTGTAGGTTGGCATGGCTCGTCCAACACTCCATCATTATGGGGATGTCCCTCGGCGGAGCCGTCGTCTTCTTCATCCTTGACGAACGCGGACCGGACCACTTCATCCAGCGTGGTCAACCCGTGGCATAGCCGCAGGGCCGCACTATGGACCAGCCCGCCGTAGCCCCGGGACCGCGCGATCGCGCGAATCTGGGCCTCCGTCGCGTTCTGGACGATTCTCTCTTTGATCTCGTCATCGACGGGCAGAAATTCGAAGATCGGCAACCGGCCCTTGTAGCCCGTGCCCCCGCAGGCGTTGCAGCCTCGGGCCTCGCAGAACGTGGCCTGGGCCAGCTCCCCGGCGGGAATCTCCAGCCGCCGGATGACCGCAGCGGGCAGCTCGACCCGCTCTTTGCAGCGGTCGCAGAGCCGCCGCAAGAGCCGCTGGGCCGTCACCAAGTTCAGCGTCGAGGCCAGCAGGTAGCGGTCCAGGCCCATGTAGGTGAGCCGGCTGAGCGTGCTCGGGGCATCATTCGTATGCAGGGTCGTCAGGACCAAGTGGCCGGTCAGGGCGGCCTGGACGGCGATCTCCATGGTCTCGTGGTCGCGGACCTCGCCGACCAGGATGATGTCCGGGTCCTGCCGAAGAATCGACCGCAGGCAGTTGGCGAACGTCAGCCCGATGTCCGGCCGCACCTGGATCTGGTTGATTCCCGCCAGCCGGTACTCGACGGGATCCTCCACCGTCGTGATGTTATCGTGCGGGTTCTTGAGGTAGTTCAGGGCCGCGTACAGCGTCGTGCTCTTGCCGCTGCCGGTCGGGCCCGTGACGATGATGATGCCGTGGGGCTTGGAAATCGCATTCTTGAAATCGCGCAGCAGCTTGGACTCGAAGCCCAGCTTGTCCAGATCGTGACTGACGGCTTCCTTGTCCAGAAGCCGCATGACAACTTTCTCGCCGTACATCGTCGGCAGTACGGAGACCCGGACGTCGATATCCCGGCGCGGTGCCTTGATTTTGAGCCGGCCATCCTGCGGGAGCCTCCGCTCGGCGATGTCCATCCCCGAGAGAATCTTCACGCGAGCGACCACGGCTCCTCGCATCTGGGCCGGCGGCGGGACCATCTCCTGCAACATCCCATCCACCCGCATGCGAATCGTCATCGATTGTTCCTGTGGCTCGATATGAATATCGCTCGCCCGGCTCTTGACGGCTTGGCTGAGGATCAGGTCCACAAAGTGCACGACGGGCACTTTATTAGCAGCCACCTCGCCGATATCGGCCGCTTCCGCCACGTCGCCGTTGCCGTTGGCCTCGGCCTCGGCGTCGGGTTCCGCAGCGAGTACGATGCCGCCGACGAGATCGCGAATCCGCTGCTCCTGGGCCTGCGAACCGTGGTAGACGGCGTCAATGGCATCGCGGATCTCCCGCTCGCTGGCGATCCACGCCGTGACGTCGCGGTTGAAGAACTGGGCGACGGTATCCTTCGCGACGATGTCGAGCGGATCGGCCATGGCCACCTGCACCGCATTCTCGGACAGGCCCAGAGCCACGAGCCTGAACCGCCGGGCGATCCGCTCCGGCAGTGACCGGGCGACCTCCATCTCGATGATCGAAAGGTTGCTGGTCGACCAGCGAGGGAACTCCAGGTACTCCGCCAGCGCAGACGTGACCACGTCCTCCGCGAGAAACTGGAGCCGGTGAAGAACCTCGCCGAGCCGACCGCCATGCTCCTGCTGGTCGACCAAGGCAGCGGTAATCTGGCTGCCGTCCAGCAACTTGCGACCCAGCAGCCACTCGCCGAAACGCTCGTGGACACCACCTATTCTTGACGTCGTACTGTTGGTTGGATAATTCATCACACCCGTCATACCTCAAAATACGGAAGCATCTTACCACGGTTCACAAGCTATTCTGTCCTTCCGATGCTTTCCTGGCCAGATAGGGCGCTTGTCGTATCTGCCTGCCTCCGACAGAGAACAGAGCCACCCACCTGTTTTCCAACAGACTGGTATTATACCCGATCTCGCGTGTGTCCTGCAATGCGCAGAACTGCATATTCTGCAAGGAATTATCTTTTTGCCGAGTTTAGGCATTTTCATCGTGCCACAATGGTTCAAAACGGCCAGGAAAGGCAAATTTTGACGCTTTTGCCTCGTTCCAGGGGCGCCCGTCGCGATCGCGAAGACGTGAAACTGCTCGGAAATGCCCCATTCTCACCAGATATGCGAAGTCAAAGATGGCGGTCGCCCCTGTCGAAGTCCTGCCATCACTTCAACAAGATCCGGCAGCGGGCTGGCATCAAAGCCGGCACCTTCCACGATCTGCGGTGAACCTGCCTGAGCAACTGGGTCACCCAAGGGCTGAGCCTTCACGATGTCAAGGAACTGGCTGGACATGCCAGCATTGAGACCACCGATCGGTTCTATCTGGCGGTCCGAAAGGACGTAGTAGACCGTGCTCGAGCTGCTTGCGAGGCATCACGCAAGGGCCATTCTGTTGCGCCCCCCATGTGAATCGGACGAGATTGGAAAACCACCGTGCGTAAGTGCTTTGCAGGAAGAGCTTTAGAGAACAAGGTCCGAGAAGCGTGCGCAGGTGGGTCGAGTACAACAAGTCCGATTCCCCCTCTGCCCGGTCCCCACTGTAATAGTCTCAACAGACGTCCTGCCCCCAACAGGCACACCTCTCGCGTCGGCACCAATGACCCACGCCACGGACCCGGTTTCGCGATTCAGTTCCACGCAGATCTGACTCCCCATAGGTCAGGCGCGAGATTGCATCGAGCGCGGACGCCCACCGACATCGTGAAGCTGGAGTGGGGATGGACCGGCCACACCCAGAGGAGCCGGTCATTCGTCCGGCGCTCCCATGCGGTCGCCATCTTCGGCGCGCCACGCGCAACCACCCGCGGTGAAGGCCAAGCGGATGACCATCGTGCTGCCTACTTGCGGGCAACCAGTTGGTCAAAATGCTCGTACTCTGCCGCCGCATTCAGGGGTGCGCCGCTCGCGGTATCGTGGATGAAGACGCCAAAGCGCAATCGCAACGGCTTGCCCGGTTCCAGAGGCAGTCTCCCGGCAGCGCCAAGGTTCGCGTTCTTCCCGAATGAATTGGCCACCATCAGGCCATAATCGCGTGTGTGGAACCACGGAAGCCTGTCGTTTGCCGATGCCGACATGAGCGTAACGCCAATGCGGCGTCCCTCGACCACCCCGGAGTAGTCACACCACGCGGCTTGCCGGCCCCAGGTGCCTGCTTCGTTCCTGCCACCCAGACTGTTAGTGATCGTGCCTTGGCCGCCTTTTACACAAAGCGCCGAAGCCATACGGATCCCAAGACCCATTTCTTCCTGGTCGCCGAATGAGACACCCTGTTCAGTGGTTTCAAAGGTCGTGTCCCAGAGCAGCAGCCAGCCATTCGGCCGCGGGAGGAACCGGTAACGCGTCGTCTCGCGGCAGAGCACCCGCTCATCCGCGACGTAGCGAGTGGCCACGGCGAATGAGCCGCCGTTGCGACTGGTCTGCGGCTCCTCTACGAAGCGCTCGTGCTCGATGCGCGGGCCTTTGTTGCGCCAGAAATCGGCCCCGCCCAAGTCGCCGAACGCCAGCCAAAGCCCCGGGTGCATCGTTGCATGATCGAGCGGGTCAACACCTTCTCTCGGCGGGAAATGGCGGGTCACCTGGATGCCGCCTGGCACACAGAGGTCCTTGAAATAGGGACGGAGGATTTCCCGGTCGCGATAGACATACGTCGCCAGCGGCTGGTCATTCATGCGAATCAGCAACGAGTCTCCCTGCGATTCGAATGCGACGCGGTGTTCGGCTGCCATTGCCCCGGCAGCAGTCATGACACACAGCAAAGCTACGGCCGTTTGACGGAATCTTCCTCGCATCGGTTGTCACCTCCACAATCAGTCCGGCAAGTCCTTGTTCGATGTCTCCGGCGCCCACCAGATGGCCACCATGCCAAAGGAATAGATCAGGCCCATCACCGCGCCCACTTTGGCAAAGTCGCCGCCAAACCAGGTGACCAGTGTGCCCGCGGCAAACACCCCACCCGCGGTGGCGAAGCGTCCCATATTGTAAGCGATCCCGCTGCCCGTGGCGCGTACTTTCGTCGGAAACAGTTCCGGCAGATACAGCGGGAGCCAGCCAAAGAATAGAGTTGCGACGAAACCCTGCGCGAATGCCATCGGCAGAAAGGCAGACTGCAAGGGGGCTGTGAAAAGGAAAAGACCACTGGTCAACGCCGTGGAACCCAGACTGATCAGGAAATACGAAAGCCGCCGACCGAGGATGCCGGCGAGCTGGGCGCCGAAGAAACTGCCGAGTACGGCCCCCAGGGCCCAAAAGCCTTGCGTGACCGCTTTATACTCCGGCTGTGCGGCCCCGCCGATCTTGTCCGCCCAGGGAATCATCCACTTGCTTGCGGCCCACGCGCCGATCATGGGAATGGAGCCCAGGACGACACCGAGGAGAGTAAGCCGCAGCAGCGGCGGTCGAAGCAATTCGCGCAACGGTGTGGCGGTTCGCTTGGCTGCCCCGCCGCGCGTGGAAAGCCACCGCGGCGACTCCGGCACGAAGCACAGCGCCGCGACTCCCAACAAGCCGGGCACGGCGCTCCACCCGAAAAGCCAGCGCCACGAGTCCGGCGTGATGTGCCAGATGCGGGCGATTTGTGAAAGCAGCAGAATGCCGGTATTCAGGCCCGCCCCGACGATCCCCGCCACCATGGGCCGCGACACGTTGGGCCAGCATTCCGAGACCAGCGCCACGCCATTGGGCCACATGCCCCCAACACCCAGCCCCACGAAGAAGCGAAGAACGAGCATCTGCTCCAAGCTGCCGACGAGCAATCCCGCCCCCGAGAAGGCCGAATAGAAGAAGATGCTCACCCCCATGGCCCGCGTGCGTCCAATGCGGTCACCCAACGCCCCAAACACGATACCGCCGGCCGCGGCACCGAGCATCAGACTCGCCGTGAATCGCGCAAACCAGTCTCCCGCCAGGGTATCCGTGAAACGATCTCCAAGCAGGCTCCTGGTGACGGAGATGGACGCAATAGGCATCAGGCCAAGCTCTATGCCGTCGAAGAGCAAGCCGCTGAAGGCGGCTAACAGAACAACAAGCCTTGCCTTCCGCGACAGGGTCAACGGAGAAGATGCCGTCGAGACGTGATTCATGCTTTGCTCCCGGCCCGAGTTCTCAAGGTCCACGGCTCTCGTCTGGCGCAGGCCCCGGCCCGAGGTATTCGAAGGCGCGGATAATGGCGCTATTGTCCTGGGCTCCGTAGCCGGCGCTCTCGGCCAACTCCAACAAGCGTGCATGCGCCTGAGTCAGCGGCAAATCCGTGCCCGCTCCCGCGGCGGCTCGGAGGATCAGGCGAACGTCCTTGTGATGTTGTGACAATCGGGCCTGGGGCTCGAAATCGCCGGTGATCATCTTCTCGCCTTTGGTGTCCATGATCCGCGAGTAGGCCATACTTTCGCGCAGTACCGTCAGCACGATCTGCGCATCCAGCCCCAGGGCCTTGCCCAGCCACAGTCCTTCTGCCAGTGCGGCGCGATTCAGGCCCAGAACAAGATTGTTGACGAGCTTCATTTGCGAGCCGCTGCCGCAGGGGCCGAGATGAAACCAGCGGCGGGCAAACAGCCGGAACAAATCCTGGCACCGGTCAAACGCGGCCGCCGGACCACCCGCCAGAACCACTGCTTGCCCCTCGCGGACTTGCTGGCTGCTGCCGGAGATTGTGGCATCCAGATACCAGACACCTCGCTCGGCCAGCCGGCGCCCCGTCGCCACGGCACGTTCAGGATCGCCCGTGGACGTGTCGACGATGATCCGCCCCGCGACCAGACACGGGCCCATATCGGCAAGCACAGCCTCCACAGCGTCGCTGTCTGGCAGGCTCATGAGAATCCTGCCGCACGCGGAGGCAATGACCGCTGCGCTGGGGGCGGGCTTGCCACCGGCCCGGCGGAGAAGATCATCTCGATTGGGATCAATGTCATGTCCCCATATATCAAAACCCCCAACCCGCAGCCGCTCGGCCAAGGCCATGCCCATCAGACCAAGCCCGATCAGACCGATCGGCTCGGCGACGGGTCTTTCCGCACCCACAGTAACCGTCTGCGAATCTGACTTCATGACAGCACCACAGCTTTGATCCCAGATGCCCAATGGCGGCAAAGCACCGATATCCTTATAGAACTTATGCAGACTCCTTGCCAGCAAAAAGGCTCGTTAGAACTGACGGGTGGAGGAATACTGGTTGTCCCGCCGAATGAGCCAAGATAGACTTATATCGTTTGATGTTTTCACAGAGTGTGGTAGTCTGCGTTCCGAATAGAAGGAGACCTGCCGTGCAGCATCGAGCCTACACCCTACGGATCGTCCCCCCTGTCGTGCTCCTACTGACATCTGTGGCTTTTGGCGCCACTCGGCTCAAGTCAATCGAGCTGTGCACGGACGTCACAGACGATGGTTTGACCGCGGTCAACGTCCGGGAGAAATTCGATCTGGACACAGGGAGAATTCACGGCATCGCGCTTTTGGAGGACGTTCGCGCGGATTCGGTCCTCCGGGGGGCGTGGGTCTCTGTTGATGCCATTTCAGTCCCCAACTACCAGATTGACTCTGTGGAGGTCAAGTTCGAGAAGGAAGGCCCGGCTTCGGCCCATTTTGCGCTCTCCCGTCCGACCAACGGCTGGCCGGCCGGCAACTACCGGCTCGACCTGTATCTTGATGATCAGCGAATCGGCTCTAAGCCCTTCTCTATTGTCCGCCCTGGGGGTGAGCAGACTCCCGCACAGGCGTCTGCCCCTGCGGCGGCGGGAGACCAAGAGGCGATCCGCAAGAAGCTGGAAGCCCTTGCCGCCGCCCACGACGCAGGCATCTTGAGCGATCAGGAGTATGCCGCCAAGAAGGCGACCTTGGAGGCCCAACTACAGGGCTCTCCCCAAGCCCTCGACGACGAGACGCGCAAGCGACTGACAGCGCTCGATTCGGCCTACCAGGCCGGCATTCTGAGCGAGCAGGAGTACCAGCAGAAAAGGAGCCTGTTGCTTG
>Ga0315286_10003533_pt1 | contig 14828 bp, 8 predicted proteins | sample YL17G10_0_MG_FD_205038 | JGI IMG/M metagenome (GOLD analysis project Ga0315286, IMG submission 205038) | Sediment microbial communities from Yellowstone Lake, YNP, Wyoming, USA - YL17G10_0 | ecosystem: Environmental > Aquatic > Freshwater > Lake > Sediment | place: USA: Wyoming | collected...
CTCACCCCCTTAATCCCCCTCTCTGCTTCGCAAAGAGGGGGAAATCAGGAAGTATAGCATTGAGTTCTAAACTATCGTTTTTTTACATCTCTCTATTTCCCATGAACTCACCCCCTTTTGTTCCCGCTCGGCCACCCCTGCAGTCTGGCTCATCGCTAAACTAGCCCCCCGGGCTAGTTCTATACGCTCCGCCCTGTAAAGAGGGGGAATATCCTGAATTACATTGCATTACGCCCCTCTTTGCGTAGCAGAGAGGGGGCTGGGGGGTGAGTTCATGAGGTGCAGCAGAGAGAGCCTGCCCCGCTATAGCGGGGGGCATGGGGGGTGAGTTCATGGTGTCAATAAAGCAGAGATTTTTAGAAATCTACTGGAAATGGTTGAGTAAGTGTTCTGAAAAATACTTATGCAACACCCAAATTCAAAAATCAAACCACATTAACTAAGCGTTTCAGAACCTATTTATTAAAAGTGCGTAAAACAGGTGCAAAACAGAGCCCTGATAAAAAAGCTGGTTCGAAAGTATATGCAGAACGGAATGTTAAATTTTTCAGGAGCCATTAGTTCGGAAACTTATTAAAGTCGTAATCAGGTTCCTGTTAGCCGTAATCACCTCCTCTCCCAGCGTTTGGGAAGGCAGCGAATCCCGGGCCGGAATTGAGTCAATCTCCTGGGCAACAAGTAATCCGCAGGAAGAGAATAAAAATAACGCTACTATAGTTTTAAGAGACATATCTTTATTTAATGCTGAGAAAACCAGAATACAAATATAGGTACAGCTTTAAAATATTTTTATATGTCAATGTCAATAATATTGCCCCCTGCGGTCGCTCTTGTGCCGTTCTGCCATAGTGCCGTTACATTCATCGAGCCATCCAAGGCAAATAAATTAAGTTGTAGTCAACAACCGGACGTCATTCTCAGTTCCGATTTTTCTGTCCATTCTTTTGAAAAATGTAAAGGAAATAAACTAATTCCCCCGATAAAATCTTGTTATAGGTTTCTGAGTCAACTACCCCCGCAAATTTTAGAGCCGTTTTATGTAAAAATCCTGGTGCAAGTTTTTCAACTAAATTCTTTCTCCGTGCATTATCATGATTCAGTGCAGCAACTACCTGCGAATTAATCTCTTGTTCCTCAATAAGCTTCAGGCCAAGTGAATTTAACGATTCCCTTAAAGCAGGCATCCTTTCAGGAGATCTAAAGTCGGTAAATAAAAAATATCCATCATTCTTTAAAACACGGGAGACCTCTGAAAGAAATTGATCCATATCCAGATACCTGTGTGATGATTCAACATTAAGCACCACATCATAAGCATTGCTTTCTATCGGCATGTTTAGTGCATTGCCTTGTTTAAAACTCAATCCGTCAATATTATAGAATTTGTTTGCGAAGTTTACTGCACGGTTTTCAAGCTCGATTCCAAGAGCGCCTGATGGAGAAAATGTTTTAGCGATGTAAGCTAAACCTCCACCTCTTCCACAGCCTATTTCAACGATATTTTTGTTTTTTAAATCAACTGCGCTTACCAACCGGTGATACAATTGAATCGAATAACGATTTGATTCGTCAATTTTGTCCAAAATTATTTTTTGAGATGAATCCTCATATCCATAATTCATAAAAAGAATCTCATTATCAGCATCTTTTTTACTAATATACCAATACCACGCTCTGAACATTAAAGACCAAAAAATTTGATTCATCGAATTGATTTATTAATTAATATGACTAACAGCTGTTATGAACAAAATATTCTGAATCGCTTGAAGATCAATAAATTTGTGTATAAGAATCCTGGTTATCATTTTAATTAATAAAAATTATCAGGGTCTTTTATTTTTTCAGCTTAGCATGTCAGAAAACAGGTTGTAAATTTTGGCAAAGGTAGCATTTGCTTAGAATCTAAAAAATAAGCCGGACCAGGTTTGGGAGTATAGGCGGCGAAACCATTGTTAAACCCAAATCCGAAAGCAGCGGTAAGGTGGGCAGCCATTACACACAGTTGTGCCGTTATGCCTTCAACGCCCTTCAAGCGCTTCATATTCCCCTAAAACGGCACCATCTGTTACTAAATCAAAATATGAACGCCTCCTGTTACAGGTCAATTGAGTACATGATGCCATATCTTTGAGGTAAAAAAGAGTTGGTTTTGTTGTGACCTCAATCGTTACTGAGCCATTGCAATCCTTGTCATCCAAAGTTACAGGCATACTGAAACCTTCCGGAACGTTTAGCCACTTTGCCACGATAAAGGGCACCACCCTCTTAATTCCACTTACAGGATCCTGTTCGTAATAACCAAAATACCAATGAAGTACCGGCACTTCCCGGCTATAAAGGTATGCCTCAAAGAACTTATCCCACTCTTTCCCGGTTTTTCTCTCAACAACCTCTTTAAAATCGGCAGTGGTCACATGCGATAATGCAGCATGTTCACGGTAAAAAGTCTGCAGGATATCAAAGAAGAGAGTACTGTCATTAACTACGTTACGTATAGTATGAAGGATCAGTGCTCCTTTATTATAAACATCGCCATCATTATAGTCCCAATAGCTTACATCAGAGGGGCCTACGACGGGCAACTTATTGTTTATCATACCGGCTAACCAGCCTTCTGCATAAATAAGGGAACTGTCATATCCCTTTTTGTTTTCTGCAAAGACCATTTCAGCATAGGTTGCAAAGCCCTCCTGTAACCAGATATCGCTGAAATCACTGACTGTTACGGCATTACCCCACCATTCATGGGCAGTCTCATGTACAATTATATAATCACCACCCAGCCAGCGAAGGTTTGAATAACCACTTCCATATGCAATTGCAGTCTGATGTTCCATTCCTGCAAACGGTCCCTCAACTAGTTTGAAACCTTCTTTTATCCATGGATAGGGTCCGAAAGATCTGGAGTAAATATTGATAACATCTTTTACCTGCTTAAAGTGAACTTTTGCTTTTTCCAGATTTTCAGGGAGAACATAATAATCAAGATTAAGGATTCCCTGGTTTGTGTTCATTGTATCGCTGAAATGCGCATACCTGCCGGCATAGAAAGTAATGTTGTAAATATTTATCGGGTAATGAGTGCTCCAGGTATAAACCTCCTTGCCAGATTTTGAGGTATGGCTCTCCATAATGCCATTTGAAACAATCTGCAATCCTTCAGGTACAGTCATGCTGAGTCGTACACTATCGGGTTCATCGGAGAGATGGTCTTTACAGGGGAACCAGATACTTGCTCCTTCTGTTTCGCAGGTTACACCGACCCATGGATTGCCATCCTTGTCTTTTTTCCATACCAGGCCTCCGACCCACGGAGGATTTTTTGCTTTCCGGGGTCTGCCCTCATAGACGACAACAATTGAATAATCTTTGCCAATATCAAGTGAGTCGGGAAAAGCAGCAAATACAGCCCTGTTTAAACGTGTAAAAGGTATCTCTTCTTCCAAAAATTTAAGACTATAAATATCAAGATTCCTATACAGGTCAAAACGGATATTTTTCAGTTTCTCAAGAGCTCTGAAATAAATAGTCACTTTTCCTCCGAGCTTTTTTTTATCGGGATCAAGATAAAGGTCAAGGTCGTAAAAAGTAACATCATATCCGGCTCGATTTTCATCAAGACGTCCTGCTAAATAATCTTTTTGGATGAACCGAGGGTATCGGCCCGGTTTTTCAGGGGTTTCTCCGAAATCGTGATATCTGATGGAGGCGCAGCTGGTAAGGAGAATGGATGCAAGGAAAACAAACAATAGATTTTTCATAGTTGATACAGCTGATACTGAGTAAGGTTTTCAGAAACGATGCAAAGGTAATGTAAATAGGTGAAACTGCGGCGCTCATGGCACCCGCTCCCGGGGAGCATCATTTCTTTGAGTTTCGCGCTGTCTTCATCTCCCGATTCTCGGGATTTTTTAACTTCGTTCGCTGTCTTGTGGTCTTGAAATTGAACGATTCAGTGTTTAACGTTCTGTACAGCTACGAGCCACGACCTATGAGCGACCAGCCGGTTCGCTTTTCAATGAATTCAGTTCTATTCCGTAGTCAAACTGCAAATCTTCATGCAAAAAAGTAACTTTTTTTCTGATTGCCTCAATTTGTCCATTGTAAAGATTCTGGAGCCTCGTATTCTTTTGAATGGAGGGGGTGAATTTTTTTAGTTTTGCGCAAAAATATATCAGCAAATCTATCTCCGTTTTTTTCTTCTGTGAATATCTGATATGCTTTTTGATATTGCGTAAAATTTTGCGCAGGCTTTTTTTAATAAAGTAATAACTTTTTTTATTTATCTGCTCAAATTGTTGATCAATCTCTCTTTTTACACTTTCAATATATGATACTTCATCAGATGATTCAAACAAAAGATAAGTTAATAATTCCTTATTTTCCTTTTTGAACTTTGACAAACGAAGACAGAGTTCCCGCAGTTCTTTAGGTGTAAGATTATCTAATTCTTGTTTGAGTTCTATTACAGTGACAGCCTTCATTTACACTACTTAAATCGTGCGTAGATCTTATTCCACAGTTTTATCTAACGGGCGCCCTAAACTTTCATACAGACCCTTTCGGCCAGATTTATCATTTTTGAGAATTTCGTTAGCATATTTTGATACCTGCTCAGCAACTGCCCGCGGAACAACAACTACTCCGTCACCATCACCAACGACAATATCACCAGGACAAACCAGAACTCCTCCGATTGAAACAGGCCGGTTGACAGATTCAATTTCATTTCTTCCCGGACGGATCCCACGGCCTTTTTTTCTAAGATAAAGTGGCACTCTTTCGAGTCCGACTTCATCTGTATCTCTTGCCCCTGCATCTGTTACAATTCCCACAGCGCCAAGTTTGAACCAGTTCAGAATATTATTTGAACCAATCGACCCGATATCCTTATCCTCAACATCGTCAATAACTATAGCTGAACCGGGCCTGATCAACTCTGTGAAAGCTTCGGTTGAAAAGGTGCTGTAGAAATTCCCTTCCCATTTTGAAAATTCTTCTCCCGGAGCAGGAAGAGCCGGTCTTTGGGTTGGAACATACCGGACCGTAATGGCTATTCCTCTGAAAATGTGGGTGAAATCCTTTAAATCAATCCAGTCAGAATGAATTGCCGGATCAACCAGACCTGTACCGGGTAGTCCTACCATATCCAGACCGTCGGAAACGTCAGCAACCCGAAGGTTTTTATAGAGATCAAGAATTTTTGCATCATCCTCTGCGGAATAAGTTCTGGTTTCAATAAAATTCATTCCCTTTGCCAATGATGACTTATCACGATCCTGCGCAATAGTAGCAGAGAACACTGTTACAAGAAGAAAAGCAGAAAGCATAATCAGGTTTTTCATAGTTCTTACTTTTTTTTATTCAATTCTTAAATGATTTAAATTTATTGGGGAATTACCTTAAAAATACAATATTTTGTTTGATTGCCTTCAGCCTTTTTGGATTTTAAAGTTTTGTAATTTCTCCAGGTCTCTTCCTGTTACTACATCGCCTCTCACCCGTCCCCGGTTTAAATAATTCCTGCCGTCATAGCAATTAACCTGGCAGCGGGGATAAGAATTATCTGAGCTATAATTGTTCCAATCACCCTGGCAAAAACCATATAGACTATATATTTCCTGAAAAGACCTTCACTGGTTTTCCCTAAAACTACATCATCTGTCATTACAGACAGGAAGGGGTCAATGAAGACGAACATTAAAATGGTTGCTACCCCATTAATGATTGCTGATAAACTACTTGCTGTAGTCCTGAATTCAGGGTTAAAGTATCCTGCATAAAGAGATGATAAAACTCCAACAGTAATAATCGCAACTGCTATCACATTCATAATAAAGACTTTCCAGGGAAACTCATTTTTCAGATCTATGTTTGTAAAGTTTCTTGAACTTGGTATCACAATGTTTTCTTTAATCGAGGAGATCCCCGATTTGGTAAATCCATAAAGAATGACTTTCGGAACGGATTTATAAATACTGAATTTATCTACAGCTATTGATAATATTCTTTGAAAGGTGGGTATCAGGAGTCCGCCAAAAATTGTTGAAATAGTACATGAGAGAATAATAAGTCTGAAATCGAATAAATTTGCACCAGATCCTGAATTGATGTTTTTCTCAATCGTACTGGCCAGTAATGGTGCCTGAAATCCATTTGCTGTCCTTGAAACTAAGACCAGAATATTAAAAAGTGCAAATGAGACAGCTATCCTTCCTGTGCGTATACCTACTATCCGTACGGAATAGGATAGGGTAGTTATCAGGTTGATCAGGAAAGTTAACCCCAGAACAAGCAAAATTTGGTTAGTCATGTTATCAGAAGTAAGTACTTTGCATTGCTATAATAATGTTTATGGATTCATTATAGCAGAATTGCTTTTAAAATGTAAATATATAAGTTATTTTTCTAACCTGAATAATTCACAGATCTTATTAAAATGCTCTATTTCTTTGTGTTAATAAAGTTTAACCACGAAGTCGCACAAAGGGTTTCACAAAGGCTCACCAAGATTATGAATTAAGCAGGCTAAGAGATATTGGAGCTATTTTTTAATATTGTCTGATTGTCTGATTGTTTTGCTGTCCTGAATTAACCAATAACCTAATACTTTCATCTTCTTTCCGTAAAACGAACTCTTAGTACGCATTTGTTGTTAATCTTATATACAATATAATAATGAGAAATAAAATATTAATCCTGTTTGCACATCCCCGGTTTGAACTGTCTGTGAATAATTCCATGCTGGTGCAGCAGATACCGGATATCCCGGAAATAACATTTCATGATCTGTATGAAAAGTATCCTGATTTCAACATTGACATTGAATATGAGAAGAAGCTTCTTTCAGATCATCAGATAATAATATGGCAGCATCCGTTTTACTGGTACAGCGCCCCGCCTCTTTTAAAGCAATGGATCGACCTGGTACTGGAGTTCGGTTGGGCATACGGACCTGGAGGTGAGGCTCTCCAGGGCAAAATCGTATTTAATTCCCTCACCTCAGGAGGGCAGCGTTCAGCCTACAGCAAGGACGGTCATAACAGGTTCACGGTAAGAGATCTTCTTGCTCCGTTTGACCAGACAGCCGTCCTTTGCAAAATGATCTATCTCCCGCCTTTTGCAGTCCATGGTACGCACCGTATTTCAACAGAGGAGAAAACACAGATGGTTCTGCAATACCGTAATATACTCGACAGACTTGTCAAGGGTGACTTTTCTATTCACGAGATTAAGAAGTTTTCCTATCTGAATGACTGGATAACAAATGTAACCAACTTAATATCTGCATTATGAACTTTCTGACACAAGCACTTATATACCTGGCAGCTGCAGTGATCTGTGTGCCTGTTGCCAAAAGACTCGGGATGGGCTCTGTACTTGGCTACCTGCTGGCAGGAATGCTTATCGGTCCCTTTGTGCTGGGGTTTATTGGTAAGGAGGGTGAGGATATTATGCACTTTGCCGAATTCGGAGTTGTGATGATGTTATTCTTGATAGGACTCGAGGTGGAACCATCTCATTTCTGGAAGATGAGAAAATCAATTGTGGGGATGGGATCTATACAGCTGATATTAACATCATTGTTCATCTTCTTTCTTCTGATCATTCTGGATCTGACATGGCAGGTATCGCTCGCTGTTGCCCTTGCATTTGCAATGTCTTCAACAGCGATAGTACTTCAGACAATTAAAGAGAAGGGGCTTTCGCGGACTATATCAGGTCAGGCCTCCTTTTCAGTCCTGCTTTTCCAGGATATCATGGTCATCCCTATTCTTGCAATACTTCCACTGCTTGCTTTAAATGGTTTATCTGAAAGCAGTCATATCAACTCGTCACTCATCGGTAATTTGCCGGGATGGCTTCAGGGATTATCATTTTTCGCAGCAGTGGCAGGTATTTATCTCGGGGGAAGGTATCTTTTCGTTCCTCTTATGAGGATAGTTGCCAAAACCGGGCTAAGGGAACTATTTACTGCCTCTTCCCTCCTCCTGGTAGTAGCCGTAGCGATGCTGATGCAGATAATAGGACTCAGTCCTGCCCTTGGAACCTTTCTTGCCGGGGTGGTTCTCGCAAACAGCGAATACCGTCATGAGCTCGAGAGCGATCTTGAACCTTTCAAAGGACTTCTGCTGGGACTCTTTTTCATTGGGGTAGGAGCTTCGATAAACTTTGAGCTTATCGGCTCAAAACCATTAATAATTTTCGGATTGGTTTTAGGTGTAATGACTATTAAGTTTGCGGTTTTGTTCTTCACAGGAAGATTTTTCAAAGTAGCTACTGATCAGAACCTGCTTTTTGCATTTGCTCTTTCGCAGGTGGGTGAGTTTTCTTTTGTCCTCCTCTCATTTTCGAATCAGCTGACTATTATTGACCGTGAATGGATGGAAATAATGATGGCTGTTACAGCAATAACAATGACTATAACACCTTTGCTGCTTCTTGTTAATGAGCGGTTTATTGATCCGCGGTTTGGGTTAAAGGAGACGCCCGACAAACGTGATGCCGATGAAATAGAAGAAAAGCATCCGGTGATCATTGCCGGATTCGGACATTTTGGTAGTACCGTTGGGCGCTTCCTCAGAGCAAACGGTGTTGAAGCAACAATTCTCGATCATGATTCCGACCATGTTCATCTTCTCAGGAAGATGGGATTCAAGGTCTATTACGGTGATGCTACAAGACTTGACCTACTTAGATCGGCAGGTGCTGATGATGCCAAAATTCTGATTGCTGCCATCGATTCTCCTGAAACAAATCAGGAGCTTATTGCCACCGCTCAGAAATATTTCCCACGGTTGCAAATCATGGCCAGGGCAAAGAGCCGGTTGGATGCCTATGAGCTGATTGATATGGGGCTGAAGGATATTTACAGGGAGAGCCTGCATACCTCTGTAAAGCTTGCAGTTGACGTTCTCGGCAAACTGGGACAACGCAGCTACACGGCAACACGCCAGGGACAGAAATTCCTGCAGTATGATGAAGAGATGGTTATACAGATGGCTGAGCACCGCCACGATGTGAAGCAATATGTAATGAAAGTACGGGAGACCTTTAAGCTCCAGGAGGAGTTGCTTTCAAAAGATCTCAGTTATGATTCTGGTGAAAGTGACCACTCATGGGATTCCGAAATTATAAGGGAAAGCCTTGGCAAAAAAATAATAGACACATGACACATTGCTCAGAATACCGACAGCAAGGGGCGAGCATAAAGAATATGCCTGCCTGATTAATATCTATCCAACCACCTGAATTTTCTCGAGCTATCACCAAATTTCACAGCAATTGTCAGCTCATGAGTTCCATAAGTCACTCTCTGAATCTCATTGAGGGTAAAATCTAAAGCATACCCAATAAACATAGTAGCTGGTTTAGAATGGTTAGGAATATACTTAAACCTTATGTTAGCTATTAAACCTCCGCCGGTTCTGTAGGCTAAGCCTGTCCAGACGTTCTGATCATAGATATAGGTCAGACCAATATCAGCTTGTGGTCTGAGCTGTTCAGACATCTTCACAAGTACCGTAGGTTCGAGTTCAGTCTTACCTCTTAATTCAAAATTATAAGATCCAAACAGATAATAGTGCCTGTCCATCCTGAAATTTTTGTAAGCATAATTACCTATTTTGGCAGCTGCACCAAACAATTGCTGGGCGGAAAAACCAATGTCGTATCTGGGATTTAAAAGATAAATTCCAAAATCAGCATCAGGAACAAATACTCCCTTGCGTAAATTATTACTTAACCATGGTTCATTTGGATCTTCAAAACTTGTCTCATTTGCATTAACAATAAAGTGGTATCCGGTAAAAGCAAGACCCAAAGATAGTTGGGTGTATTCCTGAAGCCACATATGGTAGGAGTAGGTTGCCTGGAAGCCTGTTCTTTGAATAAGCCCGTTCCTGTCACTGAAAATATAGCCACCATAGCCTACTTTACCATCGGTTTTTGGCCTGTAAGTCGCTCGTTTAAAAACATTCTCCTTCAGTTTATAGCCTCTTTTAAGAATTCTGGTTTGAAAGCTTATGGAATAGGTCCTTGGTGCCCCGGAATAGCCTATCCATTGTTCCCGGGCGGTCAGATTAAAACTGGTATACCCGTCACTACCTGCATGTGCAGGGTTGATCAGAAATTTGTTATAAAGATACTGGTTATATAAAGGCAGCTGCTGGGCAAAAGATATCTGCTCCAAAGCAGCAAAACATAAAATGTAAGCCAGCCTCTTCATAATTATTAATATATATTTTTTCATCTCACAATTGTTATATCTCCGACAATTGGTTTTGTTCCATTATGCAGATCAATAGCATAATGATATGAGTCTATAGGTAAGTCGCCACCATTACTTCTTCCGTTCCATGGATGAGGATAACCTTGTTCTGATATCCAGACAGACTGGCCCCACCTGTTATAGATTGTGATTTCAATTTTGGGATACAAATCGATATTACCAATAATCCAGACATCATTAATAAGGTCTCCATTGGGTGAAAAAGCTTCAGGAATAATAAGGCAAATTTTGTTCTTAGATTTAACTTGTACGGAATCTTTTATTGAACATCTGTTCAGGTCAGCAACAGTTACTTTGTAGAGTCCTGCAGAAATATTTGAAATATTTCTGCCAGTTGAATTATCTGACCACCTGTAGTTATAATCAGTACCGGGAATTCCTCCTGAAACAGTCAGCATTATTTCTCCATCAGATTTGTCGGGACAGAACGGTTCAGTTATATCGAAGACAAGTTTTAGCAGTTCAGGCGCAGTTAACGTTACACTTGAATCAGCCTGACAATTATTCGAATCAGTTATTATTATCCTGTAAGTCCCGGCAGAAAGATTTGTTCTTGTATTTCCAGTAAGACCATCCATCCACAGATAATTAACCTGACCTACATTATTAAGTGACGAAACAATAACAGATCCTGTTTTTTTACCGGCACAATTGATATTATATGCTCCATCTGTGCTGATTGAAGGATTAATTGTCATACTTAGACTTTCGGGTTCTGTCAGTTCAATTATTTCTTTCTCACTACACATATTTTTATCGGCGATTAACAAAGTGTACTGTCCGGCAATTAGTCCTGAGATATCTTCTGTTGATGCTGTAAAGCCTCCCGGACCACTCCAGTTGAACGTGAACGGAGCTGATTCACCTGAAGTATTTATCCTGATAAATCCGTTGGATTGACCACGACAACTTATATTAAATCCATGATAATCAGATAGTTCTTTCGTATAGTTGTCCTTAATATTTGGTTGTGCATTTACTGTTACATTGGTGACAGCAGATACACAATTACCGGCATTTTGTGCTGTAAGTGTATGAGGTCCTGCAGATACTGAAGTGAATCCACCTGCCGGATAACCTGAATATGCTGCCCCGTCCAGACTAAAGGTCAGACCTGCCGTAACAGACGTTACGGTTATCGTTCCGGTGGCTACGGTACAGGTTGGCTGAGTCAAAGTAGCTGTTGGTGCTACAGGAGCCCCTGGTACTGAATTAATAACAACATCGGCAGAGGCTGCTGAGGTACATCCGGCTGCATCGGAAATTGTAAATTTATAGGTGCCACCGGCAAGTCCTGTGATCGTTGTACTTACACCTGTTCCTGTGATTGCTCCCGGATTGATAGTCCAGTTACCGGAAGGTAAACCAGTTAATATTACACGTCCTGATGCTGCAGCACAGGTAGCAGGTTGAGTGATGGTGCCTACTGTTGGTGCTGCAGGTACAGCATTTACATTTAATGTGTAAGTGGCTGTTGCTGCTGCACATGGAAGTCCATCCGGATTATTAGTGGCGACTGTAATTATTACAGTATTGCCGGCGTCTCCGGCTGCAGGTGCGTAGGTAAAGGCAAATGGCGATATACTTAATGGAGATGAGCTTATTGAGCCAACTCCGTTGCCTGTTATTGTTACCAATGATGCGCTACCGGAGAATGTATTGCCGCTTACCGTTACAGAAGCAGTGCCACAAGTGCTGCCACTTATGCTGCTCAGAGTAAGGGATGGTCCGTTTGCGCATCCGCATGATACTGAGAAACTACTTCCTATAGTTGTGCATCCTGATGAGGTATTTCTTACAAAAATTGTATGGCTTCCATTTGCAACACCGGTAAATGTTGTACTCAGCTGATATGAAACACCATCCAAACTATATTCAATATCAACTCCGGTTGGGCTTGTTACTGCAATTGTTGCATTCCCAACTCCCGGGCTACAGTCTACTGTATGTGCAGGACTTGCCGAAGATGCAGGTTGTGCATTTAGAGTTGCCGGGGTTGCAATTGAATTACATCCACCGGTACTCTTTATAATGATATTGTATGTTCCGGCTACAAGTCCTGACAGGCTATTGCCACTCTGGAAACTTAGTCCACTATCGAAACTGTACATCTCACCTGCATTCTGTACTGTAACAGCTATCGTTCCTGTTGCCAGGGCACAGGTCGGCTGAGTCAAAGTAACAGCGGGTGAGGCAGGAGTTACCGGTTGAGCAGTTATGACCGCATTAGCTGATGCCACTGAAGTACAGCCAGCTGCATTTGTAACTGTATAGTTATGTGTACCTGGTGTCAGTCCTGATATTGTTGTACTTGCACCAGTTCCTGGTATTGCGCCGGGATTGATAGTCCAGTTGCCGGCCGGCAAATTAGTCACTGTAACACTTCCCGTTGAAATGGCACACGTAGGTTGTGTGTTAGGGACTGCTACAGGAGCTGCTGGTGTTGCAGGTTGTGCAGCGATTACCACATTAGCTGATGCCACTGAAGTACATCCATCTGCATTGGTAACGGTGAAGTTATAGGTGTCAGCTGCAAGTCCTGAGATCGTTGTAATTGCAGTTGAACCTGCTATTGCTCCCGGATTAATAGTCCAGTTAGCGGTTGGTAAATCACTTAATATTACGGTTCCTGTTGCAACGGTACAAGTGGGTTGAGTGATGGTGCCTACTGTTGGAGCAGACGGTAAGGCATTTACTACTATGATATTCGCTGCTGCATTCGTACAGCCGCCGACATTGGTATAACTATAGGTGATTGTGTGGCTTCCTAATCCTGCTGCACTGGCATCGAAGTTGTTACCTGTTACTCCTGTACCACTGTAGGTTCCTCCTGCCGGAGTGCCCCCGCTTAAGACATACGTAGTTGAACTGACACACTGTGCTGTCAGAGATCCCGTGAATGTAACTAATGGAAACGCATTTACGGTTACTACTGTCGCTGTTGATGTTGCCTGACATCCTGCTGCATTTGTTACCTGAACGGTATAATTTCCTGCTGTGGATACAGTTATGCTTGCTGTTGTTTCACCTGTTGACCATAAGTAACTTGTTCCTGCACTTGAGGTTAATGTCACGCTGCCACCGGCACAGAATGTCGTTGGACCTCCCGCGGTTATCGTTGGTGTTGCCGGTAAGGCATTTACAATTACTGCAACTTGTGAGCTAACAGTGGAAGATCCGTCAAAAACTTCTACATTATAAGTTGTATTCACTGCAGGGTTAGCTATTGGGTTAGCTATAGAGGAGGTGAATCCTGCTGGAATTGAAGTCCAGGTGTATGTATAAGAACCTGAACCGCCACTTGCTATTGCATCAAGTTGCACATTTGTTCCAGCACATACTGTACCAGGAGTAGCTGTGGGAGTTGAAGTTAAGACACCTCCACTTATCGTTATTGTTACTGCATCTGTATTGGAACACGATGATGTTATTGAAGTAGCCGTTAATGTAAAGACTGTCGTTGTTGTCAAATTTACAGTTGTCGGATCTTCTATTAAAGCATTTACAAGTTGTGCAGAAGGTGTCCAGCTATAAGTAAATGGACCTGTACCAGTAACTGTTGCATTAATTGATGTACTGGTTCCCAATGGAATAGTAGCATTAATGCCGGCATCTACAGTTGGTAGTGCATTAACTGTTACTGCTGTGGCTGCTGATGTTGCCTGACATCCTGCCGCATTTGTTACCTGAACGGAATAATTTCCAGCTGTGCTTACAGTTATACTTGCTGTTGTTGCACCTGTCGACCATAAGTAGCTCGTTCCTGCACTTGATGTTAACGTCACACTGCCACCGGTACAGAATGTTGTTGGTCCTCCGGCAGAAATGGTTGCTACCGGCAGAGCATTAACTGTTACCAGGATTCCTGTTGATGTTGCCTGACATCCTGCCGCATTTGTTACCTGAACGGTATAATTTCCTGCTGTGGATACAGTTATACTTTGTGTAGTTTCAGCATTAGACCATAAATAACTCGTCCCGGCACTTGAGGTTAATGTAACACTGCCACCGGCACAGAATGTTGTTGGTCCTCCGGCAGAAATGGCTGCTACCGGCAGAGCATTAACTGTTACCAGGGTTCCTGTTGATGTTGCCTGACATCCTGCCGCATTTGTTACCTGAACGGTATAATTTCCTGCTGTGGTTGCAGTTATACTTGCTGTTGTTGCACCTGTTGACCATAAGTAGCTCGTTCCTGCACTTGATGTTAACGTCACACTGCCACCGGTACAGAATGTTGTTGGTCCTCCGGCAGAAATGGTTGCTACCGGCAGAGCATTAACTGTTACCAGAGTTCCTGTTGATGTTGCCTGACATCCTGCTGCATTTGTTACCTGAACGGTATAATTTCCTGCTGTGGATACAGTTATGCTTGCTGTTGTTGCACCTGTCGACCATAAGTAGCTCGTTCCTGCACTTGAGGTTAATGTCACGCTGCCACCGGCACAGAATGTCGTTGGACCTCCCGCGGTTATCGTTGGTGTTGCCGGTAAGGCATTTACAATTACTGCAACTTGTGAGCTAACAGTGGAAG
>Ga0315286_10003534_pt1 | contig 14826 bp, 20 predicted proteins | sample YL17G10_0_MG_FD_205038 | JGI IMG/M metagenome (GOLD analysis project Ga0315286, IMG submission 205038) | Sediment microbial communities from Yellowstone Lake, YNP, Wyoming, USA - YL17G10_0 | ecosystem: Environmental > Aquatic > Freshwater > Lake > Sediment | place: USA: Wyoming | collected...
CATTTGATACAATTACAAGATCTCCACCTGAAGGAAGGGGTTGTTTTGAAAATGCAACTGCATAATCAAAGAGTTCTTCCATTGTATCAACACGAATTGCACCTGATTGTTTTAGCAAAGCATCATAAATTTCATCAGAGCCCATCAAAGCTCCAGTATGAGACATTGCAGCCTTTGCACCTTCAGGACTACGACCTGATTTGAGAACAAGAACTGGTTTTTTGAGTTTTTTAGTAATATTTTTACAAACTTTGAGAAATTCCTGACCATCACCCATATCTTCAAGATACATTACGATTACTTTGGTCTGATTGTGATTTGCTAATATCTTGAGAATATCAACTTCGCTCATTGTAGCTTTGTTTCCCATACTAATTACTGCAGAGAATCCAATTCCTTGTGCACTAGCATCTTCAACTAGTGCTGCACATATTGCACCACTTTGAGATACAAGTGCGATTGTACCAGACTTTGGGGTAACTTTAAGGAAAGTAGAATTCATCATTGTCTTTGGATCAAGATTCATCACACCAAGACAATTTGGACCAATTATTTGTATTTTGTATTTTTTAGCAATATCTTTTAGTGTCTGCTCTCTTTTTACTCCTTCTTCATCCACTTCTTTAAAACCAGCAGTGATGATAATTACGCCTTTGACTTTTTTCTTTCCGCATTCTTCTAAAGCATCTGCAACGAAAACATTTTTGATTACAATTACTGCAAGATCAACAGGTTTTGGAATATCCAAGATACTCTTGTAAGCTGTTTTGTAAAATACTGTTGGTCTTGTAGGACTAACAGGGAAAACTGCACCTTTGAAGCCATTCATAATATTTGATGTAATAGTTGCTCCAACACTACCTCGTTTGTCAGATGCACCGATAATTGCTATAGATTTTGGTGAGAGAAAAACAGATTCGACCACGTTAATTTTGACTAAGGATTTTGTGTAATAAAGTTATTCATAGAAATTTCTGATCTCTGTTTTTTAGCTTCCTAACATCTTTCCTGCCAAGTTTTCTTTTCGTGGAACCCATAATAGAGTGATTTTAGAAAATTTTCCAATCAAAGACCATGCTTCACGTGCAAGTTCGCGTAGTTTTTCGTTGTTTATTGCAAATTCGTGATTTAGCTGAGAGACCGTATTTTTTGAATCACTAAAAATTGTAATTTCTTCAGTAAAATCTGTGAAGTTTTTCAATACTGCGATAATTGCCATATATTCAGCCTGATTGTTTGTGATTTCTGGTTTTTTTTCATAAAAAGATTCGCCTGTATCTTTTACAAAATAACCAAATCCCCCATTAGGACCACCTGATCCATCTACATACACGTTAATTCCCATCTTTATACAACCTCGTCATTTTTACACTCAGATTAATTACTACCAAGTAAATTATTGTAGATATAACTTGTGATGTAATAGAAGCAAGATAAGCATCGTAGTGTAAGGTTAGAAAATAATATTGGAAGAACCATCTTACTACTGTGTAAATAACTTCAGCTATTCCAAGTGATGTTATAATTTTAATTAGATCATGTTTTAATTTTGATTTATCAGTCTGGCCAGATTCAAGCAAATATTTTTTTCGATTGTCTAAATAATACAAACCACTAAATGTAGAAAAATAAATTACATAATCAACAAGTAATGTATAAGTGGTATTGAGGTAATCTGCTTGCTCAGATAATAAATGAGCAACAATTGCAGAGATTATAATTGATGCTACAAAAGCAATAAGAATATTTTTGTTCAGCATAAAATATCCTCGATGTTTTTTTAACACAGAATTATTAATTTTTCACTACAATTAAACTAAGATTAGTCCAAAGTAATCTTCAAAAAGATCAATAATCCTGCAAGTTCAGCAATACCTACTCCTAACATGTATGGAAATATCTCATACGAAAAAATCTGATCCATTGAAAAGTATGCGAATGCCCCAATAACATTATGAAGAAACAACATACCTGCAACAACAATCATGCCTAACGGAAGCTGTGCTCTTGTCTTTGCATACATTTTTCCAAAAATACAAATCAAGACTCCAAGTACTATCATATTCACAATTGAAACAATAGACAACACTAGAGAGTTAAATTCCATTTAGAGAGAAGCAACTCCTGATCTTTTATTTACTTTTATCCAATTTTCCTTCAATTTCTTCAAGTGTCTCCATATTTGCCTCCAAAAATGTAGATATAAAATACATAATACTATATTTTTCTCCAACTTTTGTGATCATATTGTTTTTTTCAAGAACTTTAATGTGATGCTGAATAGCCTTGTAATCAAGACTCAATTCTTTGGCTAGTTGATTTGTGTTAAGCGGTGTTTTCTTCAGTATAGATATAATTCGTAGACGATTTAATCCTCCTCTTGAGCCTGCAAAAAGAAACCACAAAAGTCTTTTTGAATCGGGATCATTTGCCATAAGTCATAAAATTCTTGTATATCTCAATTAAAAGGCATTATGTGATTTATTTTCTTGTCAGGATTAGAAAGTATAAAAAACATAATCAACCAATTCCTGTGAGCTAGAATTGATGTTAAACTATGATGGTCCATTGTACAGACCTCCTTCAGAGGCAAGATCATTAATTTTTCAAGTTACATTGGGTTGTTCCTTTAACGAATGTTCTTTTTGTGACATGTATAGATCAAAACAGTATTCAGAGAAACCATGGGATGAAGTAAAATTAGAAATTGATCTAATGGCAAAACAATTACCTGATACGAGAAAAATCTTTTTGGCAGATGGTGACGCATTAAATCTTGATGCAGAATATATTGTTAAAATTGTAAAATATCTATATGAAAAGTTTCCAAGCCTTGAAAGAATTTCTTGTTATGCAATGCCTATGAATATTTTAAAGAAAACTACAGATGAATTAAAGAAAATGCATAATGCGGGATTGGACATGCTTTACTTGGGAATTGAAAGTGGTTCAGATATTGTTTTAAAAAAAGTAACAAAAGGAGCAATTTCAAAAACAATTACCAAATCAGTCAACAAGGCAAAAGATGCAGGCTACATTATGTCTTGTATGATAATTTTGGGATTAGGTGGAAGAACTTATTCTAAAGAACACATTAGAGGAACTGCAGAAGTAATTAGTGCTTGTTCTCCTAATTATGTAGGAGCACTAACTCTCTATTTAGAAAACGGAATCAAACAAGAATTTTTGGAAAAATTTGGTGAACCATTTATTCAAATTAATGATGATGAATCTCTAAAAGAGTTGTATGATTTAATCAGCCAGATAGAAACCAAAGAAGAGATAATCTTCAGGGCAAATCATGGATCAAACGCATATACAATCAAGGGCACATTTCCACAAGACAAACAAGAAATGTTAGATAAAATAGAATGGATGAAACAGCATCCAGAAATTATGCGTCCTGAGGGACTACGAGGATTTTAAAAAAACTATACAAGAACTTGATTCTTTATCACCACTAAAACAATTCAAAATTGGTATCTTAGATAATGAAATTCAATGTAAAGAATCATTAATTTTCATCACTAAATATGATGGCTCTCCAGCATGTGTAACCCCAGAAACCAAACAAAAATTGATTGAACGTGGCTGGGCAAAATCTCAGTCTTAACTTTTTCCACTCTTTTTTTTAGTATTTTATGGATTCATTGACACTTCGTATTCTTAGACTGAAATAGTGCAAAATCTTCAACCCTAACTATATTCTCCACGCTATATGTACCTAAACAAATTTGAACCAAATATTGTCTAAATCTAATTCTATATTGAAATTAATGCACATAATCTATACTAGGATTATCCAGATATCTGTTAGATAGAATTATGATTAATTACATTAACTGAATTCCATGCGCACGTTCATGATCTACAAGGTCTTCATGGTAAGTTACAAATCCACACATGCTGCATCTAGCAAGACCAAAATGTTCCATAATCACCTTTGTAGCAATGATTATTGTGTCAGAATCTGTTGGAATTAATTGAAGATCCTTAATTTTTCCTAAATCCTTAAGTTAATACCTGATAAAAATATGATATGATCAGTTTACAATCCAACTAAAATATTATAATTGCAGCTAACTAGACCATATGTGCAACTATGGTATATTACTAATAATGACTATAGAATTTGCGCAAATAATTAGCACCCAAGACCAAAGACCTGATACGACAGAACCTGTAAAAGTGACAATGAATCAAAATGATGCAATATCGGGAATAGAACATTCTGCAGACAGTCCTGGTGACATTAAAGTTATAGAGCCAGGCACCTATGTGGTAATAGCTGCCCCTCAAATAGGGCGAACAACTGGCAACGAGTCTAGATACGTTGACTTTTGGCTACGAAAGAATGATCAAGATATTGCAAATTCCAACGTACGTACTGTTCTTAGTAGCAATCAGGCCAAAAACGTCGTAGTTAATCAAACTATGATGAACTTCAATGCTGGCGATGTTATCAATGTGATGATGGCAGTTGAAAAGACAAAAGAAGGATTAGGAATTGAAGCCATTCAAACTGCAGGTAGACCGTTAATACCTAGCATCATATTTTCGATGCACAAAATAAAAGATCATGCAAACGGTCATTGGGGTACCACACAAAAAGGCACCAAGAAAGTATGGGTAGAGTAATAACCCATATTCATATTTTTTTAAAAGCTAAATAAATTTTCTATAATTCCAATTTGATATAAAATTGTCATGCCCAAGACAAAGCTAAAAGAGCCTGTCAAGTACCTCAATATTGTTTTAGCTTTGATATTATTTGATAAACCAAATGGAATACCTATCAATCCTCCAATTAAGGACATTCCAATAACTGAACCTATTCCAAATATACCAATAAACATCAAAGCTGTTGTTAGGCTATGAATCACTCCAGAAGTCATAACGATTAATGTTCCACTTCCGGCAAGGCCATGAATCATTCCAATTAGATATGATTTATGATTATGTGAGTGGTTCTTATCATCATGATTGTGTTCATCAAAATGAATTGAGCCGTCTCTATGTGAATGAGGATGTCTATGTTTAATTTTTAGAATGCTTTTGTTTGTAATTCTTGTAATTGCCAATAAAATCAACATCAATCCAACTAAAAACTCAAATCCAGAAAAAACTTCTTTTTGTATTGTAAATGTAAAACCATAAACTAACAAACAAACAAGAATCAAAGTAGTTGTGTGTCCAGCTCCCCAAAATGCACCAAGTAATGAGGATTTTGTTAAACTGGATTTGACAAGTTGTTTTTTTGACTGAATGGTATTAGAATTTGTGATCTGTGTAGTTACTGCAGCTATATGATCTGCTTCAAAAGCATGTTGAATCCCAAGTGTTAATCCAAATCCAGCAAGAATTGCAGGAATAAAATCACCAATTTGACCAAAGATTTCTTCTAACAATTTACATCACAGGGTTTCTTGGTATCATGTTAAAAAGAATTTCCAAAGTCTAAAGTTGTTCAACTATTAGCTTTAGATTATCTGGTAAATCAGGAATTTCAGTATGACTTTCATTGTTTTGAAGTATTTCAGGTCCTATTCTTCGTACTCTTTGGGTTCCAATTAATGTGTCAAGATTTCTTTGAATATCTTTTTCTGATAAAATTATCTTTAATTTTTCAATTATAGTTTCTTCATTTTCATATTTTTTAATTGCGTATTGCACAAGGATCATTTTTTCATTCATAGAGTAATCAGTCATTTAAAAATACCATCATATCTAGAGTAAAAAACATTCGCGAAACTATGAGAATTTCTTTTCAAGATCTTCTTTTTTAGGAATAACCTGTAAATTCTAATTTTCCATCAATTACCAATCCAGGAGCTGTAAATATTGGGTATTTTTCTAAATATTCTGGTTTTTCAGTCACATCAATCAAATCATATTTTATACCTAATTGATCTAACATCTCAAGAACAATACATCTTGAGCATCCAGGAGTGGTAAGAACTTGTACTTTCATGACTCAAACTGATTAGGATTCTGCTCAAAAGCCCATTAGGTATTGTAAAATTATATGGATTTTGATGAATGTGTTGTCCTATGTGAAATTCAACAGGCAATCCGGTCATTGATATTAGATTATTCCAACCAAGATGAATACGAAAAATCACTTCCAGCTTTTACAGCAAGATCACTAGTTAACGAAAAAATTATCCCAAGAAAGATAAATGAGAACAAGACAAATGCCAGAATGACGCCGGATTTTTTGGCAAGTACAGAATTTGACATATCTTGAGTTGTTTTCTCGGATATTTAATCAAAATATTTTGAGACTAGAGAGAGATGTACATATTAGATCATCAAATTTTTCTTTGTTATAACAGATTTATTTTTTCGTTGACTGTGTAATCTTGTATGGGGTCATGAATTTGGTGAAAAATTATTGAATGTTTTATTTTGCCACATTTTATGCATGAAATAGTTCCGTTTCGTGAATATCTGTGACTACATTCTTCAAATCCTAATGACAAGTCATTTTGGTATCTTTCTAAATGTTCTCGAATTTTTCTTCCATTTTCTGTCATTATGAATCATATTCACATATTACACAAAATATTGATTTCACATCATTGCTAAAAAATTATCAACACAGCTAACTAGTTGTAATATACAATTTTTTCAAATACTTTATAGTGTCTCAAAAAATAAAATATGCCACGATTATTTTTCCTAATCATGTTTATGATGAAATTCAATTGTTGCAAAATAAATTATCGTGTAAAGATAACAAAATCTGGAGTGTTTCAAATACAATCAATTTATTATTACGGTTCTGTCTTCATGAAGAAAATGATTTGATTTATGCTCAAAATTATTCATTTCTTAGAGGGTATATGTATGAAAAAGAATCATTTTTGGAAGATTTTACTTTAAGTGTTTTCAGGTCTACATGTTTAACAGATACTGATAGACAATACTTTAAGAAGAAAATTTTCTCTCATAATTGTTTAGTGAGAAATTAGCATACTGCTACCGTTTGTGCTCATCTTTAGTTCAAACGTTGTTGCGTTATCACCGCCCAACTCATATTATACAACATGTGCCACATCTAATTTTGAATTGCATTTTTGTGCAAGGTAAATTGATTCTTCAAACGTCTTTTTTGCTGATTCTGATTCATCAATTGCAGCAAGAATTTTTGTGGACAGCAAAATTATGATATGATTGTTGCTAATATTTTTGACTTTCAAAAAAGATTCGAACCAGATGGGATGAGTACCATATGGTCTTAATTTTGGACCCAAATAGTAGGTGGATCGGATGGAGCCTATCAGATATTTTATATGAGATTGCATCAGATGACAATGTAGAGAAGGATTGCCGGAAGTAACTAAAGGTAGTAACATTGACAACATTCTGCTTGAGCACTTTCAACAAGAGATATGGAGTAAGGTTCCTCATTTGGAAGAGAAACATGGCGAAGCAAAGGTTGTCAACGCAACACCGCTGATTGATATTACTGAAGATTTGAAAGAATGTGCAAAAAACGTGTACAACCTGAATCTTGCCAATACAGATCTAAAAGTTTTCGGCAAGTTTGATTCTAACTTGCTAACAGGCTCGATTAAAGTCAGGCCTGCGGTCCACATTATCCATGACGCCATTGTTACAGGGAAGCTTAGGAGTGGACAGACAATAATCGAGGCCACCTCAGGCAACTTTGGGATAGCCCTTGGGCAATTATCTAAACTTGGGCTAGGTGTAGTTACGCTTGTCTCAAGAAAGCTACAAGAGGGAGTCTTTGAGGAGTTGAGAAACGAGAATATACGTATCATTAATCTTGATATGGACATCTGCCCTGCTCCAGGAATGAAAGACAACCCAAATCTTTTGGCTACAAAAGCAACTGCCGCTAATATTCGCTCACAATTATCTGAGCTTGGGTTTGACCCTGTCATTTTTGATAAAGCAAGTTCTGAGGTACAATCGCTTTTAGCTAGCCAAGACATCATAAATTTGGCAAAGTTTCTTGCCAAGATCTACGGATGTTTCTGCCCAGAACAGTATGACAACGAACTGAACGTTGATGTACATAGAACTGTTACCGCAGTTGAGATAGACCAACAATTACATGAAAAAGGAAATTCGCTGGCAGACTTTAGAATTGTCTGTACCTTTGGTACTGGTGGCACGTCTGGTGGCTTGAGTAGATACTTGTCTGAAAAATATGGAAAAAAGTCACTCCATGTAGTATTTCCACCTAGTAATCAAGATGTTGCAGGAATTAGGACAAAAGACAAGGCAGCTGGCTTGAAATTATATGAACCTGAGATATATGCTGGACAACATGAAGTGGATTTTGAGCAGGCAAAATTTCTTCTAAAGTTTTTTGTAGACAAAGGTTATGACATAGGCGAAAGTAGCGCTCTTGCACTTTATGCGGTAATACAGATGGCAAACTTTGGCGGCGGTGGAAAGTTTGTCGTAATAATTGCTGATGGAATACAAAAGTACAAAAAGAATCTGGAAGAGATGACAAAGAAGCATAATCGTACTCAGGTTTCTCTGCAAGAAGCTGTATCAAACGTAGTCGACTATGATAGAGTAATCTGGATTCATACCCAGTATACTCCACGCGAAGAAGGAATTAATCTAATTGCAAAATCTCTCGGCATTGATAAAAGCAAGATTTCTGTGCCAAAGGCAAGAACCGTGGAGCAACTATTAGCAACACAACAAATTCCAGAAGAGCTAAGCAAAGATCTGCAAGGGTCTAAGGGCAAGTCGTTGCTGGTTTGCATGGCTGGAAATACTTCGTTGATGGTTGTTAAAGTACTTGCGAGCAAAGGCATTGTAACTGAAAGTTTGATTGGTGGAATAACAGCACTGCCTCAAGGAAAAGGCAGACAACTTTCTGAATTGATCAGAGAAACTACTGAATAACAGTACACTGATTTTATTTTTTAGCTAATTGATCACGAAATTCTTTTGCATGATTAAGTAAAATTTTGTATTTCTTTTGTTTCTTTTTCATCAGGATGTATGGTCCACAGAGACTCGAATACTAAGTTGGGGAATAAAAGGTACAGTTGGGTGTAAAACATACTCATATTATCTAACAAAATTCTGAAATTATCAAACAGATGATGCAACTGTCTTGTAAATCTCTGATGCTCCCCTGATTGTTTCTTGAACATTTGTTATTGTGTCAGATTTTTTAGAAGATGATACAGTTTCTGTGATTTCATTTACCAGGCCTTTAATGGATGAAAACATTTCCTGAGTGGAAACAATCACATTGTGAATGTCCTTGCCGCTTATGCCGTTTTCACCATTGTCAAATGAATCAATCTTTTTTTTGGCAGAGTCTATTAGAGAGGTAGTTTTGTTAATTACGCCTGTTTCCTTGAGATCCCTTGCAATATTTTGCATCTTTGTTGCCGTATCATTGATGTTTTCAGAAATTATACGAAAATTTTCAATGTTCTTTACCATTTCTGGCGTTTGGAGGCCTTGAATTATCTCGTTTAACTTGGAGGCAGTCTCTTTAACGTTGGTCAATGATTCTAGAACTCCCGGAGTGCCAATCTGACGTATTATTTCTACTGCATCAAAAGCAGTAGCCCTGATTTCACTTAACTTGCTTGGTTTTTTTTCTTCCATAGTATGTCAACTGTATAAATTAAAATAGCATCTATTCTATTTTAGCTGGAACATCATTCACATGATGAGACTTTGTCAGATGCATTTGTATGACAAAGATCAAGCCGCCAATTACAAACATCGAGTTTAGAATAGCAAATCCAATATTATTTGTAAGAAAGTCATTTACAGCAAGTAAGAGATTTAGCCCTGTTAAGCAAATAGAAATGACAGGAAAATACCTGCCTGTTTTAATTATTACATCTAGTAAGTGGGCAAATAAGCTAATCTTTGCAGAATAAGAAATTAGAGGTACCAAATGTATCAATTTCTGTTCTGTTTTTACATTTGCTGAATTATATTTCATTTGGCACCAACTTTGTTTTTGAGATCTTTTATGACTTTGCCAGTCACATGGCTTGTTTTCTTTTTGACAATGTCAACTCCGTCGTGTATTGCCTTTGTTGTATGAGGAGATGCTTTGCCAGCATCAGTTGCAATCTCTTTTACAGTTGCTGCAGATGCTTCTGCAAATTTCAAGGTGTTTTCAATGGCACTTGCAGTCTCAACTACAGCTCCTTTTCTTTTCAGCTCTTTTGTTGTTTCGTTAATGTCATTTACAGTATCACGAACAGCAAATGAAGCTTCACGTATTGCATCGGCCATCTCTGGGATGGCACCACTTTCACGAAGAGTTTTCATGGTTTCTCTCATTTTTGATGAATACTCTCTGATGTTTTTTGAGACGTTTTGGATGGCTTCCACAGTCTCGTTTGCAGTCCATCGGTGGACTAGATCTTCTTGCGAAGATTGTTTTTGATTACTATTGTTATCTTTCATGTTGTACTAGATATGTGATTTTACTAATAATGCTCACTAACAATTTATTCATATCAATGATCCATTTACCTATAGACATGATTGGTATGGGCCCACAGGGATTTGAACCCTGGATTTTCGCCGTGTAAGGGCGACGTCATAACCGATCTGGACCATGAGCCCAGAAACATTCCTTGATGAAAACCATTTAAACTTTGAGACAAGTGACAATCTAGAAATTTGATCAAAATTTTATACAAGTATGGTTGATTTAGATTTTTTTTCTAGTCCTATAGGATTAGGTCATGCAACAAGAGACATTGCTATTGCAAATAATTTTGAAAACATAACAACAAAATTTGTAACAGGAAGTGGAGCTGCAAAAATTCTAAAAAATTTAGATTTTAAAGTTGAGGATGTATACATTCCTCCACAATTTATTGTAGAAAATGGAATGCTAAAGAATTCAACAAGATGGCTCTGGAACTATTATCAATATTATAAAAAATGTAAAAAAATTGCTAAAAAGATTATTGATGTAGATAATCCAAGATTAGTTATAAGTGATGAAGATTTTGCTTCACTTACCGTTGCTCAAAATAAAAAAATACCTACAATTTTGATTACAGATATTGTACAAACTAATTTTGTAAATGGAATAACGTCATTTATTGAAAAAAAGATGAATAAATCAATGAAAGAGATTATGAAAAAATGCGATACTGTAATTATTCCAGAAAACGGTCCTGATGAAGAAAATATCAGAAGAGTTGGACCTATTGTAAGACAAATAAATTTTTCTAGGGAAGAACTTCGAAAAAAATTCTCTTTTGATAAAAATACAATAGTTGTTTCAATAGGAGGAACAGATGCAGGACTTTTTTTAATTGAAAAAACACTAGAATCCATAGCAAAAATAAATCAGGACATAAATGTAATAGTTGTTTCAGGTCCATCTTTGAGCAAAAAGTTTGATTCTGTAAGAAATTTGGGATTTGTCAATAACCTTCATGAGATGATTTTTGCAGCTGATGTCATAGTATCTCTTGCAGGCAAATCAACTATTGATGAGGCAAGAGCATATGGAACACCTGGAATTTTTATTCCAATAAAAGGGCATTTTGAACAAGAAGGCAATGCCAAAGAAGAAGGGTTTGTTTTTGAAGATATTAACAAATTAGATAAATTAATCATAGAAAAACTAGAACAAAAACGAAATCCCTTGGAAACTAAAGGTGCAGTTAACGCATATAATATAATCAGAAAGTTGATTTAACAAATTAATCCAATCCTTAATAGATAGCCAATTAATTTTGTTAAAATACTATGAAGCTAGTTGTAGCCAAGTTTGGCGGAAGTGCAATTGGTATTGATGGTATTTCAATTCCACTAATTATTGATAGAATTAACGATTTAAAGAAAAATTCCAAAGTTCTTGCAGTTTTCTCAGCACCCCTTACAATTTCTAATGGAAAAAAATGCTCACTTACAGATGTAATTTTAGAACAAGGAAGAAATGTGGAAAATGGCACCAAAGCAACTTTGGATGCCGTAAAATCATGCTATCAAAAAATTCTGGAATTAGTAAATTCAGAAAATAAAGAAGATTGTCAGAAAATCATAAACTTGTTCCTAAAAAAAGCTGAAAATGCATTAGATGAGGCTCTGCAAAAAAAGGAATTTGCCGAAGAGGTACGTTCACGATCACTGGCTTTTTCAGGAGAGATTTTAATGTCACACGTAATGAATTACATTCTAAAAAGTAATGGAATAAAAGCAGATGCAGTAAGTTATGATGAATGGCCCATAATTACAGATAATAACATAGAGTCAACAAATTTTCTTGCATCAAAATCCAGAGAAAATCTAGATAAAACAGCTAAACTGGTACAAGAAAATGAGGTAGTTACAATGGGTGGTTTTATAGGTAAAACTCTAGACGGCATTACTACTACGTATGAACGAGGTGGTTCTGATAGAACTGCAGCTGATCTGGGCATATTATTTCATAAAACATATGAAACTAGAATAGACTTTGAAAAAGACAGCTCTGTAGTATCTGCTGATCCAAAAATTGTTGAAACAGGATTGACTGAGGTAGATCAACTCTCATACAATGAAGCAAGACTGGCAGGAATGTTTGGAATGAAAATTTTGGATCCCATTGCAATAAAGGAGATTGTAGAAAATGGAGTCGATATGCCAATTATTGTTACAAATATGAAAGATCCATCAAAGACTACTATAATCAAAAGAGTTCCAGATAGTAGAAATGATCATCCAATTAAGATAATTACTGGAAAAGAAAATTGTGCAATTTTCAAAATTGAAACAAACTCGGCGCAAAAGTTGCTAATATCACTAGAAAAAGACAAGCGATATAGCGAATATGTGATATTATCTCCATTTACAAAAGATGGAGTTGAGTTTTCAAGAATATTATTTTTAGATGGAGATTATATTAAAAGAAACGAAAAATATTTTCTTGGATTTGATCCACTTGCATCAATTACATACAACCGAGGAGTGATTACATTAATTGGTGATGAGATGTGGAGAGTACAACAAGTAGCATCAAGAACCAGTGCAAAGATTGGTGAAGCTGGGCTAAACATTTTGAATATGGATGCTCAAGAAGAGACTTCAAGAATAATTATTGTCATTGAAGATTCCAAAGATAATATTAGAAAAGCAATAAATGCAGTTCATCAAGTAAAATCTGAGATTAATTTTAATTAAGTGAAAGTGGCGTTACGGGTTTTCACCTGTAGCGCCATTAAGGGTTTGTTCATGGACCGTTATCATGACTTAGTCCGGCGTTACCCAAAAACACGCGTTAAGTATAGTTAGATTTTCTAGTATTTAGAGATGATCTATATAGAATATGTTAGCTACGCTCAGATACAAACCACAAAATCATTCCCGCACCAATTATTGCATACCACTTGAAGTTTTTCTTGTGTAGAAAAATTTTGGCTGAGGCTAGTTCTTCATCTCTATTAGTAGCTAGTCTAATCTTTCTCATTTCAAAAGCCTGACCAATCAAGCCTACCACTAGAAGAATAATTGCTGGAAGACCTAACATCCACTGCATGAATTTACTTTAAATTTTGTAATATTTAGATATTCTATAAATGAATTTTAGTGATAATAATTCTGAATTTCAAGTGAAAAAAGGATTTGAAGTAGTGTATTATAAAAATAATGTATGAGTAAGGTGAGAGATTGGACAAATACAGAAGTTGCAATATTGATATTGGTTGCGAGTTTTGGTTTTGTAGCTGCTAATGCATTATTTCAATTAATTGAAATTGGGCCAAATGATGACAAGTTTGAATTACAATTAGATTCTGGTTCATTTACACCTAACAAAGGATTTCAAATAGCAAGTATAATAGGAAAAAAAACTATAACTGAGACAGATAATTTCTTTTTTCTTCAAACAACTCATTATTTAGATTTGGACGAACGAAAAAAATTAGAAGAGCAAGGAATAACTTTGGTTGATTTTTTTAATCATTTTGTATATGTAGCAAGTGCAAATGATACTAGTTTGAATGCATTTCCAGTTAATTCACATCCAGAAATTCGTTCAATGATTCCAATAGAGCCAGACACTAAACTTGATTCGAACATTAAAAGTAGAGATGTTCCTCCTTGGGTGTTTAAGGTAAACGGTTCAGATTCTACTGGTATAAATGACAAAGTCGGTGTTACAATTTTTTTCCACAAGCAATTATCTGAGGATCAGATGATGAGTATTATCAAAGAGCATGGATCGTTGGAATTAACAACTGATAGTGATGGTATTTCTGATTCAATTGATCAATGTCCAACACAAGACGAAACAGTTAATGGATTTGATGATCTTGACGGTTGTCCAGATGTTGTAGCACCAAAAGATACTGATAATGATGGAATTGATGATAAATTAGATGAATGCCCAATACAAGCTGAGATAGTTAACGGATTTCAAGACTCAGACGGTTGTCCAGATGTAGCTCCACTACCAACTGATAGTGATTCAGATGGAGATTTGATACTCGATAGCCTTGATTCTTGTCCAAAAGAATTTGAGACAGTTAACGGATTTCAAGACTCAGACGGTTGTCCAGATGTAGTTCCACCAACTGATAGTGATGAGAATCCTGGCGATGTAGATAATTCGAATATGAGATTAATGAAAGAAGGTAATAAAGTCACAGTACATACTGAAAGTATAAAGGCTGTAGCAATTGAAGGCATCTCTGCTGTTTCTGCCCTAATGTCTTTTGATCAAATAACAGAACTCTCAAAACATTCTGCAATCAAGTTCATCAGATATCAGGATCCACCATTAGAGCCAGAAATTTCTGAAGCAAAAAGAGTTGGCAATATTAATCAGATAAAATCAGAATACAACTTGACCGGAAA
>Ga0315286_10003535_pt1 | contig 14822 bp, 11 predicted proteins | sample YL17G10_0_MG_FD_205038 | JGI IMG/M metagenome (GOLD analysis project Ga0315286, IMG submission 205038) | Sediment microbial communities from Yellowstone Lake, YNP, Wyoming, USA - YL17G10_0 | ecosystem: Environmental > Aquatic > Freshwater > Lake > Sediment | place: USA: Wyoming | collected...
ACAGCTTGCCGCCGAGGTTCCTCCGCACATTGCAGCGGCCCAGATTGCCTTCGCCGATCAGGCAGCGAAAGTGGCACAATCGGCAGCGGACCTCTTGTCCTTCCGCCGGCTCCCACAGTTCAGCTTCTTTGAAGACTCCCGTCGATTCCATCGCGAGGGCTCCCGATTGGCGACTTGCCTCTGACGATCTACTACGTATGACCACCAATTGTAAATCGGAAATCGGAAATAGTAAATTCCGGCGCGCCGTCGGTCACAGGCCATAGGCCTGGGCGATGAGCTTGATGGGATGGCTCGTGCTGGCCGGGGCGATGTGCTCGATCTGCATCTTGCAGGCGGCGCATTCGGTCAGGACGTTCTGCGTGGGCGATTTCTTCAGGGCGTCTTTGAGGCTCTCGGAGATCTGCAAGGCCAGATCATAGTTCTTCTGTTGCATGCCGAAGGTGCCGGACAGGCCGCAGCAGCCCGCCTGCAGGTCCGCCACGTCGATCTGGAAATGCTCCTGCAACAGGCGCAGAGTCACCGTGTCGTCACCCACCGCGCACAGATGGCACGGCAGGTGATAGACGAATTTGTCCGTCACGGGCCGCGTCGCCGGTTTGAGTTTGCCCTGGCTGCGCAGGTCCTGGAGATAGTTCATCAGCTCGACGGTATTCCGCGAGACGATGGACGCATCCTCGCCCGCCACGTAGTGGCGCAGCTCCTCCCGCAGACATAGAGCCGCGCTCGGTTCGGAGCAGACGATCTTGCAGCCTTGGCCCACAGCCTCGGCGAGATATTTCACGCTGTAGGCAAGGTCGCGGCGGGCCGTCCGGACGTCGCCGTACACGATGGCGGGCAACGGGGCCGGACGTTGCTTGGGCAGAATGACCTCGACCCCATTATGGCGAAGAACATCCACCACGGCAAAGCCAAGCTCGTGGTCGTTGGAATTGGCATAGGTATCGACGAAATACGCCACCTTGCCCACCGGCTTGGCAATCGGCTCACAGGAGGCCAGGTACTTCCGTCCGGCCTTCAGGAACGAGCCGCGGCTGAATTGGGGCATGCTCCGGCGTTTGTCGATTCCCGTGACTTTCTCCAGGAGCCATTTGGAGACGGGCAGTCGCATGAATACGTTGGCAAGAGGTGCAAACGCACTGCCCATCCGGCTGAGATAGCGGTTACGGCTCAGAACGAATTCGGGCCGACGCAGCCCTTTGCGACGGACATACTGGGCGCGGGCGGTCGCCATCAACATCGAGATATCCACTCCCGACGGGCACTGCCGTGAGCACATCTTGCAGTTCACGCACAAGTCAAGGAACTTGCGGAACTCCGGCGACTCGAAGTCCTTCTCATCGAGCTGGCCTGTCGCCCAATAGTGGAGCAGATTCGCCTTGGCGCGGGAGCTGCCCAATTCCTCGCCGGTCGCCCGGAACACGGGACACATGCGCTGCGAAGGCTCCCGGCCCAGGCACAGCCCGCACCCGTAGCACTGCTCCAGCTCCAGCTCCAGCTCGTTCTCCCGGAAGAACAGCTCGGATTTCGCTCTCTCGGGGAGGATTTGAGGCTCTCGCCGCAGGTTCTTGAACATCACGTCGGGATCGTCGTTCAGGATCTTGCCGGGGTTCATCAGGGCCGACGGATCGAATATCTCTTTGACCTTCTTGAGCACGTCATAGTATTCATCGCCGAACTGGCGGCGGACGAATCCCGCGCGGATCAGGCCGACCGCGTGCTCGCCGCTGATCGTGCCCCCGAGGGACCAGGCCAGCGTATAGACATCCTCGGCAATGGCGAGCATCTTCTCCCGATCCTTGGGATCGCCCAAGTCGATATAGGGGCGAACGTGCAGCTCGCCGTCCCCGGCGTGGCCAAAGAAGCACATCGTGATGCCGTGCTTCTTCTGGATCTTGTCCAAGCCCGCCAGGTAGTCGGCCAGGCGTCTGTGGTCCACGCTCACGTCTTCCATGAACTCCGCCGGATGCTTGCGGCTGCGATTTCGGTATAGCAGAGGTCCGGCGTCCTTGCGGGATTTCCAGACGCGGGCCTGCGCCTTGGGCTCCATGATGATCGTCCGGCCGGTCGCCCTTTTGCCGACTGCCAGATCGGTCACGCCAATCTTCTCGCGGACTTCGGCTTCCGACGTACCCACGTGCTCGACCAGGAGCACCGCGGCGGCCCCAGCGGGCAGGATATCCCGATACTGGGGGAGCTGATCGATAGCCATGTTGACCAGCGACTGGTCCATCAGCTCGCACGCGGTCGGATCGGTCTTGATGATGGTGGGGACCGCGCGGGCCATGCTGTCGAGCGAATTGAATTCAAGCTGCAAGAGCCCCTTCACGGCCGGCAGAGGCACCGATCGCAGGGTGATACTGGTGAAAATCGCCAGCGTTCCCTCCGACCCCGCCAGAAGACGTGCGAGGTCGATCGTATGGTCATGGCAGACCCCGGCGATGTTGTAGCCGCAACGATTGCGCGGCGTCGAGGGCAGGGCCTTTTCGATGATGGTCTCACTGGAGGCCAGGAGCGACCAGCACTCCCTGGCGATGGAGCCTGCCCGGCCGTTTTTCGCCTGGTCCACGTCGACGCCGTTGTGGAATTCGACGGTATTGCCGTCGGGGAGCACCGCCTCGATGCTCTCCACGTAAGCCTCCGTGTGACCGTATTGCAGAGAGTGGGCGCCGGTCGCGTTATTGCCGACGATGCCGCCGATGGCTGCCCGATTCCCGCTGGAGGGATCCGGCCCGATCTTGCGGCCGAGTTCTCCCAGCCGTCTGTTCAGGTCATCGAGGACCACGCCCGGCTCACATGTGACGGTCTCGCCGTCGAGGCGCTGGATTCGCTTCATGTACCGGGTCGTATCGAGAACGATCCCGCTGCACAGAGACTCTCCGGCAAGCCCGCTGCCTGCCCCGCGCGCCGCTACGGACAAACCCTGGTCACCGGCGTACCGCACGACCGCCACGATGTCCCGTCCATCCCGCGGCGCCACGACGCACTGGGGCACGATCCGGTAGCTGCTCGCATCCGTGCTGAAGACAACGCGGTGGATGATATCGGCAAAGACGTCCCCGTGGACGAGCGTGGCCAGATCGGCGGCGATTTGCGACGGTTGCTTTCCGGTCATAGCTGGACTTTTGCAAAATGGGCATTCGGCCTGTATTCTTCAAGGAAATCTGTTTCACGATTTCCTTGAAGAATCGGCCTAAGTTGTTTTTCGTCAATCACTTACGGGTTGAGAGGGAAGAATCGTGAAACCGATCTTTCCCTCCCAAAGTAGGCCGAATGTCCATTTTGCAGAACTCCAGTCATAAATCAAGGCTTTCCTGAGACGTACACGCTCCTCTACTCCTTGAAATCCCTCGGCAGGAACTGCGCCGCCGAGGCGGAGCCGGTCATCCGCAAGACGGCCAGATCGTCCTCACTGACGTGGCCATTGATGAACTGCTGAACGACCGGATGCGGGTGGTTGCGGATGTAGTCGGCATCGCCATCGGCAATCACTTTGCCGTTGTGCAGCATGATGATGCGATCCGCCACCTTGTACGCGCTCTTCATGTCATGCGTTACGACCACGGTCGTGACCCCCAGCTCGCGCTCGAGCTTGAGGATCAGCTCGTTGATGATATCGGACCGAATCGGGTCCAGGCCCGTAGTCGGCTCATCATAAAGGATCACTTCGGGATCCAACGCAATCGCGCGGGCCAGCGCGACCCTCTTGCGCTGACCGCCCGAAAGATTTGCGGGAAAGGAATTCTGAAAGCCATCCAGCCCCACCATCGCCAGCTTCGCCTTGACGATGTCCTCGACCTCACTCCAATGCTTTACCCGGTAATGCTGCTGGATCGGGAACAGGATGTTCTCCGCCACGGTCATGCTGTCGAAGAGCGCGCCTTCCTGGAAGAGGTACCCGAAGCGCATCCGCACCTCGCTCAACTGGCGTTCACTGAGATTGTCCACCCGCCGGCCTTCGAAGTACACCTGGCCCTCGGAGGGCCTCCTGAGAACGATGAAGTGCTTGATCAGGACGGTCTTTCCGCAGCCGCTCGGACCGATGATGGCCGTGGTCTTGCCCTTTTCCACAGACAGAGAGATATTGTCGAGCACCAGCTTGTGCCCGAATTTCTTGGTCAGATTCCTGACCTCGATGATGCCTTGAGATGGGTCATTCCCGTGCCCGTCGTTCGTGTCTGCCATCGTTTTTTCCAAAGTCGGGTCTCCGAAGCTCAGAAGCCAACTCTTGCAGAGGTCAGCCCACCAGGCTCTTGAGCGGCCAGAAGATCTCGTAGATATTCTTGAAGATCACCGCCAGGGCAAAATCCAGGGCCAAAATGGAGATGAAGCTTGCCACAAAGGCGTCCGTGCACGCCTGGCCTACCCCCTGAGCCCCTTCCCGGCAGGTGAAGCCCTTGTAGCAACTGATCACGGCGATCGCGCCTCCGAAGAAGAATCCCTTCACCACCCCGATGGAGACATCCCAGAGCTCCACCCCGTAGGCGCTGAAGCCCCAGTAGGCCCGGCTGTTGATCCCGAGCTGGAGGAAACTGACCAGCGCACCGCCGACGACGCCCAGGAGGTCCGCATAGATGATCAGCACCGGCGTGAGCAACAGACACGCCAGGAATCGGGGCGCCACCAGATACCGAATCGGGTCGGTCCCCATGCTCCGGACCGCGTCGATCTGCTCCGTCACGTTCATGGTTCCCAGCTCCGCCGTGAGGGCGCCGCCGATGCGCCCGGCCAGCATGACTGCCGCCAGAACGGGACCCAGCTCCTTCACGACCGAGATGTTGATCAGGACCCCCAGATGCTCCTCCAATCCCATCCCGGCCAACTGGTCATACGCCTGGACGGCCAGCGTCATTCCCACGAAGGCGCCGGTAATCATGATCACCGGAACGCTTCGCACCCCAATCAGGTTCATCTGGGTCCAGACGAGCGGGTAGGTCCGCCTGCTGGTACAACTGCGAATCGAGGTTGCCACGGACCGCCAGGCAAACCGGCCGAAATGACCGGCGTTGATGACGTCCTGGATGGTCTTTACGCCAAGTGTTGCAAGCATCAGAATATTCCTGTCCAAGAGCCGATTGCCCAATTTATCTTTCCGTGGGCCCCGATGAGCAGAATCGACGAAAAACCACCGTGCCTCCACGGGTTTCTAACCGGCCGGCGTGGACTTGTCAAGGATCGCGGTCGCCGGCCGGGAGAAACGCAGCCGACAAGAATCATCCTGTTGTTGAAATACGCCGGCGGGCCGGTATAATTGGGAAAATGCCGAAGGCGGCTTCGGGAATTCTCTGTCAGGGCTTTTGCGAGGGAACGATGTTGAAACATGGAATCGGATTCTTGGGGTTAGCCATCAGTGTCGCCCTCTCCTGCGCCGGCAGCGCGACGGCCGAGACGTGGCGGCTGAAAAATGGGGATCAATGGGAGTCCACCGCGGCGGATCCCCAGGAACGATACCTGCACGCGATTGCCGAGCTCAAGGAGCTTGTGAAATCCGGCAACGCGCGCGACGTCAAAGAGGCCCTCAAGCAGATCAAGGAGGAATTCCCGGATCGTGTGAGCCCGGACCTCGATCTGTTCATCCTGGGCGAGATGCAGTACTGGCGGGACCGCTATGGCAAAGCCCTCTCCCAATTCGAGAAGATGTTCAAGAAGTATCCAAGCAGCGAATTCTCCGCCCCGGCGTTGCAGAGGGAGTTCGACATGGCCATGGCCTACCTCGAAGGCCGCAAGAAGACCGTTCTTGGCTTCATCAAGATCTCGGGTTACGCAGAAGGCGTTGAGATCATGGAGAAAGTCAGTGATCGAGCCGGACTGGATGAGCCGAATGGCGTCGGTCTCAGGGCCGCCGTAGCCGTGGCCGAGCACTACGAGGCGGCGGAGAAGTACCTTGAGGCCTATCTCAAGTGGTCGGAGATCGCCTCCTATTGGGAGACCGGCCCCATTGGAAAGCGGGCTTTGTATCGCATGGCGGAGGACAATCTGGCCGCCTACGACTCGCACGCGCCGAATGACAGGCCAAATTTCGACGGCTCGAAATTGACTACCGCCAAGACGTACTACGCGAAGTTCATGGCCTTGTACCCCCAGGATGCCAAACAGGACGAGGTTCCCGAAAAGGTCCGGCACATCGACGAGGAAATGGCCTACAAGCAGTTCACCATCGGGCAATTCTATCGCCGGACGGGCAAACACCAGGCGGCGACTCTGTATTTCGACATGGTCGTGCGGAACTGGCCCCAAACCGAGGCCGGCGCCATGGCGAAAGAAGCCCTTGCGAAGGACCAGGCCGGTGGCAAATAGACCGAGTAAAGACCGAGGACGGAAGACGGGGGACGGAGGACGGAGAACCGATGGGTTCGCCGCAGTGCCCTCTGCCATCTGTCTTCTGTCCTCGATCCTTCTGGGTGGGTGCGGGGCATCGACCGGCTACTCGAACGCGTCGTTGTTTCCAAACGACGTGAACAACGTTTACCTGGAGATGTTCGACAATCGCAGTTTCCGCCGGGGGATCGAGTTTACGCTGTCGGATGCCTTGGCCAAGCGGATCGAGGTGGACACCCCCTATAAGATCGTGTCCGACAGAGACCGGGCCGATAGCGTGATCGGTGGGCAAGTCGTGACCGCCGGGGAATCGATCCTGACCATCGAGCGTGATATCGGCCGGGCCCTGGAGAAGGAGGTCGTCCTGACCGCCGTCGTGAACTGGAAGAACATGAAGAACGGCAAGCTCATGATCAACAGCAGAACGGTGACCGCCTCCGCCAGCTATTCCGAGTTCCAGGGGCAGGACTTTACGTACGCCTCCGCCGTGGCGGCAAACAAGCTGGCTCAGTATATCGTACAGTTGATGGAGAGTCCGTGGTAGAGTAGTAGAAAGGATGAATTGTGCGCCCAAGTCACGATGGTGCGAACGGAGCAGCATATGCCAGGCCATGCAAAATATGAAAAATACATCGAATAACCAGCAAAATGACACCCGCCGGCAATCCAACAAGCGCTCAACCCGAAAGCCGGCGCTGCCGGCGTACAAACGCGGACCGTTCAGTTGGCTGATTGTCGCCATCATCATCTTCACCGCCATGATGATGCTCCAGCAAGGGCTTGTGACCAATACGCTGCGCTGGGATGAGTTCACTCAGTATCTCGAGGAGGGAGGCCAGATCGACCGCATCGATATCGGGGAGACCGAGATCGCAGGCAAATTCAAGGAAGGCTCGCGGGCCGCGCAAGATAGGAAAGGGGTACTTGCCTTCAAGGTGAACTACCGGCCGGACGGCGGGGCCAAAGAACGGCTCAACGAGATTCTCAACTCTCTTCAGAGTAAGGGGGATGGTTTGCAGTACGAGTACACCCAGCAGCGGCTTTGGATGCTGTGGCTGTTGAACTGGCTGTTGCCGGTGCTGTTCTTAGTGGGCGTCTTCTACTTCTTCTTTGCCCGAAACCTGCGAGGCGGGGCCGGTGGGATGCTGATGTCGTTCGGCCGCAGCCGCCACCGCGTCCAGGGGAAGGACCGGGTCAAGGTCACGTTCAAGGACGTAGCCGGAATCGACGAGGCGAAGGAGGAGGTCGCAGAAATCATCGAATTCCTCCGGAATCCCCGGAAGTTCCAGCGGCTCGGCGGGCGAATCCCGCGCGGCGTCCTGCTGATCGGTCCCCCCGGCTGCGGCAAGACGCTGCTGGCCAAAGCCATCGCCGGCGAGGCCGATGTGCCGTTCTTCAGCATCTCGGGCAGCGACTTCGTCGAGATGTTCGTCGGCGTCGGCGCCTCGCGCGTTCGTGACCTGTTCAAGCAGGCTAAGGACAACTCACCCTGCATCATCTTTCTCGACGAAGTCGATGCGATTGGCCGTAAACGCGGCGCCAGCTTCGTGGGCGGCGGCCACGACGAGCGAGAGCAGACCCTCAACGCGATCCTCGTCGAGATGGATGGCTTCGACACGAACGACCAGGTCATCGTCATCGCGGCGACCAACCGGGCCGACATCCTGGACCACGCCCTGACCCGGCCCGGCCGCTTCGACCGCCAGGTCGTCGTGCCGCTGCCGGACCTCAAAGGCCGGCTGGAGATTCTGCAGGTCCACGCCCGAAGGGTGAAGCTCAGCCCCAGCGCGACCCTCGAACGCCTGGCCCGGGGCACCCCGATGTTCAGCGGAGCGGATTTGGCGGCGATCATCAATGAGGCCGCATTGGCCGCTACTATGGCGAACAAGGACAGTATCGAAATAGGTGATTTGGAGGAGGCCAGGGACAAAGTGCGGTGGGGACGCGCCAAGAAAAGCCGCACGATCGACCAGAAAGAGCGGGAGATTACCGCCTATCATGAGGCCGGACACACACTGGTCCAGTGTCTCATTAAGGACGCCGACCCCCTGCACAAGGTGAGCATCATTCCCCGTGGCCCGATGGGCGGGGCCACGTTCGCCCTGCCCGAGAAGGACCGCACGATGTTCACGAGGCGATACTGCATCGCCCTGCTCCAGGTCTGTTTCAGCGGCCGGATCGCGGAAGAGCTGTTCTGCGACGATATCTCCAGCGGCGCGCAATCGGACATCGAGCAGGCCACGAGAATCGCCCGGCAGATGGTCCTGACCTGGGGTATGAGCGACCATCTCGGCCCGATCAGCTACGGGTCCGATCTGGGGGCGAGAGAAGCCGTCTACCTCATGCCGACGGAACGCGAGTACTCGGAAAAGACCGCCGAGGAGATCGACGCCGAGGTCAAAAGGATCATGGACGATGCCTACAAGATGGCCAAGGTAGTCATCGAGGCGAATCGAGACAAGCTCGAACGCGTCGCCCAGGCCCTGCTCAAGTACGAGACGCTCGACGCCGACGACGTCAAGATCATCCTGGACGGCGGCCGGTTGGACAAGCCAACGGTGGGCGACCTGCTCGCGGCGGAGCAGGCCAAGATCGCGAAAGATGGGGAAAAGCAAGAGCAGGAACAATCGGTTGGTGGTTAGGCTCCCTTGCGTCCTGGTCCGGGAGTCTGCGGTGACAGCGGGGAAGCCCGTCTTGTTGTGCGCGGTCGGTTTGGTCCTGTTTGCATGGCTTGGCCTTGCCCGAGCCGAGAACCGTGCGGCACCGGCTGGCTCCACTCAGATCGTCCGATTTGAGAAGGAATCCTCGCACGCACGCCTGGAGCCGGCACGGATGGACGGTCAGCCCGGCTTGGCGGTCGTCTTCGAAGGCACGAAAGACCTGCACTATTACGCCAAGGCCGAGACAGCGCCTTCGCCCGGCCTGGAATTGAAAGTCGAAGCGACCGCCGGCGGTATCGAATTCGGCCCGGCCGTGCTGCCCCAGTGGCAACCCTTTGTCGATGCGAGCGGGAAGACCGTCGAGGTGTACGCCGGTGATTTCCGCGTCTTTGTCCCCATCCGGAAATCATCGGCCGCCTCACAGAGCAAGGCCGATGTCGCCGTGCGAATCAGAGGCATCGCATGCACCAGCCAACTGTGCCTGCCTCCCTTCGATAAGACCCTCACCGCTGCGCTGGATCTCGGCAGGATCGATGCCTGGCAGCAGATCTCACAACCGCAAACCGCCAGGCAAACGGTCCTTCCGTACGGCACCGCCGTCTACTATTTGCTCGCGATTGTCGCCGGCATTTCCATCAACATCATGCCCTGCGTGTTGCCGGTCCTGCCTTTGATCCTGATGAGACTGGTGAGTCAATCCAAGCGGGACGGCGGCAGCCGGCTCGTGTCGGGGTTGGCCTTCTCGGCGGGCGTCGTCGGTTTCTTCGGCGCGTTCGCGCTGGTCTCTGCGATCATCAATCTCACGACGGGAGCAGTGCTCGACTTGAACGCCTTGTTCCGGTATCCGGCCGCCGTGGTCGTGCTGTTCCTGGCGATTGTCCTTTTTGGACTGGTCATGCTGGACGTGGTCGCCCTGTCGCTGCCGTCCGCAATCGCGAGCCGGCAGAGCGCCGCCGGCGGCGTCGGGGGCACGGTGGGGATGGGCTTCTTCGCTGGGGTCCTCAGCACACCGTGCAGCGGGGCCCTGCTCGGCTTCGTCCTGGTCTGGGCACAGACCCAGCCTCTGCTCGTCAGCAGCATGGCCATCCTGCTCATGGGACTCGGTATGGCCCTGCCCTACACGATCCTGGCCCTGGTCCCCTCCCTGATGGACCGCATCCCAAAGCCTGGATACTGGATGGAGATCTTCAAGAAATCCACGGCCTTCCTCCTGTTCTTCATCGCGGTGAAGCTGACCCTGGCAGCCTTGCCCAAAGACAAGCTCCTCAATGTGCTGACCTACGGGATCGTCTTCAGCTTCTGTGCGTGGATGTGGGGCAAGTGGGTCGATCTCTCGACGCCGGTCTCCAAGAAATGGACGATCCGGATGGCGGCAGTCGCTATAGCCGTCGTGGCCGGGCTGTGGCTGTTGCCGATGCCGGGACGATCCGCCGACGCCGCAATCGACTGGCAGCCCTATGACGCGAGGCTCGTACAGCAGGCGGTTTCGCGGAATCGGCCCGTCCTGCTGGACTTCACGGCCGACTGGTGCACCAACTGCAAGATCGTGGACAGGAGGGTCTACCAGGACCCGGAGGTGGCAAGACTCCTCCGGGAGAAGGGCGTGCTGGCCGTCAAGGCCGATACCACCGTCATCGACTATCCCGCGACCACGGACCTCAAGCAGGTCTACGGCGAAGCGGGCAACGTCCCGGTGAATATCGTTCTCCTGCCGGACGGTTCGCAGGAGAAGTTGCGCGGCATTTTCGACAAGGAACAACTGATTCAGATTCTCAACAGGTTACCGGAGGCCGGAACACATGACGGGCAAGCAAAGCTCCCCCAAGGCGCCACGGGTGGTCAAGGACAACAAAAGCAAGACCGAGGCCTTCGGTAAGGCCGCCGCGGCGGAGCGGGTCGGAAGGATCCTGCCGATCCTGAAGAAGACGTACCCCAGCGCCGGCATTGCCCTGCGTTTCGCGAACCCCCTGGAACTGTTGATCGCGACGATTCTGTCGGCCCAGTGCACCGACGCCAGGGTGAACATCGTCACCCCGGACCTCTTCCGGAAGTACCGGTCCGTCGACGACTGGGCCAAGGCGGATTTGAAACAGATCGAAGGGGACATCAGGACCTGCGGCTTCTACCACAACAAGGCGATCAGCATCCAAGGCGCCTGCCGGAGGATCATCGATGAATTCGGGGGCCAGGTCCCCGACACGATGGATCAGCTCGTGACCTTGCCCGGCGTGGGCCGAAAGACCGCTAATTGCGTGCTGGGCAACGCCTTCGGAATGCCCGCGATCATGTGCGACACGCACGTGATCCGGCTCTCCCGCCGGCTCCAACTGTCCGAGAACAGCGATCCGGTAAAGCTGGAGTTCGATTTGGCCGATATAGTCCCAAAAAAGGATTGGACACTCTTTTGCCATCGGCTGATCCTGCACGGCCGCAGCGTCTGCATGGCCAGAAAGCCAAAGTGTCCCGAGTGTCCGATCGCTCCGTACTGTCCGGGGGCCAATCGGCCCGACCGATGGTAATGACATTTACGATTTACTATTTACAATTTATCCGTGGGCGGAATGCTGCTGTCGCCCCGCAATGGCCAATTGTGAACGGCAAATCGTAAATCCACGGTCGGCGGCCGCCGCACGGCGCGCGAATCATAAATAGTAGATAGTAAATAGTAAATCGTGAAATGATGCGACCAAGAAGAAACAATGTGTTGGAAGGCCTTGATAACCCTATAAGAGACCTCTGGCGGATTTTCCGAATCATGGCCGAGTTCACCGAAGGCTTCGAGGAACTGGCCTCGGTCGGCCCGGCCGTGTCGATCTTCGGCTCCGCCCGGACACCGCGAGATCACCCCTATTACCGGCTCGCGGAGGTCACGGCGGGCGAGCTCGCCAAAGCCGGATTCGCCGTCATCACCGGCGGCGGCGGCGGAATCATGGAAGCCGCCAACAAAGGGGCGACGGACGCGGGCGGGACCAGCATCGGCCTGAACATCGAAATCCCCGAGGAGCAGGTCCCGAACCAATATCAAAACCTTTCCCTGCACTTCCGGTACTTCTTCGTGCGCAAGGTGATGTTTCTGAAGTACGCCAACGGCTTCATCGCCTTCCCCGGCGGCTACGGGACGATGGATGAGTTCTTCGAAGCCGCCGTTCTGATCCAGACCCTCCGGCAGGCGCACTTCCCCGTGATCCTGATGGTCAGCGACTACTGGAACGGCCTGATCGACTGGATGAAGCACAAGATGCTCGACGAGAATGGCTTTATCTCGCCCGAGGACCTCGATGTCTTCACGGTCCAGGACGATCCCGACGCCGCGGTTAGAATCATCATGGAATTCAAAGAAACGCAAGGCCTCGCCGGCATCGCCATGCCCCCCGGCATGAAAAAGGGCCAAATCCATCCACAAGAGTTCAAGCCCCGGAGCGACAAGCCCAAGAACTCATAGAGTCGGCTGGCCTTTGTGGACTTGCGATCAGCTTTCGGCTCGCTCGCGGATCCCCAGACCGGGCCGGTCGTTGAGGATCAGCTTGCCGTGCTCCACGAGGACACCGGCGAACGGATCGTTTGAGATCAGCAGGTTCCCGTCCAAATCAGCATAGTCCACCAAGGGACTCAGGTGCGCAGCGGCGGACACCGCTACCGAGCTTTCGATCATGCACCCCAGCATGATCTTGAGCCCCAGGGCGCGAGCCATGTGAATCATGCGAATGGCCTCCTGGATGCCGCCGGCCTTCATGAGCTTGACGTTGATCCCGTCGTAGGCCCCCGCCAGCCGGGGGATGTCGCCGGCTCGCTTGACCGCCTCATCGGCGATGATCGGGATATCCACACGCTCCCGCAGCCATGCGGTCTCTTCCACCATGGCCGCCGGCAGCGGCTGCTCGATCAGCTCCACGCCCATCCGTTGCAGCCACCGGATCTTCTCCAGGGCCTGTTCCTTGTCATGCCAGCCTTCGTTGGCGTCCACTCGCAGCGGCCTGTCGGTCGCCTCCCGCACGGCCGCGACGATCCGGGCATCGTTCTCCGTGCCGACCTTGATCTTCAGAACCGGGAAGTCCTTCGCCTCTCGAACCTTCTGTCTGACAACCTCCGGCGTGTCGATGCCGATGGAGAAGGTCGTGACAGGCGCCTTGCTCGCATCCAGCCCGAACAGCCGATACAGCGGCACATTCAGCTTCCTGCCCACCCAGTCCAAGATCGCGATATCCAACGCCGCACAAGCACAACTCTGATCGGGTATCGCCCGCTCCCACTGTTCGCGGAGGTCCACATAGTGCAGCCAGTCACCCGCTTCGATAAGGGGCTTGGCCTTCTCAATAGCCCCGATCGTCTGCTCGACACTTTGTCCATAGCGGACATTCGGGGCCGCCTCGCCCCAGCCCACAACGCCGTCACGCTCGATGCGGACGAACACGTTGTCCTTGAAGTCGCTCGAATTCCGCGAGATGGTCCACGTATGCCGCAGCAGCAGCCGTTTCTGACTGACGCTAAGTCGCGTCGATTCCTTCGCATCGCGCTGCCCTGCCGCCACAATCTCCGCCCACGCCGCCCCGGCCGGAACCGCCGTCCCTAACAACTCCCTGCGCGAGATCTCCATACCATTGCATCCCAAAGCGTTCCCATGTCGAATGACCGCAATTATGCGGCCTGCCGTCTGCTCTGGCAAGCCGATTGCTATATCGACGGGCAGTTAGGTGTGAGACAGGGGGCAGGCGAAACGACAGATGCCACCCGCCGTATGGATGAGGGGGCCAAGCAGGGCGTCAGCGGTAGGGCGGGCTCGGCCCACCACAACCCTACCCCCTCCCGCACCATCTCACAGCGCACGCGGCTCCGACTGGGCCGGGTTCATGAGGTCTTGCCGGCGAGCCAGCGGGCGGCCAGAACGGACAGATCCGGGATGTCCGGCGGTGGCGGCTTCGTGGTCTGGACCTCGGGATCGCCGACGGCAGGGCCGTAGCGTTTGACCGCCTGGGCCCGGATGTGGTCCATGATGGGGCCGAAATGCCGCGTAGGCTCAATGAATCCTTTGGGACCATCGTGGTAGATGATCGGAAGAATCTTGGCCCTTTCCCACTCTCTGGACTCGATCTCGAATCGGACCGAGAATCCATACTGTTTGAGAAAAGCCGGTCCGGGGACCGGATAGTTCTCGGGCTGGGGTTCGCCGCAGGCGGACATGCCGGGGGCCAGCCACGGCGTGATGGAGCCGTCGTCCAGGCCGATATCGAGATTCCTCTTGACCATGTGGTAGTAAACGAAATTGCCGGTGAACCACTTGCCGTGGACCGCCTCTCCCGCCTTCCAGGCGGCAGGCTCGGGCTGCACGCCCAGCCTTTGAAGCTCGCGGTTGAGCACCTGGGTCACGGCCTCGCTGAATTCCCGGTTGGGGTCGCGCAATGCGATGACGCCAATTCGGCAGCCCAGCGCATTCGAATAGCAGTCCTCCCAGGAAAAGGCCGACACATACTCCGGGTAAACGCCTGCCTTCTTATACCCGAACCAGGTGAGCATCTCGTGCCAGGCGCAGGCCGTGTAGGTGAGGTACTGCGCCACGTCGATGGAAACCTCGCGGGCGGTGTCGTCTCTGGTGCTCTGGGGAAGGTCCTTCCAGTTCTCGGGATACTCGATCCGCACGTGATATACCGACGGTTCTTGCATCCTGTAGGAGAAATCCGTGCGATTCTCCAGGATCGCCTCTCGGAGTTTGTAGGCTAGTCCACACAAGCGTGATTTTCTCGCTTTTCTGAGGCGGGAATGGAAGAGGAGGCTCGAAATGCCTCCCAGACTCGCGTCGAAGGGGTTTAGGAAAAAAGCACCCGGAACCCGCACGAATCTGCCAGGAGG
>Ga0315286_10003536_pt1 | contig 14816 bp, 22 predicted proteins | sample YL17G10_0_MG_FD_205038 | JGI IMG/M metagenome (GOLD analysis project Ga0315286, IMG submission 205038) | Sediment microbial communities from Yellowstone Lake, YNP, Wyoming, USA - YL17G10_0 | ecosystem: Environmental > Aquatic > Freshwater > Lake > Sediment | place: USA: Wyoming | collected...
ACATTAGTAAACTATATAGAGAATACCAAGAAAAGAATTCATCAAAAAAATAATGAGAAAAATAACTAATTTCCAGAAAAAAGTGTACGCGCTCACTAAGAAAGTGCCGAAAGGAAAAGTAACAACTTATTCTGCGATTGCAAAGAAGCTAAAGAGCAGCCCAAGAGCTGTTGGCCAGGCATTGCGAGTCAATCCATTTGCACCAATTGTGCCCTGCCACAGGGTTATCAAGAGTGATGGAAGTATTGGCGGGTTTAGCGGTAAAACTACAGGCAAACCAATCCAGAAAAAGATTGCGATGCTAAGAAAAGAGGGTGTCAAGATAAAAAATAATAAAATTGAAAAGATAAATATTATAGACAAATCATAGAGAGAAATCCAGATAAAAAGAATCTAAATAATTTTATTTCCTCTTCTTGACCTTCTTTATCTCTTTCTCAAGCTTTAATTCTTCAAGAAGTTCTTTGTACCTGTTCCTAATAGTAACTTCTGTGACTCCTGCAACATCAGCAACTTCTCTCTGAGTCCTCTTCTCTCCATTAATCAGGGCGGCAACGTAGAGTGCTGCTGCGGCTATCCCTGTAGGCCCTCTCCCAGATGTAAGCTCAACATTCTGCGCAGACTCAATAATCTCAACTGCCTTGCTCTGGGTCTCTGCATTAAGCTTGAGGCTTGAGGCAAATCTTGGGATGTAATCAGCAGGATTGCTTGGCAATATCTTAATGCCTAGTTCTCTTGTTATGAACCTGTATGTTCTGCCGATTTCTTTTTTCTCAATATTAGAAGCCTCTCCTAATTCATCCAGGGTTCTTGGAACATCATGCCTTCTGCAGGCAGCGTATAGCGCCCCTGCGACTACTGATTCCATGCTTCTGCCCCTGACAAGACCTTTTTGCACAGCAAGAGTATAGATTCTTGCTGCTTCCTCTTCAACACTGCTAGGCAATCTCAGGAATGAGCTTACTCTTTTTAGCTCTGACAATGCGAGCTTCAGGTTCCTCTCAATTGCAGTGCTAATCCTCTGCTGCCATTTTCTCAACCTGAAGAACTTGCTCTTGGCTTTTCCGCCGAGCTGGTATAAGTCAGATTTCTTTCCAACATCTGTTCCAAGACCCTGGTCAAACTGGGTGTAGCTCATTGGAGCTCCGGTCCTTCGCATCTTCTCTGCGTCTGCTCCGTCGAACTCCCTCCATTCCTGGTCAAAGTCAACCATCTTGTCCTCGACCACAAGACCACAGTCCCTGCAGATTATCTCTCCTTTTTCTTTGTTCCAGAATAAGTTAATGCCGCCGCATTCTGGGCATTTTTTTACAAAAGTGCTCATAAGCTCCCCCCGCTGCAATCATTACCAGGGCTCTAGCGCCCGCGATAAATTTATAAACCGAAACAAGCGATGGCTTATAAATCTTTTGGTTGCTCTCGTCTAAAGCATTTTTGGGCTTTTTTTGGTCATAGAATATAAAAAGAGCAAAAACTTAAAAAAGAAAGTATTAAAAAGGTAAGATGGTTAAGCCTGAAATAGGATTTTAAAAAAGAGGATTGTCTCTGGCATAAATTATTATTCTGAAAAAAAAAGGAGATAGGACATGGGGAAAGGACAAGTATGGAGCATTGACATTCTGCTTGCAGTAGTCATATTTGTGTCAGTAATACTGATATTCTATGTTACCATGGTTCCAAGGCAGAAGCCCCAGATGAAAGACCTGGAAACAGAGTCAGGCGCATTAAAACTAGAGCTTGAGAAAAATAATGAATTCGGCTTCTTGATAGATGGTGAGGTTAATGATGCAAAGCTCCAGGCATTTATTGACAATGCAACTGCGAATTACTCAGCACTAAAGAAAAAGATGGGAGTGAAAGGAGAGTTCTGCCTTTTCTATGAGGATAGCGAAGGCAATGTTGTACCCATTGGCTCTGGTGACCTAGTGGGAGTTGGCAACTCAAGCATAATAGTGGCTGGGGATAATTGCAGCTCATCAATAAGTTAATAACAAACGCACCCCAAATATTAAAAATATTTATAAACAGCCATTCCCTGTGCTTTCAATATGATACTAATATATTTGCTCTTGCTAGTCCTGGCGTTCCTTGGCTTGTTCATGGGCCTTCTAGTCGGATATTTTTGCAAGGAAGAGCTTAAGCCAGGCATGAATTACCTTAACTGGCTGAGGCATTTATTATTCATAGCAATACTGATAATCTTCTTTGTTAAGAACCCGTCATGGCTTTTTGTTATTCTCATCGCAGTAATCATAATCCTATTTAGCCTTAGCAAGAACAGGGAAACACTCTACTACTATGTTCTCGCAGTAATATTCTTCTTGTCATGGAGATACAACGGATTTGCCATGATAGCCCCTCTAATATTCCTCTACGGCTTTCCTCTTGGCAGCATGCATCTTTATTACAACATAAAAGAAAAAAAGAAGCAAGTCATCCTTAAGCTGTTATACAGGTATGCTGGCTTTCTTATCAACGGGATTACGCTTGGGCTGATAGGATTACTTTTTTAAACCAACCTTTCTTCTCCTTTCTGCATGAAAGAAGTAATCACAAAAGACAGCAGCATAACCTTTTACAATGAAGAATACGGCGAGACTTATCATTCAGTAACAGGCGCAGTTGAAGAAGCTTATAAGAAGTTTGCAGAGCCTGCATTAGAAGCTGTTAAAGGAAAAAATGATATTAAAATCCTTGATGTTTGCTTTGGACTGGGGTATAATTCAGCAGCTGCCATTGACGAGATTCTTAAGCAGGATATAAATTGTGACATCACCATTGTTGGCTTGGAAAAAGATGAGATGATACTTAATCAGATAAAGCACCTGAAGCCGATGATAATCAGCTATCCTGTGATAAAAGACATGGTTGAGCACGGCTACAAGTATGACCGGAACGGCGTAAAGATTGACCTGATAATTGGTGATGCTGCTGAAACAATAAAGCAAGCCACCAAGGAAGTAAAAAAATCTAAGGTCAAGTTCGACATAATCTTCCTTGATCCTTTCAGCCCAAAAAAGAATCCTGAGCTTTGGACACAAGAATTTTTCAAGGAACTCAGAAAATTAATAAAGCCAGATGGCATACTCACAACATATTCCTGCGCAGGACAAGTAAGAAGAAACCTGAAAGCAGCAGGATTTCAAGTCAAGGACGGGCCTTGCGTAGGCAGGAGAAGCCCGTCAACAATAGCTTTGCCAGAATGAGAACACTCTTTCATAAATAATTTAAATTGTATATCCCAGAGGTTAAACACATGATAGAGAATGTTGCGGGTATTATCCCTTATATGAATGAAAGCATTCCTTCTTTTATAACACTGCAACCGGTTCTGGCTACCACAATTCTTGCTCTTATTGGCGGAGTTGCTTACTTATTTGGTTGGATAAGAAGCGCAAATGATTGGCAATACCAAAATAACGTTAAATACGGTTATTTATATCACGGATTCCACTTCTTAATGGAATTTATAGTAATTCCACTCCCAATTTTTTTCTTTATTCTTTTTTTACTGGAAAATAGCGGTTTACATATCACTATTTTTTTAACAACATTTTACGCTTGGGTGTACTTAATAATCTTACTGATTTTGTATCTTGGTCTGCAAAAATTAGACAGGTATATCATGGATAAAATATCGCACTTTGAGGACCCTAGAAAAGTATTCATTGGAATCTTTTTGGCAATAAGTGGAGATGTAAAATATGTTATCTTTCTCGCAAATTATGGTCTTCTCCTTACAACACAAGATATTTTTTGGAAAATTCTGTTGCTCCTTATGGATTTGTTGTTGCTAATGAAGTTAGCAAGACTGAGTAATCTGCAAAACCAAGGTGCTGAAGCCATCATTGTTAAAAGAGACAAATCTATGAGAGTAAGGTTAATTGAGTTTGTTGGCAAAGTTAATTTTCTCAAAGTTCAAGAAGTTGAAACTAAAAAAGTTTTGGTTATACCAGTTAAAGAAATTTCATCTATGGAGTTAATGGAGAAAAAAATTCAATTTAATTTTTTTGATTGGTATATGTCATCTATAGATAAAATTTTTGGATTTCCTTACGAAAAACAGGAAGGCCGCTTGAATCCTTGGTGTGTTTTTCTTGGTTTTTTAATCTTTATGAGCTTTTTTATTACTATCTGGTTCCATTCATGGATTATTATGATTGTATGCATCTTTCTTCAATTAATAAGACCTTATCTATTTCGTAAGCCAAAATCCAGCAAGAATTGGTTTAGTAAATCGGTTTTGGGGCAAGAAATTTGGAGGAGTTCTAAGCTCTGGTATGCACGATTTGGCACCTCTTTACTGTTCACCATAGCGTTTGCTTCCGTTATTTTTGTAACTTACAAGAATTTCTTACTATTAACGATTATATCCTTACTTTTAATACTCATCTATAAAATATTGTTCATGAATAAAATGGTTCAATTCTACGAAAAGAAAAGAATTTAAACATAGTGTACTTCTCCTCCTTGTACTGCCCCTGTAGTATAGCTTGGATAGAATGAGAGCTTGCGGCAGGCAAAAACCCTGTTTTTGGGGTTTGCTTTGCAAACAGCTTTAGACCCGAGTTCGAATCTCGGCGGGGGCGTTATACCTTTTTTTAAAAATAAGGGTAAAATATATATTTAAACTAATCTTTCATACATAAAAATGACAAATATTTTTACATCTATTAGACGACTATTTCAAGGAACAATACAAGGAAATCTACTTATAATCACCACAGGAGAATATAATCCTTCTGATGATGATGGTTTTATTGGGCGATATAAGGTTGTTAAAGGAAGAGTAAGAAGGAAAATCTTGGGAAAATATCCATATAAAGGTTCATATAAAGTCCTTTTAATCCCAATTACGAATGAAGCAGAAGTAGAATATAAAGAGACAGGAAGTAGTGGAAGTATGATTTCAGGCCAAGTATTTACGAAGCACATATTACTAATCAAGAAAAGATACGGAAAAAAGAAAGTGATTAAATTATCAAGATGAGTAATATTTATAAGCAAAATATGAGTTCTAATTAGGAAACAGGGATTGTTAATGGCTATTACTGAAAGAATTTCTACAGGAGGAAAGAAAGAATTTGTTTATACTGAGGAAGACCTTGAAAGAATAGCTCACACGGATACTGATTCTACCAGAGAATTTAAAGAAGCTCTGACTAAATGGCAAGAAGAAAAAAGGATAAAAAGAGAAAAAAGAAATAATTTGAAACACATTCTATTATTCATATTCTCTATTGTTGCAGCAATAGGTTTCATAATATTCTTAATATTATTTTTTATGAAGAAAATTTAGTTAAACATGGTAACCCTTAATTCATTGCTTAATTCATTGAATTTTCCTGTTATGTGGGCAACTCTTAAAGAATCAGGAATACTCAATGTAATAATAATTTTTTTTGCGATTTACTTCTTAATTCGTATTTTTAATTTTTTGCGTGAAAATTTTAGAGATTATACCCCATCATATAGGAAACCTCATGTCAAGAGGGAACGACCACACCCAAAACCAGAAAAATGCGAATTCTCATTATGTCAGAATAAGTTAGTATATTTAAAAGATTTTAAGTGTTCTTATTGTTCAAAATGGTTTTGTGATGCCCATAGATTGCCAGAAGACCATAATTGCGCAGGTAAAGTCAGAACTCCTGCAAGTATGCAAAGAAAAGTCACTTCCATCATAGATTCTCATAGACGCTGATGCCGTCAGATACAGCATAAAGATGACAGGATTATGATACCCTTTTTTATAACAAAACCAATAATTAGCACTACTCCATCTTATTTAATTCCTTCCAAAGTTCCTCGACCGGAGATCCTTTTGCCCTCCTTTCTTCAATTTCGCTCAAAAGGTTTTGTCTTCTCTCAATTAACTCAATAGCCTTATCCAGATTATTTAAAGAAGTCAGCTTTGTTATAATATCTTTCTCTATCTCAGTTAGAAACATATCAGCCAGGATTTTTACTTCATCTATATCCTCTGAATTCCTTATCTTTTGCCTTAATTCCTTAATTCCTTTAACATTTATTTCCATATTCAAGACTTCTCAAACTGTTTAATAAAAGGGAGTATCACATTCACAAACTCTCCAACGCCAGGAACAATAAAACCTATAACAAGCCCCAACAAAGTGGCATAAGACTCAGAAACATCAATTGCTAAGAAAAGTTGTTTAAATAAAATACTCAATACCCAAATAAGAATAAGCATGCCAATAAAAGTCCATATGAGCTTCTCAACGGTTATCCTTTTTTTCATCCTTTTCCTTAATCGACAAATAAGCTTTTGCTTAAATAATTTACTTATTAGATACCCTATTTTTTACAAAACCATATGTCTTACAGCAGGGGCGTTTTCTTTCTTTGTTTCAGAACCGCAAACTTAATAAATAACCTTTCTCGTGAAAGCATAACCTTATCGTGAGTGTGATTTCATGGCAGATATTAGCTGGCTTGGTGGATTGGTAAAATCAATTATTGTGCTACTGGTAGTTGTCGATCCTTTTGTGAGCGCTGCTTTCTTTGTGACCTTTGCTAAGAATGCCACTAAGCAGCAGAGGAACAAGGCTATCATGACTGCCATTGCTGTATCTGCTACTTTGCTTTTCATCTTCATCTTTTCGGGTCTTTTCTTGTTGAAAATCCTGGGCATCAGCTTTAATGGCTTCAAGATTGCAGGAGGGCTCATACTATTTGCTCTCGGAGCTACTATTGTCCTAGGCATTGACATTGGCAACACTGAGAAGAAAAATAATATTAAATCAGCTGCTATTCTTATCGGCACGCCTTTACTTTCTGGCCCTGGTGCTTTGGCAACAGCAATCGCTCTCTCTAAAGATTATGGCATGCTCATCCCTGCAATTGCCACAGTTGTTGTGATGCTCATATCCTTCGCTGTCTTGAAGGGTGCTTTCTTCCTGCACAAGTTCGTTGGCAACCAGGTGATAGAAATAATTTCCAAGGTTTTAGGCCTTTTACTTGCAGCCTTGGCTGTTGATTATATTTATTCTGGTATTGCCGGATTCTTAACTGCTGCCTAGAACTACATCAGCTGGTCAACCCATTTTTTTAATTTGCTTAGAAGGCTTTCTGCTACTTCTTCCTCATTTAGCTCTCTCTTGTCCTCGCGTTCCATTACTCCAATTCTCAGCCTGAGGTGCTCTATTGTTCTTAGTATTTCCTTATTATCTGCTCTGCCTGCTTCTAATCTTTCTTGCAATGATAGGAGCGTATCATCCATCTCTGTTAAGTCCAGCATCATGCTTTTGCTTTCCTTCTCAATGTCTTTCATGAATTTCATTACTTCTCCTTCATCAGCTTCCTTTTCACTACCATCATTATTTTTTATCATAGTAATCTCTCAATAATATTCTTTTAATAATTAAATCTCAAGCTCATCTCCAACAGCAGGTGTATAGACTGCGTACTTTCCTTGCTGCTCTGCCCATTTCCTCATCTCTTCAATTGCTTCCTCATCTCCGTGCTGCAGTACCAGATTTTTCGGATTGATCTTCTGTATTATCTCTTTCAAGTCTTCACTATCAGCGTGACCTGAGAAATCAAACTTCTCTATCTGGCATTTGACTTCTGTTCTCCATCCGTTAAGGTACACAAACCCTTCTTCAAATAAGTGTTTCCCGTTGGTTCTCTTGCACTGGTAGCCTGTAAGCAAGACTGCGTGCTTTGGCTCGTGCCACATGTCTGCTAAGTATGTAAGCACTGGTCCCCCTTGCAGCATGCCGCTGGTCACAACAAATATGCCTTGCTGGCTCATGGCTCTTCTTCTGTGCTTCTCGCTTCCTATGTGGATTATTTTCTTGTTAAACATCTCATCAAGTATTCCGAGGTTGTTTAGATAAGGGTCATTAATAGTTAGTACCTTGTGAGTTATCTTCTTGCACATGCCGTCTATGTAGATTGGTGCCTTGAATTGTTTATCAGCAAGCATTATGAGTATGTCCTGGGCTCTTCCAAGGCTGAAAACAGGTATGAGCACAGAGCCTCCTTTTGATACTACTTCTTCTACTTTTTCAATAAATTTTTTTCTCAACTCAAGCCTGTCAGGCAGCTCTCTTGCTCCATAAGTGCTTTCAATGATTAATGTGTGTATGTCTTTGTAATCTGTGAATGCTCCTTTCACCAGCTCTGTTGTCTTCAGCTTTATATCCCCTGTGTAGAGTATTTTCTTCCCCTCTGCTTCAATTAGTATCATTGAGCTTCCTGGCACGTGGCCAGCATTCCTTAGCATGAACTTTATCTTCCTATGCTTGTACTCAGTGTCATAGTTGACTAATCTCACGCTCTTGCCTAGTTTTCTCAAATCAGTTTTGTTATAGGCGGGATGCAGGTTCCTTATTCTCTCAATCTTGTAAGAGTCCTTGAGCATGATCTTGGTTAGCGCATAGGTGAGCTTGGTGCAGAACACAGGGCATAGTATGTTGTTGTGCTCGAACAACGGGAGGGCTCCTGAATGGTCAAGATGGGCGTGGCTTATTATCAATCCATCAATGTCAGGCATGTTAATTACATTCTCAGGATAGGTGAATCCTCCTTCCTTGAACTTTATGCCTGCATCAAGCAGGTGGCGTTCTCCCTGGGTTTGCAATTCTATGCAGCTCCTGCCCACTTCTTTTGCTGCTCCGTGAAAGATAAGCTTCATAAGAATTTCCTTAAAACAAAAACTATTTAAATCTTTAGTATTTACACTTGATTAGTCGGTTATCCGGCGAGAAATTTTCAATTCTTCTGCAGTATATAAATCGAAAGATATATAAATAGAAATAATCTTCAGAATAGTTATAACGTAATGGATAAATATTTATAAGCACAATAACCAATAAAAAAAGATGATCGAGGGGTGGCTCATTACATGAAAGGAAAAAAGATTTTCAATGTTTTCTTCAGGGAAAAACCAGCCATGATGCTCGTCACTCTTCTCACCAAGAGCAACAACATCTACGCAAGCAACCTTGCAAAGGTAGTTGACTGCACCTACAGCCATGTCGTGAAGATACTCCAGGAAATGGAAAAAGCAGGATTGGTAGAGTTCAAGAAGCAAGGCAGGTTAAAAGTCCTATCACTGACCAAGAAAGGAATGGAAGCAGCAGGATATATTGATAAGATGAATAACCTTCTGTGATAAACATATTTTTACTTCTGCAATCAGCTTATAAAAAGAATTAGAAATTCTTAGAAATCAATCCTTGCTTATCTTCATCTTCTTGATGGTTACTTTGTCAGGCTCTGCTGTTATTTCATAATCATCTTCCGGTGTAAGCTTTGAAGCCCTGGTTATAATCTCCGGGAGCAAAACACAATCTCCTCTAAAGTTCAGGTTAGTGATAATCTGCTTTGCGTTTTCTCCGCTCTTCTCATGCTCCATATCCCTTATCATCTTGGTGGCTTCAACACCGTGCTTCTTCAGCCTCATCTCTGCGGTTCTATCATATAAGAATTTTGCAATCATATCTGCAACATCAATCTTGGTAGTGGCTGAGATAAGCTGCAATCCCGGGCTTATGTTTGCTTCAACAATCAATGGCCCTTTCGCACTCTCAAGAATATCAACAGCACAGATCTCTGACCTTATTGCTTTTGCAACATCAACTGCTATCTTCTTGGTAAGGGCATCGAGCTCGACAGGCTCTCCTGTCCCTCCTGAATGAAAATTAGCTCTTGCTTCCAATGAGCTGGCTTTTCTCCTCATGCTCGCAACTACTTTGTTTCCGACAACAATAGCTCTTATATCTGTGCCTCCTGTCTCAATGAACTCCTGGATTATGAAAGGCTGCCTGAGTGTTGCTAATGCGTCGAGCAATGATGATGCGCTTGCATATGAGTCCGCAAACATCACTCCTTTGCCTCCTGTTCCATGAGGGAACTTCATCATTACTGGAAAATTTATTTTTTCAAGAATCTTCTTTGCAGCATTAACAGTGGCGCTGACATAAGTCTTTGGCATGGGGATGTTGTTCTTCTGAAGCTCAAGATGAGTCAATAATTTGTCATGGGCAATTGTGAATGCATCTGCAGATATTGGCATGAAGCATTTCTTCTCAAGCAGGGAAGTTAGTGTCTGCAAGAGCTGGGCATACCTGAAAGAGCCCTTCACATAAACGCAGTCATACTCCCTAAGGGGTTTTCCCTCGTAAAGAATCTCAGCAGCTCTTCCCGAGATGTTAATCTCAATCTTCCTTATGTCTATATCATCAACTTCCTCAAAGTATTTCTTCATAGCATTGACTGTCCATTCTGAACTTTCACTTCCGAGGCTGATGATAGCTGCTCTTAATTTCAATATTAACACCTTTTATTCTTTCTTAGCCTTAAGAGGAATGTCTACTCTCCTATTAGGGTCAATAAGAAAGCCTTGTTTTAAAATGTTCTGCCCAATGAGCACTGGATAGCGCATGTGAGACCTGTCAGCAACAGTGAATCTTGCTTTCATGCCCTTGCCACGAATAATAACACTAACTTCAACCACAGGCCTCAGCTTGGTGCCATGGGCGCTCTTGATAAGCCTTGAGTCAATGACAGGCCCTAGCTTTAGCTCAGCAGCAAGGCTTATGTCAATGCTGCTCTTAGTAGCTCCAGTGTCCATCCTGGAAATCACTTCCTTGCTATTGGAGCTGCTATTAATAGTAACATACTCTGTCAATCCGACTATTACCTTATTCTTAAACTCGTCCTCGCTTTTGTCATTTTTTTTCTCATTCATTTGTTCTCAGGCCTCATTGTAGGGAATAATATTACTTCCCTGATTGAAGTGTTATTTGTCAAGAGCATAACCAGCCTGTCAATGCCAATACCAATGCCGCTTGTCGGAGGCATGCCATACTCCATTGCCTTGATAAAATCATCATCAGTCCTCTGGGCTTCTTCATCTCCTTGGCCGAGTCTTTTCTCTTGCTGCTTCCAGTTCTTTCTCAACTCCTCAGGGTCATTAAGCTCAGAGTACATATTGCCAAACTCCATGCCCACGATAATGAGCTCAAATCTCTCTGTAAATTCAGGATTATTCCTAGTGGCTTTTGCAAGAGGGCTTACTTCTTTCGGATAATCAATTATAAAAGTAGGCTGCATTATTTTAGGCTCAACCAACTCACTGCACAATTCTGCGAGTATGAAGCCAATGCTCATGCCATCATCAATCTCAACCCTGAACTTCCTAGCAACCTCTCTTGCTTCCCCAATATCTTTTATCTTGCTGAAATCAACACCAGTTGCTTCCTTGACAGCATCAACCATGGTTATTCTCTTAAAAGGAGCTTTCATGCTTACCTTGTTGCCATCAAACTCAACCTCTGTTGTGCCCAACACTTTTCTTGTGACAAACTCAAGCAACTCCTCTGTCCTTTTCATGCTGTCATTATAATCATCATAGGCAGCCATGGTCTCCACCATGCTGAACTCAGGATTGTGCTTGGTGTCAATTCCCTCATTCCTGAAATCAGTGCAGAACTCAAACACTTTCTCAAAGCCGCCAACAATCAATCTCTTAAGATAAAGCTCATCTGATATTCTCATGTAAAGAGGCATGTTAAGAGCATTGTGGTGAGTAACAAAAGGCTTTGCACTTGCTCCCCCATAAATAGGCTGGAGAACAGGAGTCTGTACTTCAATAAATCCTTGATTAGAAAGAAACTCCCTGACAGCCTGGATAATCTTGGTCCGCGCTATAAAAGTCTTCCTGACCTCTGGGTTAACAATAAGGTCAACATAGCGCTGCCTGTACCTGAGCTCAGGGTCTTTTAATCCATGATACTTCTCAGGCAGAGGAAGAAGTGACTTGGTTAATAATTCAAAATTCCTGACATCAACAGTGACTTCTCCTGTCTTGGTCTTGAAAACACTGCCTTCAACACCAATAATATCTCCTATGTCAAGTTTCTTAAACAGCTCGTAAGCTTCTTTGCCAACATCATCATGCCTGAAGTATAATTGTATCTGGCCAGAGAAATCCTGCAACTGGGCAAAAGCAGCCTTGCCCATTGAGCGGACATTCATGAGCCTGCCAGCAACTCTCATCTTGTTGCGCATGGTATCATGCTCTTCAGCCTTTAGCTGGGAATACACTTGCTTAATCTCAGAAGCATTAGCATTCTTCTCAAACCTGTAACTATAAGGATTAATTCCTTGCTTCCTGAAATCCTCAAGCTTTTGCTTGCGCTCATTAATAATCCTGGTTTCAGTATCCATGATGACGTACGAAGCCGAGATGGTTTTTAAAGTTATTGGAAAAAAGGACTACAAAAACCAATAAAATCTACACCAACTTCAGCTTAGAAATAATCCTGTCAATCTTTTCTGCAGTGTCAGGCCCTAGTCCTGCACAAGTCACAGTTCCTGGCTCAACAACAGTATGGCCTGCATCTGTTATGACTGCTGTTGCAATTCCATCATCCTTGGCTTGCTGCACATATTTGTAAAGCTCTTTCTCATCAGATACTTTCACAACAATCTTACCCATGCCTTCTGCACGCCAAGCCTTGATTAGCTCTTTATCAGCACGGAACATGCATTCAACACTAGCATGAGCTGCCTGCGCCGCCATCTTTCCCTTGGGCAGTTTTAAGTCCTGCCTCACTAGAATTGCTTGTTTGTAATTCATATCAGAAGAAGATGTGAAGATTATATTTAAATGTAATGATAAGTTATATGCGAATTATGAATTGAGTTCATATCTGCCTATCTGGTTTTTCTCCAGGCAACATAAGCATCTGGAAAGATAACATCTTTTAATCCATGTTCTCTGCAGATGGGTTTGTATTGCTTTACATCAAAGCCTGCTTTTTGCACTAATTGGCGAACACAGTTAAAATTATTAAGGAGAGAATAAAAAATTATTTTGCCATCCTGTGAAAGCCCTCGGCCTAGTGCCTGCATCAACTCAGTGCCTGGAAGGTTCATGCAGTCACTTATGTTGGAAGCATAAATCATGTCAAACCCTTCCTGCGCTTTGCTTTCTGTGCCGATCTCTTCTAAAAACTCTCCCTGGACCAAGGATATTGTCGCTTCAGATATTTTTCTTTTTGTGTCATAAAAAGTCTCTGCAGATTTCAAATAAGAGATTACCTGCCGGAATGAGGTTGAGCAGTTTGGCGTCAAAAAGAATGCAAATGCAAGTGGCACGTTTACTTTTGTGTAGTCAGGAAGTGTATAATCAAAGGTTTGCCCTATAATATTGTCAAAGAAAGTCCTGGCAACTCGGGATAGGTCGGGTCTTAGTTTTATCTCATAAACTGATTTTGAGAAAGCATCAGGGGCTAAAGGCTCATCATAGCTGAAAAATCCTAGATAACTGTCATATGAAAGGTTTTTTAAGCCCGTTATTTTGAGCTCTGCGAAAAGGCAGGCAGGCAGGGAGATATCCACTCCGAAAAAGTCTCTTACTCCTCTATTCAGAGCAGAAAGCATAAAGTCGGTACTTCCAATTATGCCTAGTGCGCTCTTGTTTTTAAAATCAATAGTATCAAGAATTGTTTTGTGCCATTCATTTGTTGCAAAATAAGCTCTTGAGGTTTTGTCAATGTCCAAACCCTTGTCGTCATCCCTCGCCCTCGCAATAAGAACCTGAATTAGATTATCAAGCGAGGGACTATCAGGAGCTATTCCATAGTCTAGTTTTTCAAAATTAATTGCCATACTATTAACATGTCATTAGACATTTATAAATCTTTCTATTTTAGTTACTAAATAGTGGTAAAATATTCCTGATGCTTGAAGGGAATAATTTAAAAACTTTCAAATAAAAAGATGATTGCATGGCATTCAAGAGCGAAGAAGATCTGGAAGTGTGGTTTGCGACAGAAAAAGAGAGGTTGTCAGAGGAATTCACAGCAAACATTGACAAGGACAAAACCAACATTCCAAAGTACAAGGAGAAATTCAACGCTCAGATTAAAAAGCTGCTTGAGAAATACAACGCGGAATATGAGAAATTCCTTGAGCAAATGAAAAAAATGCCTAAGAAACAAGAATGAATAAAATATGTTCACTTCTTTTCCAACTGCTTATCTTCGTTTGGGTTTCTATGCTCAACCTCAAACTGGTAACCCTTGATAACTAGCTTATGGTCTTCTTGTATGAGGTACAATTCCTCTAAGTCATTCACGACAATATCAGGACCTTCAAGATAATAGGAAACATTAAGCCTCCTGACTCTTACCTTCTCAATGTTAGTGAATCTGAAAACGTGAGTTGGAAAGACATTCTTCTTCTTGTGAGGATTATTCACCTTGAACAGCCTGAGAACAGCAGTCCTGAACTGGCTGTCTCCTTTCTCGCTCTCGTCCCTGCTAATAAGGACACTAGAAGTAGCAATCTTGATAATCTTCTCCTCAGGGTCCTTGATTTCCTTGATCATAGAGCTAAGAACTTCAGGTTGATTTTTAAATCTTATTGAAAACAAAAAAATTAAGAAAAATCTGATGCGGGTAACAGAAATTCCTACAGAATTTCTGGACCCACATTTGCTTCGCAAATGCGGGCGAAGGGGTTCGAACCCTCGTAGGCACTGAGCCACAGGATTTCTTCTGCAAAGACTTAAGTCCTGCCCGTTTTCCACTCCGGCACGCCCGCATAAAAAGTTTGCATCGCTGGTGCGTGACGGTTCAAAAGCTCACTTTTGTTTCCGGCACGCCCGCAACAGGATTAAAAGAAATTATTATTCTTTATAAGTGTTTTTCTTTAAACAGTATCTCCGATTAAAAGTTGCTACTTTTAAATTTAGAGAAAAATCAATGAAGTGTGACCTCCATTGATTCTTCTCAGCTTGCACAACGGTGATTTAATTAAAGGGTTCATAAAAAGTT
>Ga0315286_10003537_pt1 | contig 14811 bp, 13 predicted proteins | sample YL17G10_0_MG_FD_205038 | JGI IMG/M metagenome (GOLD analysis project Ga0315286, IMG submission 205038) | Sediment microbial communities from Yellowstone Lake, YNP, Wyoming, USA - YL17G10_0 | ecosystem: Environmental > Aquatic > Freshwater > Lake > Sediment | place: USA: Wyoming | collected...
TGAGCAAATCCTGGTTCGGGGAGATTTGCAGCGAACGAAACAGCGTCTCAAGGGCATTGGCCTTATCGCCCTGCTCAAGCAATATATTGGAGGTTCTGTTCAGCACGTCTGTATTCAGAATGCCCCTGTGGGACATATCATCAAAAAGCCCGACTGCGTGTTTGGCGTTGCCGACGGCGAGATACGCCTCCGCCAGATTCCAGATGACCTCCGCCGAATCCGGGATAAGCGTTCTTGCCTTGCGGAAATACTCTATCGCCTCATCACTGCGCCCCAGGCAGTGCAGAATCGCACCCGCGTCATTTATCGCCTGGCCATCGTTAGGGGTGTTTCCAAGATACAGTTGGAGGCATTCAAGGGCCTCTTTATGCCGACCTGCTTCGGCCAGTTCCAAACCCTTCTGATAGTAATTGGCAATTCCTTCCATTCTTCCATGCTCCAAATGTAGTTTCCAGCAATCAGCCAATAAATGGCCATTTTGATACACTGCGACCAATAAAAGTGACGCAAACCGCGTGCCCGCCGGCTCATACCTGCCCCGGATAGCGCCAGCCACAACACAACGGGGAGAACTTCAAAAATGTGTATAAATATCGAACATTGCTGCTCTTAACCACCCATCCCCCCCTGCCCGCCTCGGCTCTCGCCGAAGGCGATGCCGGGCTTGTCTATAAAGCAATAAAATCAAGCAACGATAAAGACATCATCCTGCCCGCCACTGACAGCGACATCTGGTACAGCGCCTGCTGACGCGACAGGTCGATGGCAATCTGGGCAATGTCGGCCTGTTGAAGTTGACTGTTTTCATCCTCGTTATTGTACTTCACGCTCTCAATACTGCTCTTAAGATTACTTAAGAACCCGATTTTCGACCCCATCAAAACCTCCTTTTGGATGAGGAGGTTTTGCACTTCTTCCAGCGAATTTGTCGAGGCGGTCCGCAACTGCTGAATCTGCGAATCCGACAGATTTCTGTCATTTTTCAGTAAGTCACGAATAGTGATGAGGGTACTGAACGCATCATAGGTTCCCGGGACACGGACAAGCTCGACTCCGGCGCTGTTTATACCCGTTGTGTCGACGTAAAGCACTTTTCCGGTTCGGGAATCCGTGACGGCCTGGTTGGCGTTTCCACCCGTCGGCACGGTTGTGAACGTAGCCCCATCGTCGATTGATACCTGATAATTGGTGCCATCGAAAGTTACCGTCATCCAGACATCGCCTGTTACACTGGAGGTCCCCGTCCCCGCTGCCGCGCCGGTGGTGCCGTCAAAGACCGGCGTGGAGCGCTGGCTCGAACGGAACATCTCGTCGCCGACATAATATGCGCTGGCCAAGACACCTGGAGCCACATTTACATTTCGGCTCTCCGTACTGCCTTGATAGGTAACAGCGGTAATTTTGCCGTTGGTGCGCTCAGCGGCATACGGCGCCGAGCCGGTGTCTGCTCCGCCGAACAGATACTGGCCGTTATATTTGGTGTTGGCCAATTGAACTAATTGTTCCAGCGAGTCATTTATTGCCTCTGCCATTCTGTCCCGGCTCTGCTGGTCGTAAACGCCGCTGGCAATCTGAGTAACATTGTTCCTGGTCTGACTGATAACCGAGGCCATTTGCTGAATGATGGCTGAGCCGGTCTCAAGCGTGCTGGACATATCAGCGATTGTACCAAGGTAGTTTTCGAGCGACTTGTTTTCGGTATCAAGCGTCAGGATGCGATATGCCGTGGACGGGTCGTCCGAGGGGCGGTTTACCCGCGAGCCGGTGGACGCCTGCTCCTGCAGCTTGGTAAGTGCCTCCGTTTGTCGGGCAATGGCAAAGGTTACATTGTTATATACATTGTTCAGTGTCCCGCTCATATTTCATTGCCTTTAAGCCTGCGATTACAATATATCCATAAGACTTGCCAACGTGGAATTCACTGTGCTAAGGTACTTGGCCATCGCCTGGAACATTTGTTCAAAGACCAGCATCCGGGCGGCCTCGTCGTTGGTGTCAACGCCGCTGATTTTACTTTGCTGACTATATAAGCTTTGGACAAGGGTCTCAGTATTGCTTTGCGACGTCTGTTTGACCGACAGTTGCTGCCCAATGCCGGAAACAAGCTGGCGATAAAACTGGCCGGCAGTCAGAGAGTTTAGGCCGCTGATTTCTGTTTCGCCGACCGAAGCTAATCGCTGGACATTTGCATTATCGGTCAAGTCGGAACCCATGGCCGTCGCTATCCTGCCGGGCATATCCGCTATGTCGCTGGCCAGAGACATATTGGAGGCATTGTTGCCGGCAAAAAAAGTATTGATTCCGATTGCCGACAACAGGCCTGACGTGTCGGTGTTCGCAAAGGCGTCCACTGCAAAGCTGTCGTCGGCATTGAGGTTGCCTGCACCGATGGCGATTTTGATTCCATTGCCGAAATCGAGCTGGTCGCCCGCAGCATAACCGGAACCGATATTGAGCGTATCAACAAGATTATCATCGCCGTCCCTTACCTCAAGCTGCAGCGTGCCGTTGCCGACCGAGCCGCTGCCGACAACCGTAAAAGTGAAGGTCTGGTTTTCGCTGCCGGTGTATATGCCGGACACGGAAACCGCAGGCGGTGAGCCGGCGGTAAACGTGCTGGCAGTCGGCGAAGAGAACACGGCGGGCAAAAAATCGAACTTGTAATCGGTATCGGCCTGTATGCTAAGCCGCGAGCCGGCCACCGTCGCGTTCAATCCCGTTATTGCCGATATGGCTGTTGCAACGGTACTTAAATCGGTTGACGGGTCGATGTCAATTTGATGTCGGGTTACTTCGCCGGTGCTGGTATCCGTAACGCGAATGAACAAAGAGCCGTTACTTACAGGTGGGTCAAAATCACTGATATTTTCGCTCGTCATCGCCTTGCCGGTCAATTCCGTGAACGAGCCGTCGGAGCCAACCCCCTGGACGTGGTATTGATTGACCTGCTGAATTATCGCCTTGGCAAGGGTATCGAGGTCGCTTTGGATGCTGCTCACAGAGGTATTGTGCAAGGACAACAAACCGCCAAGCTGGCCACCATCGATTGTCGTCTGATAAGTGAAGGCGCCAGCAGGGGTAATACCAAGCAGACCATTCTCGTTTAGACCGACCTCAAGCTGCATCGTGTTTGAACCCATAACGATTGGCACACCGCCAATATCGACATCAACCACGCCGTAGTCCCTTTGCTGCGTCTGGACTCCCGCCAGTTCGGATACCTGCTTTATGAGCTGGTCCCGCTGGTCAAGCAGATTGCCCGTCTGGCCACCGCTCATCTCGATGCGCTGAATATTATCATTGAGGTTGGCAATCTGGCCTGCGAGCGTATTAACCTGTTCGACAACATTTTCGGCCTGCAGCTTGATTTGCGTTTCGAGGTTGGACAAGAAATCACCAAGGGTCCTTAATTGACCGGCCATCGCATCGGCTGATGAAAGCACATCGTTTTGGTAAATATCCTGGTCTGGATGAGCACTTAGGTCGTTTAGTGAATTGAAGAACTGGTCGATGGCGGCATTCAGGCCGGTGTTCCCCATAAGCTCTCCGAATGCCGCTTCTATACTGCTGAGCGTCGTGGATTCCTGTGAAACCTGGCTGAGCGAGGACTGCTGGCGTAGAATCTCAGTTTCGAGAAATATGTCGATTGCCCTGGTTATGCCCTGCACCACAACGCCGCCGCCCATCAACACCCCGTTATTCAGGCGTAAGTAGGCAGGGGTCAGGCTAACCGTTTGGCGGTGATAGCCCTCGGTAGCAGTGTTTGCAACATTGTTACCAATGACGTCAAGCGCTTTTTGGGCTGCATTTAATCCGGTAAGTCCTATGTCAAAACTCGACATTTTGTCCGTGTCCTCGTCAAAAGCCCGTTACAGGCGCATATTCATAAAAGCGGCGCCGGATTCTCGTTCAGTCAGGCCGGCTGAATCATAGCAAACCAGGTCAGACCGGCCGCGATTGAACACAATCTTCAAAAGAGCCGAATTTATTCTCGCGCAATCCGATAATAGCGAAACCGTCGAAACATATTCTTTTTGCAAACGCCCCACCAGCGTCTTTAACCTCTGCTGACTTTCAGCAACGGCGGTCTTTGCCGCCCCGCCAAGACGCCTCGTCAGAACCGACAACGTCAACTCCCCGGTTTTACAACCAAGCAACGCGGAAAGCTCCTCGCGTATCAGATTTCGGCGCTGCTCATTGGCCTGATAGTCCCGTGATTCCATGCGTATATCATCGAGAAGCCGACTAAGACCCTTTTCGTCTCGCTTTATCACAAAGCCGCGAAGCTCATTGAGACACATCGATGTCCGCTCAAGATGCTCTATATCCCGCTGGAGAACGCCCAGCAGGTCTTCTATTTTGCGAGATAAATCAACGGTTTGGCCGTTCATAATTTTTCATCCAGTGACTTTGCCTGTGTGTCCTGGTTTTGCAGGTCTGTGAAAAAGCGATTCAGGTCTTTCCACAGCCCCAGCCCGCCCTTGTCGGCCACATCACGGGCCAGGTAAAGCCAGAATAATCCTTTCACCTGCTCAGACCCTGCCTCATCCTCACCGAGTCCATTGCCTATGGTGTTTTTCATCTCGTCGAGCAGTTTCGTCAGCAGAACCGATTCAAAGTCCTTGGCAATCTTCTCGGTCTTCTTGTCATCAGCCGATTTGACATTATTAGACCGGATATCGCCTGTCTTTGCTGTAAGTCCGGCACCCAATGTTGTTTCCAGTGTGCCTGGCGGCGTCACCGGCGTTGTCAACAGTAAATCAGAGCCATTCATATTTATACCTACATAATCTCCAGCCGGGCCTGAAGCGCACCGGCTTTTTTCAAAGCGTTAAATATCGCGATAAGGTCCCTGGGGGTCGCACCAATGGCATTAAGCGTCTTGGCAAGATCAGCAATTGTAACAGACCGGTTAACCGGAATGAGGTAACCGCCTTTTTCCTCGACACCAATAATCGTATCCGGAACTTTCTCTGTTGTCCCCGCGTCGGAGAAAGTAGCCGTCGGCTGAGAGACAATCTGAGTCTCCTTGACTTTGACGACCAGACTGCCCTGCGAAATAGCCACAGCCGATATCCCGACGTTCTCCCCGACCACAATTGTCCCCGTCCGTTCATTGACTACGACAATTGCCTGCACATCGACCGTTACATCAGGGCGGGTTATGTCATCAATAAAACCCGCTATCCCCTTCTGGTCAACATCGGCGGGGACCTTCACCCTTATGGTGCCCGCGTCAACCACCATCGCACTATCCGTGTACCCCTCATTTATAATCTTGCCGATCCGCTGTGCCGTGGTAAAGTCGCTGTTTCTAAGAGTTAAAGTAATAAACCTCTGGTCCGCGATTTGCTCCACGAACGTCGCCAATTCGGCTTTTTCGACAATAGCTCCACCGGGTATTCTGCCGACGGTCTGATGATTTTTGGAAATGGTGGCATCGCTTCCGCCAGCCGCCCAGCCGCCCAGCGAGATACCGCCCTGCCCCACCGCATAAACCTGGTCGTCAAGACCTTTTAACGGCGTGGGCAGCAGCATCCCGCCCTGCAAGCTCTTCGCATCCCCAATAGCTGAAACATCAATATCGAGGCGCGAACCTTCGCGTGCAAATGGCCCAAGCTCAGCGGTAACTATCACAATCGCGATATTGCCTCCGGTCAAATCCTTGGGCGAAAGCACCAGCCCCGAATCTCTCAATATGTTGGTCAGCATCTGGCGCGACGGCTGGGTGGCGTCACCCGAACCCGCCAGCCCAATAATCAGCCCGACGCCCGAAAGAGGGTTGCCGCGAACGCCCTGTATTTCAACTATGTCCTTTATTCGTTCGCATCGCCCGCTCTGTACACAGCCGAGCAATATTCCCAACATCACAATCAGACGGTATTTCATAAACAGATATCCCCAAAAAACCGGACCAATGCCTTGTGATAAACTGTCAGAATGGCCAAATGACATCGAATATTCTGCCAAGCCAGCCGGGCCTGGTGTACGGGTCAGCAATGCCGCCGTTTTTGCTAACAAGGCGGAAATCCGCTACCTGCGTGCTTTTTATCGTGTTGTCATACATTATGTCGCTCGGACGCACAATACCGCTTACCTCGATGATTTGAGTATCCCCGCTGATATTGCGGTTGAGGGTCCCCATAACCACGAGATTGCCATTGGGTTGAATATCAACAACCGTCACCGTAATGCTGTCTTCGAAGGTGCGCTCATCCTTATAATCCGCTTTTCCGTTCATTTTGTTGGAAGAGTTCGCGCTAAACCCGAAATCACCGAGGTCCGCAAAGTTGCCAATTTCACCATTCCATGTGTTTGACTTGGTAGCATCTTTCTGAAGGTCTCTTTTGGCCTTGTTATCTACCTTGCTTTCTTCGACAACTTTGATTGTCAGCACGTCGCCGATGTTACGGGCGGTATCGTCGGCATAAGGATTCCGGTTGTTTTTATCCCTCTTGGCCCAGATTGACCCGCCCTGCGCACAAGCAGCGGCAAACAGCACCGAGAAAACACCTGCCGCGACAATAAAAGTTCTGATTTTCGTATTTTGTATTCTCTGTCTCATCATTGCTCCCTTCCCCGCTTTCGCGAGGACAATTTTAAAAAACAGGTTCCACTGTTCCATCTTCATTAACCTTGGCCAGTATCACCCGCTGTGAATCAACGTTCCTGACTTTTATGCACTCGCCGAGTTTGCCCTGCTGCGTAGCTTTACCCATCGCGGTTACAACAAGGCCTGCTCTTTCGATTCGTATGACTACGGTTTGATTCCGCTCGATTACCACCGGCGGCTGAGGTGACTTTGCCATATTTGAGCCGACAACGGTTCCTGCGGGCAGATTGCGAACCGCGACAAGTCCGTAAGGCACAGACCAGCCCATCGATTCGGGCTCATCCGAAACGACCTGTTCAATCCTCGTGTTGTTCGCCGTCAGAGTCACCCCTTCCTTAACATCCGTCACCGTAATGGCTCTGTGAGTGTTGTATTTTGCGCGGAAAATAACCTGGCGGGTTTCTATCTGTTTGCCGTCCGCAACTACGCCGACCTCAGTGATGGCCTGACTATTTGCGCCGCGAGAAACTAAACGCGGAACTAATTCAATATTTTGGGTTTGAGCAGGCAGGATAACATCTGCCGGCGTTCGCACCGGCTCCCACCTCGCGATTGCCTGCTCTTTGATAGAGCCCGCTAAAAATGATGAAGCTGATTCAATAATATTACTGCTTTTAATCACTTTTGCCGTCCGCCTGACTGTAACCTTATCAGCACCGGACATCACCGGGTTGCAGGCAGGCATCCCGCTACACGCAAGCCGGCTGAGGATGAGCGACCGGTCAATAGTAACAATCTGCCCCGCAACCGAAATCCGACCAAGCTCGATATCTCTGGCCTTTGCCACAAGCGACTCTTCGCCTGTAACCACCGCGATTTGCCCCAGCGTCAAGCTTTCGCTCTCTACCGCAATGTCCCTCGGCAAATGAATTGTCAGGCGCGGCTGCGACGTCGAATTCGCCGAAGCATTATCCATCGACGCCCGGCACAGTTCCGCTCGTACTAACAACAAGGTAACCGCCAAACCAATCAATCTAATCTTCATATTACCCCGCCTATCTTCCAATATTCGTCGCGGTTTGCAGCATATCATCGCCGGCCTTTATCGCCCTTGCATTTATTTCGTATGCACGCTGAGCCGTTATCAGATTCACAAGCTCAGTCACCATTCGCACATTGGACTTTTCCAGCATACCTCCCTGAAGAAAACCGAGACCATTCTCTCCGGGGGTGCCGGTCGTAGGAGTACCGCTGGCTACCGTCTCGGCATACAAATTGTCGCCTTCACTTGTTAATCCCGCCGGGTTCTGAAAACGAACCAGCTGCAGAGTTCCTATGGACGACTGCGTTCCCGCGGCGTCAGTAATACTGACCGTGCCGTCTTTGCCGATATCTACCTGCACGGCAGTATCGGGAATTGTAATCGCTGGCTCGATTGCATAACCGTTCACCGTAACAAGCTGCCCATTGGCATTAGTCTGCAATGCCCCATCCCGAGTATATCTTGTTTCGCCGGTGGGCATAGTCACCTGGAAAAACCCGTCGCCTGTAATAGCCACATCATACGGCCTGCCGGTGTTATCCATATCGCCTACAGCGAAAATCTTGTTAGTTGAAGCCGCCCGCACACCGCTGCCTATCTCCAAACCGGTAGGAGTGTTTACGCCGGAAGCGATTTCGGCGCCCGCCTGGCTAAGCTTGAGATAAAGTAAATCCTGAAAATTAATCTGGCTCCGCTTGAAACCGGTGGTATTGATGTTGGCAAGGTTGTTGGCGATTACATCCACCATCATCTGCTGGCCTTCCATACCAGTCGCAGCCGTAGAAAACGCTTTCAACATAACTACAATCTCCTCAATGTTAACTCGTAACCATTGCCTGTTTACTTGTCCTAACCCATCGCGACGCTTGTTAAACTGCTGGAGTTTTCCTTCTGGGCCGACACATATCTCATATTGGCTTCATAAAGGCGGGTCACCATTATCATATCAACCAGTTCATCGATTGTTTTTACATTGGACGCTTCCTGGCTGCCCTGTTTAATTATGACGTTTTCAGCGGGTTCCGGCTGGATATCCTTGTCGGGCATCGCAAAGCAATTGTTTCCGGCAGGCACAAGCTTGCTCTCATTGTCCTTAAAATCCACTGTCTTTAATTTGCCTATATTGGTTCCGTTCGCGACTAACCGGCCGTCCGCCGTGACCTGAATATCCAAAAGCCCCACATTCGCAGGCACCGTGACAGGACCTGCCTCACCCGCCACCGGATTTCCCGCCAAATCTACTATCTGGCCGTTCTCGTTTGTCTGGAATGCCCCATTGCGCGTATAAAGTGGGCCGCCGGCCGTCTCCACGACAAAAAACCCCTTGCCCAACAACGCAAAATCCAGTGTCCTGTCGGTCTGAACCAGATTGCCCTGCGAAAAATCAAACGCCGATTTCAAATCTATCTCGCCGGGCGAATACGTCTCCGGGCCGCCCTGCTGCTTATCCAGTACCTTCGAAAAGGCATTGCATCTGCGCTTAAATCCGGTGGTGCTCGCATTAGCCAGATTATGCGTGATTATCTCCAGCTCACGAGTTAGCGCGTCAACGCTGCTGCTTACTTGCGTAATTGGCTGTGTCATTTCGGTCCCTCTTTTGAACCAGCCGGCATCATTTGTTTCGCCATCCCTTGAGTTTTAGCGCCCATGATTACCTCGGCAAGCTGAACTGCCTGCGTATCGCTTAGTCCCGCCAATGCGACGCCAAGGCGGCGAGCACTCGGCTCCTTCAGCAACTTCGCCGGCTGGACACTCTGCTCGACGATTCCGATATCCTCGATTAACTCCGACGTTCCGCCGTTCTTGCTGATACCCTCCGGACCAATCACCACCATCACCCTGTCACCGACGCCCGCCGATAGTGTTGTTTCAATAAATAAAACACGGCCAACAAGGCCGGTAACTGTTGCAGGCATAAATTCCGGAAGTGATTGCCTTAATCCAGGCGGCGAATCACCCTGTTGCGGTCGCTCCCGACCGCCGCCGTTTATTAAATCTATTTTCTTAGCAAATGGGAACATCGCTATAAATGCCGTTTTGCCCGCCGCGGAATCCGCCGGCCTGGCACCAGCCGGTTTTTCAGCGGACCTGACCAAACCACCCCCGCTAAAAGCCGCAGAAGATGAAACTTTGCGAAAGCCCATCTTCACCTGTAAGCCGGCCAACTGTTTTTCCAGTCGGCTCGTTTCATTCGTCGGCTTCCCCTCTAATAAACTTTCCTTAAGCAAAATGCCTGCGCCGATATCGAAGGCGTCAGCCCGAATGAAAATATCCCCGCTTCTTTTCAGGCCCGCTTTAATTGCTATGGCCATAAGAGTGTCGGTCTCGGACGAAGTCAGCCGTTTTCGAGCCGCGTTGTCAAATAATTCCTTCTCGGCGGCTTTGAGTTCACTGGCCTTTTTATACAAGTTGACAACAAAAAGCGCAATTACCGAAACCGCCAGTATCACCACCATAGCGACAGTAAACCACTTGTGTGTCATAATGTTGTTGCCGTCGCTGAGATGCCGTGTTGCCTGCCACCTTTCATGTGCTGACAGCGCCGTCACTCCTTGTGCCAACTTAACCACAATAAGAGCCAGCGTCGTCATATTAAGCCATCCAAAACCTTACCTGATAAGTGTGGCCAGTTCCTGCAATATATCGGTTGCGACCCTTATGGTTCTGGCATTCGCCTGGAAACCGTTTTGTGCGTTAATCAGGTTGACAAACTCGGTGGCAGTGTCAGCGTTGGACTTCTCGAGGGAACCGCCGTGCACGACGCCGGCACCGCCGGTAAGCGCCTGGGTAGCCACCGACCCGCCGGAGTTGGCTGACGGAATGAAGTAATTGCCGCCGATATTTTCCAAACCTGACGTGTTCTGGAACAAGGCAATCTGCAATGCCCCGATATTTTTCTTCACGCCGTTGGAGAATGCGCCAATAAGTAAACCCTCCTTGTTAACCGAGACGTTAGAAAGACGCCCGGCACCATAGCCATCCTGCTCCCTGGCTACCGCGGTGGAGTTGCCCGCAAATTGTGTCAAACCATCCATCTGCCCGATTGCTCCCATCGATATGCCAATGGTCTGCGGATTGATCGCATCGTGCGCAAAGGTTACTGTGAACTGAGAAGTGTCACCGATTGTGCCGTCCAGCCCGGCGTATGAGCCGTCTCTCGCGTTAAACTCAATCCCTTTTATCCTCCGATTATCAACGGTCAGTTCCTGTATGTTACCGGTTATCGAAGTAAGTATCATATCCCAACTATTGGGTGTCTCCGTTCGGACAAATGCCCCGCTCAATACATGTTGGCCGCCCTGACTGTCGTAGACGGTGATATTGACGTTCTTCACCTCTTCGCCGCCGACCGTGGTAACCTCAAAATAGGAAGGTATTTCCATCGCAGCCGTCCCACCTGTGTTGGCAAATGCTAATCGCACATCTGAAAGACTATACCCGTTCTCAGCATCGGTTATGCGTATTTTGCCGTTGGCCAATGACGCCGTGCCGCTGGTCCCCAGCACACTGTTTATATGACCTACAACGTCGTCGAGCGTTGTGGTGGCAGTAATACTCAGAGGCGTCGCGTCAGTAAGTGTGTTGCCGGCGTGGTCATAACCTGAAACTGTAATCGTAGCCGTACCAAGAGTTCCGGCGGTAAACTGGTCAAGTGCGTCGAGTTCGACAGCGCCGGCCGCCACCGTGCCATTGCTGGTCGTGAATGAGATATTTGACGCAAGCACATTTGTCTGCGCGACCGGTAACGCCGAATCGGAGCTCAAGTTTCCGGCGACCGTTACATCACTGGTGAAATTTGCCGCCATCGCCACGTCATAAGGCACGTGCATGTTGCTGTCGCCGGCTACCTGGAAACCGTCGGCCTCACCCTCTGAGCCGATGCGCTGCACACGATAACCGGTGGCGGGGTCAACAAGAACCGAACTCTGGTCAACCGCGAACGCCCCCGCCCGCGTATAAACATACTGCTGACCGTCAGTGAGCACAAAATACCCCTCGCCTTCCATGGCCATATCCAGCGGGTTGCCGGTATTTACGATGTTGCCCTGCGACATATTCGGGGTAATACCTGATACACCAACGCCGCTTCCCATCTGCACAGGATTGGTACCGCCGGTATTCGTGGTCGGCTGTGACGCCTTCCTGATTGTCTGGCTTAAAAGCTCGGAAAACAGAATTCTGCTCGCCTTAAACGCAGTCGTGTTCACATTGGCAAGGTTGTTGCCCGCCACGTCCAGCATCTGCTGATGCGCCTGCAAACCCGTAACTCCCGACGACAACGCAAAACTCATTTTTTATCTCCTTTATATTCCACTCAGTGCAAATAAAACTGTCCGCTATCTCACCGCCAACACATCGCTCAAGCCAATGGTATAGTTCCCGACCTGCAATTTGATATCATCGCCCTGGGTGATTACTCCAGCGACGGCCCCGCTGGCAAGCTGTGTGTCCCCAGCTTCATCGGTAAAGGCAAATGAAACCTCCTTACCTACCAGGGAGCTGGCATAGCTTCGCTGGGAAGTGGCGAGCACATCTGAAAACTTCGAATTCAACTGCTCAATCTGCCCCAACTGCGAAAGCTGCGCGAGCTGAGAGGCCATCTGGTTGTTGTCCATCGGCTCTAATGGATTCTGGTTCTGCAACTGGGTCACAAGAAGCTTCATATAATCCATTTGTATGTCATTGGCGCTTTGTGTTATTGCCGAAACTGCCATAATTCATTTCTCCAAACAACTTGTCACTGTCAGTCAACCTTGTTGCCGCTCATCGCAGCGGTAAACTAATAGCAATCGCCGTGCCAGAATAGGATATCAGCCAGGCAAAAAAATGTAACTCGTTCAGAGAAAAGATGTTAGGATTGCAAATAGCCAAAGGAGTTCAAAAAGCTACCAATCATAGTCGCGCCAGCTTAACACTGAAATTTCTGCCGGGCCGGAAGAATTTGCCTGCCCCATTATTATTCCACTGTATTTTTTTTTCTCAGCCGTGATGATTTTTCTCCGGCACTACAAAGTCCCATAAGAAAAGACGCAAGCTCACGTCCCATAAAACCAAGACGTCTTTCTTAAAGATTGCGTAGTAGTGAATGAAAACGCCCGCAAGATTTTTTTAGCCAACGCAGGCAAAACGATTCGTTATCGATATTATCGCCCCGTCCCATAAAAGATTAAAGATGCCCTGATAAAAGCGCCGATTTATCCGGACATTAATGGGGACATATTGAAATTTTAATAGAACCGTGGGGGCACACCAAATGATATTGACGCATAATGGTTCTACGCAGAATTGTTGTAGTAAGTAAGAATACTGAAATCCAGCAATTGGCCAAGAGAATTGGTCAGCAGGTGCTGGTGGCCGACGACGCAGTCGAAGCTGTCGATATTGCGACGACGGTTGCGCCTGATTTGATACTACTGGACGACCTTGCGCAGCCAAGTGATATCCGCAGGATTTTAGATGCGTCCCATAATAATTTTCGCACCGCTGTTGTAGTCGCTGGAAACAACGGCCCCCAACCCGGCTGGTTTGCGCAATTCGCACAGGCAGGCGATATCGAGTATCTGCCGAATCCCAACGATTACGAACAGCTTCAGCAAATCCTGAACAAAATACAGTCCCGTTCGCAAGCCGGCAGGCCAGGTGATGCAAACCGTTTCTTTGCCGATGACCTTGCCGCCGCGGTCTCAATGACGGGCAAAAGCAGGGCAATCCTTCATACGCTCAAGATGATAAAACTGGTTGCCGGCAGCAATTGCAATCCCGTGCTGATAATCGGTGAAACCGGAACAGGCAAGGAGCTGGCCGCCAGGGCGGTGCACATAAGCCGTCATCCGAATGAGCCGTTTGTCGCCGTCAACTGTGCGGCCCTTACTGCCAACCTGCTCGAAAGCGAGCTTTTCGGACATATCAAGGGTTCTTTCACCAGTGCCGACAGGGACAAAACAGGTTTGCTCGACGTCGCCGGCAACGGCACTATCTTCCTCGATGAAATCAGCGAGATGCCCCCGGACCTGCAGGCAAAATTGCTTCGCGTTCTTCAGGAAAAAACGTTTAGGAAAGTAGGCGGTATTACCGATTTGGTCTGCAAAGCCACCATAATCGCATCAAGCAATCGCAACCTCAGGCAGGAGGTGCAGGCCAACCGATTCCGACGCGACCTTTACTACCGACTCAATATCTGCCCGATAAATATCGCCCCGCTGCGAACCACCGACAGAAGAACCGACATTCGTATCCTGGCCGAATACTTTCTCAGGACCTCAACGGTCTGTCCCGGCAAGGCAGACAAGATAACTTCTATTACCGAAATGGCCCTGGAGGCGATTGAAAGGCATTACTGGCCCGGCAACGTCCGCGAACTTCGCAACATCATCGACAGGGCAATTCTGCTGGAAACCACCGACAAGATTGGATTGAGCAGTATCCTGATTGAACCGGACGATATGTCAACCAGTTGCGGTTCCTCCTTCGCTAACCCTCCGTCGCACGCTGTGCTATGTAGGGCAGGAGCTACGGAGGACAGGTGCGCAAATCGTATCGGCTTCGTTGAACATACCACGTTCAACGAAGCGGGAGCTTCGACTGAGCTTGGCCGAATGTCCAGCGCAACCGACAGACGAAATACGCAAACTGAGGTTTCTGCGGGTGACTTTTCGCTCGACAAGGCGGAACGCGAGCTTATCGCACGCGCCCTGCAGGAAAGCGGCTGGCAAAAGACACGGGCGGCCGCACTGCTCGGTATAACACGCGCGACCCTATACGCCAAAGTCAAACAGCATAATATCCAAAGAGGCACTTACCTGCCAAAAGCTGCACAAGACGACCAACTCAGTCCTTTGGAACAAGAAACAGTTACCGCGGCCTGACAAGCACCTCCCAGATAAAGTTGTAAGAAAATCCATCGGCTCGTTTAGAATCCTGACACACATCAACTACCTAAAACCACCAGCATCTGTTCGAAAAGCCGCGTTTAACCGCTAAAACCCGTCATTCCATCGCAAAATGGACAACTCTGCACACCTGGCATAGCCGTTGCTATTTTTATACTGCCAAGACACCAAAACACAAAATGTGTTGCTTAGTGTCTTTGTGCCTTTGTGGCAGAAAATAAATGGCGATAAGAAGACGCAAAATAACGCGGGAAAAGAAGCAGCTTGAGGTCTCGCCGACTGATACATCCACGGCCGGCGAAATTCTTGCGCAGCCGCCCAAAGAA
>Ga0315286_10003538_pt1 | contig 14810 bp, 18 predicted proteins | sample YL17G10_0_MG_FD_205038 | JGI IMG/M metagenome (GOLD analysis project Ga0315286, IMG submission 205038) | Sediment microbial communities from Yellowstone Lake, YNP, Wyoming, USA - YL17G10_0 | ecosystem: Environmental > Aquatic > Freshwater > Lake > Sediment | place: USA: Wyoming | collected...
ATTCTCCATCCTTTGTAAATGCTACAACAGATGGAAACATCTTTCCAGCGACAGTTACTCCTTCAGCTGAAGGGATGATTGTTGGCTTTCCGCCAAGAACTACAGCAGCCTGGCTATTTGAAGTACCTAGGTCAATTCCTATAATTTTTTCTTTTGCCATGTTGTTACTTCAGTTCACCCCTTTTTAAATTTTGGGAATTATCTTTTTGGGAGATTTTTACTTTAGCCGGCCTTATTAGTTTCGGGCCCAAGATGTACCCTTTTTGTATTTCTTCAATCACTACATCATCATCGTGTTCACTTAATTCTTTGCTTAATACCTCATGAAAATTAGGGTCAAATTTTTTACCAAGTGATTCAATTTCTTTTAACCCGTGCTTTTGCAGTAGGTCAAAAAACTTTTTTTTCATTAGCAAAATACCTTCTTTATTTTTTTCATTTTCAGCCAATCTGACTGAACTCTCAAAATCATCAAGTATCACAATCAATTCTTTTATTAGGTTTTCATTCGCAAGTTTTATGATGCTTTCTTTTTCTTTATCAAATTTTTTCCTATAATTATCAAAATCTGCTTGTAAATATTTCATTTGGTCTAATCTTTCTTCTGCTAGTTGCTTGTACTCCTCTAGCTGCATGCTTGTTTCTTCTGCATTTGTAGATTCGTTTTCTGAATTAGTTTTGTCCATTTTATGATATCTGAAAATCGCTTAATAAAGTATTCTACTTCCAGTATTTACTCAGCTTTATGAAGCTCATCGCCGGTGATGAAAAAATGCGAAAAATATGCCCTCATCGGACAACTTTAGAAAGCTAAGCTCTTCGTGAGGGGCACTTATCCTCGTTTCTTTATGAACTCTTTAATCAGGCCTAATATCTCAGGTTGTTTTTGGGGCAAAAAGGTTATTGAGCCTGCATTCTTATGGCCTCCGCCTTCAACAAAAGAGTTTGGTGAGCGTTGGTTAAGAAAAGAAATCAAGTCATGTGTGGAAAAATTAGCTTCCTCTGTAGCCCTGATTGTGATTGCAGTATTCATCAGGCCGAGAGTTATGAGATTAGTTAGTTTTTTGGTTTTTTGCGCATCATCGTGAATTAAGCCGACACATTTTCCTGGTTTGGGATAGAAGCCGAATCCTGGAAATACATTCTCTATCTCTAGCAATTGAAGATGGGTATTGTTTATGCGCTCTAACTTCACGTTTTGTCTGGCAATCTCAAGGCCTTTTTCTTCGAGACTTCGGATATAGGGAGCCATTAAAGATACTAATGCTTTTTGTTTGTCTCGAGGTTCGCCAAATATGACTCCAATAAACTCTCGGACTTCCATGAATCGAACTTTTGCTGAGACAAAATCTATGACTTTAGAGATGTTCATCAAAAGCGCTTTATCGAAACCTTGTTTTTGAGGTATGAGCATGTAGTCTTCTATTACTTTGGGATTGTTCAAATCTATCCTGTCAGCAAGACCTGCTATTGCAGGCAGAATCTCTAAACCTTCTACTGGGTTTATCAATCGCGCAAGTTCTGCGCAGAGCATACCTGCAGAGAATTTAGAGCCATCTTCGTTAACAAGGAAAGGAGAGATGTGGACTAGCACTTCTTTGGATATGACATCTTGGTCAAAATAATGGTGGTCTATGACTATAAAATCTATACCATGAACCTTGCCTTGTTTTATAGCAAAAAGGTCCTCTGGAGTTGAGCCATTATCTGTAATGATGACCAAGGGCATCTTGTTGGAGAATTTAGCCTCATTCCTCAAAGAGAGGGCGGTGTCTCGGATTGAATCGTCAATCTCATAGAATGGAGCCTGGGATGGAGATCTTGAAAAAAATTCATAGCCTGCTTTTTCTGAACCGTGTTCTTTTGCTACCAAAGGAAGTATGGCTTTTTCCAGAGCATAGCCTGCACAGTAACCATCTGTGTCATTGTGGTGCCTTACTATTATTGGGCGATTTTGGATTATTGCGAGTTTTATTTCACGGGCTGCTTTTATCATACTTGGCCTTAACTTATCTAAAATTATGCTTTTTACTAAGAAAGGAATCTCTTTGACTTGGGCTCGTTCTTTTTGAACAACAAGGATTTTATCAGAAAATTCGCGGCTTTCCTCAGGATCTAGCTTTGAAATAGTTTTAATCTCTCCTTCAAGCTCGTCGTTGTATTCGTTTATCGTTATCGTTGCTTTTATTGAGTCTCCCTCATTCAGTTCTGGAAATGCTCTCTGGCCTACGCCTACAAAGCCTTTTAGGGAGAGAGTTAAAGTTCCATCTGAAACAACAAAAATTGTTGGGCCACCTGTTTGATTAATTCTGTCAATCTTTGCAGTAATTGAGAGCGTTTTATTCAGGAGTTTTTTATTCACGTCTTTTAGCTCGAAATAGCCAAGATTCTCTTCACGCCGAGGAGATTTATTGAATTTGCTAAATTTATCAAATTTGTTGAAGTTTCCTCTTGCTTTGAATTTATTATCAAATTTCTTTTTCATGGAATTAGGAGATTTAAAGGGGTTATAAATTTATTTGTCTGTGGCGCTTATCCTTAGGACTAGCTAATCGCGGAAGCATTCAACTTAAAGTTTAACCTTTTGTTAGTTGAGTTCTTATAGAAAGATTTATATATCAATTGATATAGAGTATAATATGGAAACTGAATTAAAAGAAAAAGGAAATTTATTTGCAAGAAGTCCAACGCTTGAAACTGTCTTGATGGTAGAAAGATTTATTGAGGAAAATAGCGGAGAGTTCAACAGAACAGAAATATGGAAAAAACTTCCTAAAAAGGTAATGTGGCAGACATATCTTGTTATTCTTGATTATCTTCAAAGTGTAAATAAAATTGCTATTGATCGCAGAGGGACTATCGCATATATTTGGAGCCCCGAAGTTGCTAAAAGATTTGCTAAAAGAAAACCAATTGAACTATGAGAATTTTAAAACCATCAAAAGTTATTTTTGCAGATGAAAAAATTGAAAGAGAATTTTATAATTTAGATGAAGATGATGAAATTAAAAATTATTTAAAAAGAGCAATAAGAGATATTCAAATCAATGCTTATTGTGGTATTCAATTACCAAAAAGACTAATTCCTAAGATTTATATACAAAGATATGGAATAAATAACCTTTGGAAATATGATTTACCAGACGGGTGGAGGCTTATTTATTCAATAATCACTCCTAATAAAGTTGAAATTTTAGCAATGATATTGGAGTGGTTTAGCCATCCAGAGTATGAAAGAAGGTTTCATTATGTCAGAAATTAAAACCACCTTCTTTAGAATGTGGTTTTTGTTTGTTTTAATTTCTGAGCATCCAGAAAACCCAAAACAAACCACCCCTTTTAAGGTGTGGTAAACGAGAGGGTTTTCTTGATTAATTAGCATAAATTTAAAATATGAAAAGTATTTGTTAGAACATGAAAAAAGAGGATATTTTATCTGAATGTTACAGAAAAGCAATTGAAACTATAAAAGCCTGCTCAACAGAGCACGGCTTGTTTGCATCTGGCGGCAAACAAGGTTACAAAGGAGTTTGGGCAAGAGACAGCATGATTACTCTTATTGGGGCAAGCACAATTAAAGACAAGTCTATTCAAGAGCAGTTTAAAAAATCTCTAATTACCCTGGCAAAATATCAAAGTGAAAAAGGTCAAATCCCCAATGCGGTTTTACACTTTAACAGAGCAAAACCGCAAGTAGATTATCTTTCTATTGACTCGAGTTTGTGGTTTATTATAGGGCATCATGTTTATAAGAAGAAATATGGAAGCAGTTTGTTTAAAACATACAAAAAATCAATTGAAAAAGCAACAACCTGGCTTTCTTATCAGGACGTAGGAGAAGACATAACTCTTGAACAGCTTCCAACAACAGACTGGCAGGATGCTTTTCCTCATAAATATGGGGATACAATAAACACTCAAGCTCTTTACTATTCTGTTTTGAGATTAATTGGAAAGAAAAAACAAGCTGAAAAATTAAAACAAGAGATTAATGAAATTAGAGATTTGAAATTATGGAATGGAGATTTTTATTATGCTTATAGATGGAAAAATCATCATAAATATAAAGAATTGGGAGAGTGGTTTGATTCTTTAGGAAATCTTTTGGCAGTTGTTTTTGGCTTAGCAGATAAAAAACAAGCAGAGAAAATTATTTCTTACATTAAAAAAAATAAGATTAATCTGCCTTACCCAGTTAAATCAATTTATCCGCCGATTAAAAAAGGAGATAAAGAATGGCAGGACTATTTTTTAGATTGTGACGCAAGGCTTCCATATCATTATCTAAATGCAGGAATCTGGCCTTACATTGGAGGCTTTTACATTTTAGCTTTAATAAAATTAAAAAAATTTAAAGAAGCTGAAACAGAGTTGAAAAACCTTGCGGAATCAAATATTCGCGGAAATTTTCCAGAATGGTTCAATTCACTAAACAAAAAAGCATATGGCATGTTACAAGCCTGGGATGCCGGAATGTATATAGCAGCTTATGAAAGTTTAAAGAAAAAGAAAGTTTTACTTTAAAGATTTTATTCTTAAACCCCGATAGATGAATTAATAAACTATCTCAATTTTACAATTTATGGTAAAAAATAGGCATAAAATTTTGTTGGGGGTAATATTACTTTTAATCGCCTGGATTCTTATTTTGCACTTTTTGCCGGTAGGAACTGGGAATTGGAATGAAAAACAAATCAAGAAAATCGGTTCTACTGAAACTTCAGATGAATTTTGTTTTGCTGTAATGGGAGATAATAAGAACGGATTTCATACTTTTAATCAGATTCTAGAAGACGTTGAAAATAGGAGCCCTTTGTTTGCTATTGATGTGGGGGATATAGTCTATGATGGTGAAAAAGAAAAATATAGAATATTTTATGATATAATAAATGGATTAAAAGTTCCGTTTTTAGTTGTTATTGGAAATCACGAGCTGATTGATGGCGGGAGAGATGACTATTTCAAGATTTTTGGTGATTTTTATTATTCTTTTAATTATAGTAATTCTTTGTTTATTGTTTTGGATGATGCTAATGAAGAATATATTAAGCCAGAACAAATAGAATTTTTAGAAAGTGAATTAAAAAAGGACTTTGCACATAAGTTTGTTTTTTTGCATGTTCCTCCTTTTGATCCAAGACGGTATGTTTTAGATACTCAAGAGATTGTTAGAAAAGATATGAAGGCGGAACATGCCTTAAGCGATAAAGAAAATGCAAAACAATTTATGGATTTAGTAAATAAATATGATGTCACCACTGTATTTACTTCGCACATTCATGGCTATTTTAATGAATCTTATGGCAATACTTCTTATATTATAACCGGCGGAGCGGGCGGGGAAATTCGGCCATCTGACCCAGAACATTATTTTTACCATTACATAAATGTTTGTGTAAACGGAAAAAATGTAGATTACGAAGTTATTCGGTTTCCTTCTCCAGACCCCAATAGAATTGACAGATTTAGCCATACAATTTGGCTTTACATTTGGTATTTTGTTGTGACCCATAGAAATGAACTTCTCTCTTTAGTATTAATTCTGACTCTTGTCTTTGATTTAAGCTACAAACCCCTAAAAGAATTGGTAAGAATTTTAAAAACTATTCTAAAAAAAGATAATAAGTTTTTTCAAAGAAGTTTAAATAGTATAAAAAAAGCAGGAACTTTTTTAGCAAGGATTTGTTCTCTTATTCTTAATAAAACTATAAGATTCTATAGGTTTGTGAGAAGAAAATCCTAATTCAAGCCCAGCTTCTCTTTAGTAACATCCAACATTTTTTTGGATGTGGTATGATAATCAAACTTATTTACAGCATGCTCTCTTCCTGCTTTTCCCATTTTCTCGCAAAGTTCGGGTTCTGTTAATAATTTTAGTGTAAATTCTTTTAACTCATTTACATCTGCCTTATAACCAAAAACCTTTGGCTCCTTAAATTTCATAAACTCTTTTTTTGGGAAACCCATCCATTCATAAACCCACTCTCCTTCCAACAAAACTTCTTCTGCAACTTTCGCAAGAAATCCTGTTTTTTTATGAAGTATAGTTTCAGCTGGGCCCATTTTGTTTATAGAAATAACGGGCTTGCCACACGACATTGCTTCTACTTGTATCATTCCAAATCCCTCTAATCTTGAAGGCGCAGCATAAATATCGCACGCATTTAGCAGATAAACCATAAATTCAGGAGAAAATTCATCATCTATAAAAGTTATTTTGTCTCTTATTTCAAGCTCATCTGCAAGCTGCAATTCAATTTCTCTCCAGTTTCTCGCGCACTCACTCGGCCAAGACTTGCAAACATAGTGCCAATTTTTAAACTCTTTATCAACTTCTGCTAAAGCTCTCATCATTTCTTGCGCCCCTTTTGATGTAACATCTCCGCCGGCTGTTAAAATCATTTTTTCTCCGTTTTTTACACCAAACATTTTTCTTATTGCTTCTTTATACTTTCCGTTCTCTTTCTCGCCGTTTTTTCCATCAGAATTTCCATTTGCCATCGGCTTAAACAAATTTGTGTCTATACCTATATACGCCGGCACAATTTTGCTCACATCAACACCATCTCTTTTATACACATCTCTAACCCAGCTGCTTGTTGTGAACATTAATTCTAGTTTTTCAAACTCGTCGTGGAAATTTGCAACCCAACCATCTGCATTAAACCAAGGAACAGGAGTTATTCCATATTTTAGTGGAACCTTAATAATGTCCTGAACATTCCCCCAAAACCCCACCCCAAAAGCCACATCTGGCTTTAAATATTTTAAATAGAATTTTTTTTGCAAACTATCTTTGAAATGGCACGGAATAGCATCTTGTTTATGATGCAAAAGTCCCCTATACAACAAATCTCCCTGGAGACTTTGCCCATCTGCTTCAATTGGATAATGATAAAACACTAAACATCTCATTTTAAATCTTCAACATCGAAAGCTTCTATGTTTTTACAGCACCTCTCTTCAAAACTATTTTTTTCAAATCCATAAATTTTTTGAATTAAGATTTTTTTTCTTTTAAAAATTAAATTGCTCAACTTTATAAATTTATCTGCGGATTTGTCTGCTGAACAAATTCTGTTTTTTTTCTTGTAAGCGAAGAAAAAAACTTTCCAGGCTAATTTCTCGTTTTCCAGCATTTCTTTCACTGCTTTATGAACTTCTTTGTGTCTTATGTGTCCATACTCTCCGTTTTTTCCATGCGTGAAGATGTAATCATATCTTTTTCCGTCGGTAAATTTCTTAATTCTGTTAATTATATCATTTGTTTTAATTTTTTTAAAATACTCTTTTTCTGAATCATCTAAATCAGACATAAAACCTTTTGCTTTAAGAATTTTGCAAGCTTTCTTGAATCTTGGCTGTCTATCTCTGTCTTCTCTCCTGCACAGACTTATAATTGTCGCTTTCCATTCATCGCGGTTTGCCAAAAGCGTTCCCCCTAGCCAGATTGTTTCATCATCTGGATGCGCAACAATCACCAAAATTTTTTTCCTTCTCATTTTCACAGCCACAATAACACAACGATCCCAAAGGTATTTAAAATAAAACTTAACACAACTAAAAGCCCAATCTTTATTTTTGTCAAGCCCGCCAACATTATAACCCCTATTTCATCTGGAAGAGGAGAGGCAATTAAAAATCCAGCAAAAACATACATTAAATAAACTTTTATCTTTTTACCAAGGCCCCTTTCAATTGTCTTATCTATACTTCTCACTAATTTTGTTTTTCTTAGTTTATTAAATTCATTTTTAAATGAAACTTTTATAAAACTAAAAATAAGCAAATCAGATACCAACGCCCCAATTCCTCCTATAACCCCTACAAGCAAAATATTTTCTGGATTTAGAGTTATGAAAAAACCAGCTGCAAAAGGGGCTGTAAAGCCAAAAGAGAAAAGCAGTCCTGCAATAAAAACCCCAAAGTAACTTAAATTTCCTAAGTGCGACACAAATGAGCTGACCGAGGGATTTCTAAAAATTATATAAGTAAGGATTATAGATACAACTAGCCAAAGAATTTTAGAGTACTTAAACTTAAACAACCTCTTTACCATTCTAATGCAAAGATTTTTAATTAGATAAACCTTACTATTCGCATAAAAAGAGCTCTCTTTATAAAAGAGACCTCGGAGAGAAAACTAAAAAAGAGGAAAAATGAGGTGGAAAAATCTGCGGGGGTGGTTGAAAGGAGGAATCATTGGATTAATAATTTCTATAATCTATATGATCTTAACTCTTATACTAGAAGCTTTGGCTATATTCCCAAAAACTTGTATATATTGTTCTAGTGCTGAGTGCGCGATGCCCTTTTGGTGCTGCATCCTTTTCCCATTTATAACTTGCAGGGGCTTAATTGGAATACTTACAAATCTTTCATCGTGGTTTTTGATTGGAGGCATAGTCGGTTTTGCCATCAGCAAATTTAAATCAAAAAATCTTGGGAGAATTAAGGAAAGGAAAAAATGAAATTTGATGTAATCACATTCGGTTCCGGGGTTGTAGATGTATTTGTTAACACAGATATAGCTGAGAAACATGGGTTCATGCACTATCCTGTTGGAAGTAAAATACTAATCAAAGATTTAAAGTTTGATATAGGCGGAGGAGGAACAAATACTGCAGTTGCTTTCGCAAGATTAGGATTAAAAACTGGGTGGATAGGGGAGCTAGGGGAGGATGGGAATGGAATGAAAATTCTTGAATTGTTAAATAAAGAAAAAGTTAAATTCTTTGGAAAAATTGTTAAGGGAGAATCAACAGGTTATTCTATAATTCTTGACAGCAAAGGCGGAGAGAGAACAATTTTAACTTACAAAGGAGCTAATAATGAAATTTCTATGCAGGACATTAAACTAAGAAAGCTAAAAACAAAATGGCTTTATTACTCCTCGCTTCTTGGCAAAAGTCTAGGGACACAGAAGCAATTAATAAGTATTTTAAAAGCTAAAAGAAACACAAAACTTGCTTTTAATCCAAGCATGTATTTAATTAAAAAAGAAAACTTATTTGGATTGTTAAAAGTAACAGATATTCTTATTTTGAATAAAGAAGAAGCTCAAACACTTACAAGAAAAAAAGAAAATTTGCTTGAGAATTTGCATAAATTAATCAGCAAGCAGGGACTTGTGGTTATAACAGACAAAGATAAATTAATAAGCTGTTACGACGGAAAGAAAAAATATTTCTTAAAGCCCCATAAGGTAAAAGTTGTTGAAAGAACGGGCGCAGGAGATGCTTTTGCTTCTGGTTTTGTTGCCGGGCAGATTGCAGGCAAAAGTATACCATACAGCATGGCACTTGGCTTGAGAGAAAGCGAATCTGTAATAAGATATTTTGGTGCAAAAAATAAATTGTTGAGGATGAGGCTGAGGAAGTAAAGAAAATTTAATTGCTATCAACAACTTCGGCGTCTCCTTTTACTATTGTTCTATTTCCTGCACAAGAATATCCAACATGCTGTCCACAACCTCCAGTTGCAGCTAAAAAATAATCCCTTTCTCGTTCTACAACTTGAAATGTTTTTCCAATACAGCTTTCATACCAAGGATGGCATGACTTATCCCCCCAATTATCTTGTCCTGCCTTTATTGCTGCACTGATTCCGGTAATTCTAACATTTACTAGTTTTGATTCTTTTTTACGGTTCATCAATTAAAGAGATTTTATACCTTTTTAAAAATTTATATGCTAGAATATTACTATTTTTAACCGAAACATTTAAAGATGATTTATTCTATAGTATTATTATCAAAACAAAAATTAAAAAGAGACTGAAATGAGAATTGAAAAATTTGCATCTAAAATGGATAAAGCAGGAGTTATAGCTTTTTTATATGTAATGATTTATGCAATCGTTTTATTGTTCAAAGAAATAAGTATCTTGAGTATCATCTTACTCTTAATAGGCATAGGAGGTTTTTTAGTTGATTTATATGTAGTTATTAAGACTTGTTCAAAATGAAGAAAGTTAATCTTAACAAAATTCTCAAGAAAGGCAAAGCACTCTTTTTAGCTTATGACCAGGGCTTAGAGCACGGGCCAACTGACTTTAATGATAAAACTGTTAATCCCAATTATATAATCGAGCTTGCCCGAAAAGGCAAGTACACTGGAGTTGTTTTTCAAAAAGGAATTGCAGAAAAGTATAATAAAGAAATTAGAAAAAGCAGAATTCCTTTAATTGTCAAGCTAAATGGCAAGACAAATTTGTTTAAAGGAGAGCCAATTGCAAGGCAGTTATGCACGGTTCGCGAGGCAATAAAATTAGGAGCAAAAGCAGTGGGCTATACAATTTATTTAGGAAGTGATTATGAAGATGAAATGCTGCAGGAATTTGAAAATATACAAAGAGAAGCTCACGCAAAAGGATTGCCTGTTATTGCCTGGATTTATCCTAGAGGAAAAAGCATTAAAGGAAAAAAGGAAAACGAGTTAATGGCTTATTCTGCAAGAACAGGACTGGAGATAGGGGCAGATATTATAAAGCTTCATTATGCAGGAGATATTGAAAGTTTAAAATGGGCGGTTAAATCGGCAGGAAAAGCAAAAGTTGTTATTGCTGGCGGAGCAAAATCAGAAGAGCAAGCTTTTCTAAAGCAAGTTAAAGAAATTATGAAAACAGGAGCAATTGGCTTGGCAATTGGAAGAAATGTCTGGCAGGCTGAAAAGCCTCTTGAAATTACAAAAAAAATTAAAAAGGTGATTTGGGGATGATTATTTTTTGGCGAAGGTCCATAATCTAAGAATATACTGCTTGTATGTCTCTGCAATGTCTTTGCTTTCTATTAATATTGCAGATGGATAGTCTTTAATCCAATTTACTAATGCAACTCTTTTGCCAAAAGCAAGAGTCATTATAGGAGACAAATAATTTATATGCAGAAACTTATAGTTCCATCCTTTTCCAACACCAAGCATTTTTTTTGTTTTTGGATTTTGGAAAGATTTCCTTATTTCTGCTGAATCATTATAGATAATTTTTACCTGAATTTTTCTTTTTATTCTTTCTTTGTGCCATTTTTCCATAACATAAGGCAAAACCTCTATGCTTTTTCTTGAAGCTCCCATAACAAAAAGCTCTTTTTCTTCTAAGACCAAGTTAAGAACTGTCTGTAATCCTTTTTGTCCTGTATAAATCTCTGCTTTTGAAATTCCTGCCTCTGTTTTTTTCTTAATTTCTTCTAAGTCCGGTAGGATATCTTTTATTTTCTCTTTTTTATATTCAAGATTTTCAATAATTGTTTTTGGCTCTGCTGCTGAAAAGTATTTTTTAAAATCTCTAATAATATAACTTACAAGCCCCTCTTGTTCTAATCTTTCCAATATATCATATATAGAAGCTCTTGGGACTTCTGATTTTTGAGCAATTTCAGAAGCAGAAGCTTCTCCAAGTTTCAATAAAGTCAGATAAACTTTTATGTCTATTTCATTCAACCCCAATAGTTTTAGTTCTTCTTCCATATATTTATTTGTTTTTCCTTATTTTTAATTCTTTCTATTGTTGAGTTTTTTCCACAGCACAATTTTAAATACCTTCTAGACTACTCACTACTAAGGAGTTACAATAAAATGGAAACAAAACAATCAAATTTAATAGAATTAGCTAAATCAGAATGTCAAAAATTAGTTCAAGAAGCAAGTAACAAACATGATGGAGATTTGTATTCTGCTGTAGCATATATAGCTTTTCAAGCAGGGTTACATAATGAAAGAAAAAAAGCAGTTGAATTAGCAAAACAGGCTTATGAAAAACTTTCTCAGTCTAAAGATAAAATTTATCAAAGGTTCTATACTGAAAGAGGAAGAAGTTTAAAGGCATTATTAGGCAATAAAAAAGAAGATATTTATGAGCAAAGGATAATTACAGATGAATTAAATGCCCCTGAAAAATCCTTTTTAGAAGATGTTAGGGATAAGATAGAGCACAAATTATTAAAGAGATTAGACCAACAAGAATCTTATTTAGAAATAATATCTAGTTGCGATGACCCAGAGGATACAATTGATGATTTAAAACAGAGAAAATCTGAATTTAAAGAAGATCCTATGGGAAATTATCCGGTTCTGCAAGAAAAAATAGATAAGTTATACTCTGAAATAGTTGGTAAAGTACATTCATTTTCACAAACAAGTGAACAAATTAGAGAAAGAGAAGGGCTATTAAGAAAACTTAAGAGAGTTAGTGGAATTATTCCATCTCAAAAATTTGCTTTTCAAACATTTTTACATTATCTTGAACAAGGAGAATTAGAGTATATTCAATGTGCGAAATTATTTTTATCAATATTTCCATCTAATAAAAAAAAGAAAATATTAAGCAAATTAAGCCAACAAAAAATAAATGAAGTTTATGCTGAAGCGATGAAAAACCTATGTTGCGGTTATTCTTCTGATCATGACGAAAGGAGAATTAATCAGGGGATGAATTGTTTGAGAATGATAAAAAAAATTACTGGAAAAAATCCTGTTGATGGAAAAATAATACAAAGAAGTTATAGTGGATTCTTAGAAGCGATGAAACATGGTGGAGAATTTATGAACCAAGATGGACCATGGACATATTACAGAGCAGAAGCTAGCGATGTTTATAACAACTTATTAAAAAAAGTTATAGAATTCACCCGAATAAAACTCTCTTTAAAATTAAGTCAACAGGCAAGGAAAATATTAAATGAAAAATAAAATGCCCACTAAATCCTTCACAATCACAAAGCACATAACTCGTAACCCCTCTCGTAAATAATAAAAAATAGTCTCGCGAAGTTGCTCGGCCAAACACGGCACCCAAGCAGTTATAATTATGCCGAAAATTCTTGAGGAACAGCTCAAGCCTGGAACACTTGCTAAAGTGATAATTGAAATTCTTGAAAAGAACAACAAAAAGTATTAAAACTTAACAAATACCGAAAGGTTTTTAAACATTTAAACTATAGGTTTATATATATAAACTAGGGGTTTATATAACACTTGAATATGAAAGATATAACAGATAATGAAATGCGTTTTGTCTTGATGATTTTTAAAAGCCCTGAAACAGAATACAATGCAAATAACATAGCAAAACACTTAGGAATCAGCTCAATGGGTGCATTAAAAATAGCTAAAAGATTGGAAAAAGAGGGTATTTTGATTTCGAAAGAATTAGGGAAAGCTAAATTTTATAAAATTAATTTAGATAATGACTATGCAAAACATTATATTAAATTTCTATTGAAAAGAGAGGCCGAACAGGCTTCTGCTTATGTTAAAAGATGGATCAATGAAATAAAAAAAATCAAAAATGCTTATTCTGCTGTTTTATTTGGCTCTGTCCTAAAAAAAGAAAAAGAAGCCAATGATATAGATGTTCTTTTAATTAGTGATGGAAAGAAATTTTCAGGACTGAAAAAAGAGATAGGAGAGATTAATCTTTTAAATACTAAAAAGCTGCATCCTCTATACCAAGCAAAAAAAGATTTAAAAGAGAATATAAAAAAAAGTGACAAACCAATACTCAACGCTATAAAAGGAATTGTAGTTTTTGGTGAAGATAATATCATAGAACTAATTGAAAAATGAGTCATGCAAAAAATAAGGTTGATTGGTGCTTGAAAAAGGCTGAGAAAGAGTTGAAACAAGGAGATAAACATGGGGGGTTTGTTATTATAAAGCCAGATTTAGAAAAAGCAAGAGAGCATATAATAAAAGCAGAGCATTATCTTAAAGCAACAGAATATCTAAAAAAAGGAGACTTTTCAGATGTAAGTACCAGCACTATTTTTTATTCTATGTATCATTGTCTTCTTGCAGTTGCTGTAAAATTGGGATATGAATCGAGAAATCAAGAATGCACATTTGCCTTGATTAATAGCTTGATTGAAGATAAAAAAATTGATTTTGAAAAAGAAATCTTAGATAAAATTGCTTCTTTAGAGGTTAAGCCAGAAGAAAGAACAAGCGTGGAAATAAGAGAGCAATATCAATATGGAACAAATCTTAGAATTAAAGATGATCTTTATAAAGAACTTTTTGAACTAGCACAGAAAGTTATTTCAAGAACAAAGGAGATAATAGAAGAATGAAACCTCTTATTGTTATTAATTTCAAAACTTACAAGCAAGGAAAAGCAGCAATCAAGCTTGCAAAGCAGCTTGAAAAAGTTGATAAGAGCATAATTATTGGAGTTCAGGCGACCGATATTTATGAAATTGCAAAAGCTACAAAACTTCGAGTTTACTCTCAACATGTTGACTATGAAAAGCCAGGAAGATTTACTGGCTTTATTCTTCCAGAAGCAATTAAAAAAGATAGAGCAGAGGGCAGTTTTCTTAACCATTCGGAGCACAAACTTTCTTTTGATGTTTTAAAAAAAACAATGAAGAGGTGCAAGCAAACTGGACTGAAAACAATGGTTTTTGCAAGCTCTGTTTCTGAAGCAATTAGGATTGATAAATTAAAGCCAAATTATTTAATTTATGAGCCTCCTGAGCTTGTTGGAGGAAAAATTTCTGTAAGTGAAGCAAAGCCGGAATTAATAAAAAACATAGCAAAAAAGCTAAAATGCAAATTCTTGGTTGGAGCCGGCATCCATTCATCAGAAGATGTGAAAGTAGCTATGAAGCTTGGAGCTTATGGAATTGCTGTAAGTTCTGCTGTGTGCACGACAAGAGAGCCTGGGAAAAAACTTAAAGAGTTATTAAGGGCTTAGTTGAAAATCTCAATTGAACTAAGCCTTAAATTATAAGCAATTGCTTTAAGATAAGCTTCATTTCTGATTGCTCTCCAATCCATTGCTAATGTAAACCCACCATACTTCCTTTTCTCAGC
>Ga0315286_10003541_pt1 | contig 14807 bp, 9 predicted proteins | sample YL17G10_0_MG_FD_205038 | JGI IMG/M metagenome (GOLD analysis project Ga0315286, IMG submission 205038) | Sediment microbial communities from Yellowstone Lake, YNP, Wyoming, USA - YL17G10_0 | ecosystem: Environmental > Aquatic > Freshwater > Lake > Sediment | place: USA: Wyoming | collected...
CAGCCGCCATACCATCCCCGGACGCGACGGCTGGGTCTCACTCGCGATCGGCTACCAGTACTCGGGCACGTACGGGGTCAATCTGAGCGGTACCCGCGGCAGGCTCACAGCCACATTCCCAATCGGCGGGTTCTACGGCGCCGCCTACTTCGGCCCCTTTCCGGTGTGGCACGTGCCGCGCGCGATGTTCTGGTACGGCGGCCTCGGGGCGGGTCTCGTTCAGTTGGGCGACGCGAACGGCCTCTCCGACACGACGCTGGTGCGTTTCAATACCGAGCGCGCGCTGGCGCCGGAGGCGTCTCTGCTGTTGGGCTGGCGCGTCCACCGTGGCGTGCGCGTGCTCGGCGGGGTGAGCGCGCAGCACATCCGCTGGTCGGCGATCCGCTACCGAGCGCCCTTCGAGCAGCCACTCCCGGACGCGACGCTGCGGCAGTTGCCCGACCGCCTCCGGCTCACCACGGTGCACGCGATCCTCGGTGTGGGCTTCGACGCCAGCGAGTTGTTTGTGAAATAGGGGGGAGGCGCCGGCGCGATTGCCGGGCTCCAGCGGCACCTCGCAGCGGACACGGCTGATGGGCTGGACACAGCCCCATGTCTGCAGCCTGTCAGCCTCTAGCTCCTGACGAATAGACCAGCTCCAGCGGGGGGGGCTCTCGTCCCGGGCGACGGTCCGGGCAGCTGCGGCCGAAACAGCACTGTTCCCCGGGCGAATCGGGGCAATCCAACCGTGCCGGCACCCAGTAGGTCCTAACAAGTCTCCAATTGCTCGCGACGCCCCGGTTCGAATCCGGGTGCCGCCTCCAAGACTCGCATCCCGCACCGCTCGCTCCGGAGTGCCTCGCCCAGTGTGCGTGAGCTCGGAGCCGGCTCGCCCCGACATGCTGGAGTCTGGCGCCTCGGCGTCAGCCCCAACGCAAGACCCCCGCCGGCCTCATGGTCGACGGGGGTCCTGAGGCCTCCACCTGCCCCAGACGAGGGGCTGCCCCGGGCCGTGGTCCTCGAGACACCACATGACCGCCGACTACGCGAATTCTGGGATCACTACGCGGCTCGACGTCTCCGGGGCCTGCTGGACTCGTCTTCCAGCCACTCCGGCTCCTTGGGGGGAAGTGGCTTGTCGAGCGCCGACAACTCGGCATCCGACCAGACGCGGTTCGACGCGCCACTGAAACCCTGCAAGTGAAGCGCCAACTCGGTCGGCTGCGTGGCGTAGTGGAGCGCCACCTCGGCTGTCACCAGGTTCCGCATCACCATGCTTGCGAGCGCCTGGTCGAAGCTCTGCATGCGGTACTGGGTGGCGCCTTCCTTGATCGTGTCCCGGATCAGACCGGTCTTCTCAGGGTTGATGATGTACTCCTTGATCGTGCTCGTGTTGACCATGACCTCGACCGCGGCGAGCCGGCCCTGGCCGCCGATCTGCGGAAGCAGGCGCTGGGAGACGACCGCGCTCAGGTTGTCAGCGAGGACCCGCCGGATCTCGTCCTGCTCGTGGGGCGCGTAGTAGGTCAGGATGCGCTGGATGGACTGCACCGCGTCCGCAGTATGAAGCGTGGTGATGACGAGATGCCCGGTGTTCGCCGCGTTGAGCGCGATGGTCAGGGTCTCGACATCGCGGATCTCGCCGATCATGATGATGTCGGGGTCCTGCCGCAGGATGTGCCGGAGCGCATGCGCGAATGAATGCGTGTCCTGGCCGATCTCGCGCTGGTAGATGAGGCACTGGTGGTCCCTGTGCAGGTACTCGATCGGGTCCTCGATGGTGACGACCTTACGGGTGACGAGGTTGTTCACGTGCTCGAGCATCGAGGCGACGGTCGTGGACTTGCCCGAGCCGGTCGACCCGGTCACCAGGATGAGACCGTGCGGTACCTGTACCAGGTCGCCCAGCACGGGCGGGAGGTGCAACTCTTCCAGCGAGGGGATGGTCATCGGCACGAGCCGGAAGGAGGCGCCCACGGTCCCGCGCTGGCAGCAGACGTTGACGCGATACCGGGCCACTCCGGGGAGGCTGAACGCGACATCGAGCTCGAGCTCCCGGGTGAAGTGCTCGCGTTGCCGGGGATCGAGCACGATTCCAATCAGTTTCTCGAGATCTGATGTGCTGCAGCTGGGCTCGTTCATCGGGAAGAGCGTGCCGTCGATTCGGAACGTCGGCGGTGCCCCGACCTTCAGGTGAAGGTCCGAGGCCCCCATCGCGGTCATGCTGCTGAGGTACGCGAGAAACTCCTGTTTCTCTCTTGGCGTGTCCATGGTCGGTCCCTTCGGTCGGTCCCTTCCGTCTGCGCGTCGTGCCGACGTCGAGGCGTTCCGTCCACCGGGCGGGCGGACGGCCCCCGATTCCCGAGGTTATCGGCAGCCCGGGTAACCGGGTCTAGGAGAACTCGCGGTGCCCCCAGGGTGCCCTGAACAGGTCTGGGCCGGCAGAGAATGCCGAAGGCGAATCGCTTCAGGGGGGTGAGGGACGAACCCTGGCAGGCGGGCGCGGTGGCCCGGGGGTTGTGACGCGCAACGGGTTTGCGGCGATCGTGCGAGGATTCGATCCGATCCTGGTCTGGGAAGACTCGACCCGTGGCGAGTTCCCCGATCTGAAGCCATCGGATACCCTCTCCGAGCCGGCTGGGACAGTTGACATCCAGCCGCCCCGGCGGGACTTCCGGCAGACTCTCGTCAGTTTCTACTTGCCCGCGACACGCCCGGTGAATCGTCGGCTACCCAACCGGTCCGCCGGACGCCGTGGTAACCTCGCGTCAGCTTCCCATTGCCCGTGACGCGTCGGTTCGGATCCGGGTGCCGCCTCCAGCCCCGGGTTCCATGCGCCCATGCACAGGTCCTTCCTCAGCGGCGCAGGTGACCCCGGATCATGCCCGACACGAGGCGCCGAGGCCCGCGGATTCGATGGACCCGCCGGCGGATTCGGCAGGCAGCCTATCGGTTCGGTGGATCGGAGGTCCGCAAGGTGTCCAGCATGCGCCTGGCCTGGCGCCGGCCGGCCTCGAGGCCTTGCCAATCACCGGTCACCGCCTGCTCGAGGGCTCGACGCGCCATCCCTTGGTCCCCGACGCCAAGGCAGGCTTCGGCCAGCAATCCGTGACCCAGGCCGATTCGCGGGTAGAGAAGGGCAGTGCGCTGCGCCGGAGGGAGCGCCGCCTGCGGGCGGCCAAGGGCGAGTTCCATCTGTGCGAGTTGAAGCATGGCGAGGGCGTCGTACGGAGCCAACTCGAGACAGCGGGCGTATGCGGCTTCACCGGCGGACAGCGCCGAGACGTCGTGGCGCAGCGCCCGCGTCATGAGCACGTGTCCGAGACCCCGATGATTGAGAGCCCGCAGCGGGGCGAGCGCAACGGCTCGCCGCGCGGAGACTTCCGCCTCGTTCAACGCGACCTCGGGTACGGAGGAGAAGGTCAAGGACGTGAGCTGGACATCGGCCCTCAGCCACTGGAAGGCGTCCTCCATCGGCCTGATCCTGACCGCGCGCTCCGCGGCCGCGACCCTCGCCGTCATGCGGTCAGGGCCCGGCAGAAACCTGTCCCCCCGCTGCGCAATGAACGCCGCACGTGAGGCCACCAGGTCTCCTGCCGACCAGAACAAGGCCAGGGCAGTCGCAACGCCCCCGAGCAGCAATGCACGTCGGTCGGGTGTCGTCGACGAGGAAGGTTGCCCCAGCTGCGTGCCTCGCTGTGCGAGAGAGGCCACGGTGGCCGACGCCACGACGATGAACGCAGCCCCGGCCATGCCGAGAGCCCCGAAGGCCCCGGCCACGCCAATCGCCACGAGCGCGCCCGCCAGCGCGGCGAGCAGCACGCGCGCCTCGGCGGACGTTCGCCACACGTGTCGGACCGTGAGCAGCAGAGTGACCGCCCATGCCGTCCCCGCTGCGAAACCGAGCAAGCCACGGGTCGCGAGGGTGTGCAGGTAGATCGAGTGCGCGTGCAGGGGCACCGCGGCCCACTCGAACCGCCAGTACTCAGGCGTCTGGTAGTGCGGGGACACCAGCGCCAGAGTGTCCGGGCCGTGACCCAGCCAGGGCCTCGCCCGCCAGCAGGCGATCGCCATCCGCCAGATCTCCAGCCGGCTGCGCCCGGATCCACCACCCGGAGCCAGCAGTTCCCCGAAGCGCGCGCGCAGCACGTCCCCTGCAAGACCGTGGACGACCAGGATGCCTGTGGTGGCCAGGACGACGGCGATGAGCAGCCCGTTCCGCCACCTGCGTGTCCCGTCCGGTCCTGGCTCGGTGTGCTCGCGGTGATCGAGTCGCGCGAAGCCAAGGAGCGCTCCTGCGACGAGCGTGCCGGTTGCTGCTCCGAGCCAGGCTGCCCGCGACAGCGTGAGCATGGTGATGGCGCCCAGGAGCATGGTCGCGACCGCCAGCAGCCAGCGCCTGCGGTGGTGCGACACGGCAAGAGGAAGCGCGGCCACGAACGCAGCCGCGCTCACGACGCCGAGCAGGTTGGAGTTCCCTAGCGTGCCACAGGGACGGACGAAGCCGCCCTGGCCCCCGTACACCGCCGTGCCTGCCCAGGGCAAGGGATCCAGGCCCAATGCCTGGATGAGCGCGTAGAGGCTGGCCAAGGTCGCTGCGGCAATGGCGACCAGCACGGTCGTGCGCGTGCGCCCGATGTCTGCCACTCCGGAGCGTGCCGCGAAGTACAGGCCGGCCAGGCCCAGTGAGGTGAGCAGGCCCTCGCGTTGGCGGACCTCTCCCAGAAGGCTCAAGCGCGGGGCGACGGAGAAGAGCGTGCCGAGGACCTCGACGGTCAGCCAGACGCCGACGGCGACGTCGAGTGGTTGCCAGCGGATCCGCTCCGGCCCACGAGCCGACACGAGCAGGGCGGCAAGCGATCCCACGCCGAGCACGCGGACCACTTCGGCCTTGGGGGCCTCGAACTGTTCGAGCAGTCCCGGCGCGAACGCCACGATTGAAGCTGCGAGAGCCACCCGTACCCACAGTGTCGGGTCCGCCCAACGCGCCATCGGCCGTGCCACCACTCGGCGGGCGGGCGGCTTCACCGGTACCACTCGCCCTGGGGCACGCAGAATCGGATCATCTCGTCAGCCTCGCGCAGGAGGTTCCTTGTGGGCAGCATGTCGGTCACAGGTCGAGGACCCTACCACGCGCTCTCTGAACCGTCCCGGGTTCCCCGGAGGCTCCTCTCCGGGGCAGCATGGGAGTCATGGGACTTCCGGCGGGCATCCGCCGGAAGCCTGCGAGCGGGCGGTGCGGAGATCCGAAGGACGTGTTCCGGGAGGAACCCTGCCGGTCACTCCCCCCGGACCCGGCGGCGCCCGTCGTACTTCGGCGAGATCACCTTCTTCGACCGGACGTACTCGCGCAGGACCTCGAGCCTTGGGCGGCCCGTGTCGGTGCACTCGATCCCCTTCAGTGCCCAGGGCGCGAAGTAGGAGTTCGAGGCGCCCGTGTAGACGGCGTCGTCCCGCACCGGCTTGCCCCCGACCTTCGCCTCGAGGAGCTTGCCGCCCTCGATCCGGTAGGTGAGGCCCGATACGGCCGGCGCGTGTTCCGTCAGGATCCGCTTGAGATCGCGACCGGTCAGCCGGTAGGTCACGATCGTGTTGTCGAAGGGATCCATCATGACCAGGTCGGCTAGGGTGATCGGGCCGCGCAGGAGCGGGGCTCGCACGCCTCCGAGGTTCTCCATCTCGATCTGCGTGCCGTAGGTCTCGCGTATGGCATCGGACACGAGGTGGTAGTTGGCCTGGTCCCAGGTCCCATCCGGCCGGCTGCTGCTGCTGAAGTCGTCCGTAGCCTCGCCCAACACCTCGCCGTGCTTCGCCGCGATCGGGGCCCAGAACGAGTCGACGGTCGCCGCGACTCCGGCGTCGGGTGCGATCGCCGAGGTGATGGGCAGGAGTTCGGCGTGGTGCTGCGCGACCCGCCAGCGCCCCGCGGCGTCGCGGGACAGATCGAGATCGAGCCGGCCGAGTTCGTCGCACCACTGGTGCGACTGAACGATGATCGTGCCGTTGCTGTCCAACGGTGAGGCCTCGAACGGCCGGAAGTACTCCCCGGCCGGCAGGCGGGCGTGCGAGTGGCCGCCGACGATGACGTCGAGGGCGGGGGCGATACCGGCCAGTTCGCGGTCCACCTCCACGCCGCAGTGGGAGATCAGGACCACGAGGTCGGCGCCCATGTCGCGGAGCGCGGAGGAGATCGCCCGCGCGGTCGTCGCCATGGGCAGGACCTGGAAGGCCTGGCGAGCAGCGCGGTATCCCGAGCTCGACTCCGTGGTCAGGCCGAAGAGGCCGATGCGCAGCGAATCGAGCGCCAGCATCGCATAGGGCGCCGTGATCGGCGTGCCGTCCTTCTCCAGGACGTTGGCCAGCAGCACGCGCGGCGCCGCGCCCGCGGCGCGGCTCCTGGCCAGGAGACTGCGCACCTGCTCCGGGGTGTTGCTGAACTCATGGTTGCCGAGCGTCAGGAAGTCGTAGCCGGCTGTCCGCATCGCCGCCAGGTCGGCGTCGCCGTGGTACTCGGTGGAGAAGGACGTGCCGTCGCAGAAGTCCCCTGCGTCGACCAGGAGCACGGCCTCGCCGCGCAGGCGGCATTGCTGCCGGATCGTGCGGACCAGGGTGGCGCAGCGGGCGATCCCCCCGATGTCGCGGCGGACGCGGGTCGAATCAGTGGTGCTGCTGCCGGACCGCTCCTCCGGATAGCTGAAGGGCATGAGGTGGCCGTGCGTGTCGTTCGTATGCAGGATCGTGAGGCGCGCGGCGGACGCCGGGGTGGAGCCGGCGGACGCCAGCAGGAGCGCGAGGACGGCGGTCACGCCGAGTCGGCTGGGCATCGGAGTCCCCTTTCGTGAGAGTTCGAGGTTCCTGGTAGACGCCGGGATGATTGCACGACGCGGCGCGGGGCGCACGTCATCCTCGGTCCCGGGCCTCGGCCCTGCTCGCCTGCCCCGCCTGAGGCCAGGTCCTGGCCTCCTGAAGCCCCCGCTCGATCAGTCCAGTGGGCGTCGTCGGCGGCTACCCCGTCGTTCCGCCCAGGAGGGCGGTGCACAGGCTCGACCCGGCGACCTCGCTCCCCTTCACGCGTCCGGCGCCCCCGCCCGATCTCGTCTCCGGCTTCCGCGCCCATTCCCGGGAATTGCGGGGCAAGCGCTCTCCTGTGTCACTATGGCCGCTCTGGAGACGGGCCTCTCATGACCGCGCGTTGCAGGGGGAGGGACGCCGATATCGATCCCGGAGTTCGCGACCTGTCGGGCCTCGCGCCCGCCACCACGCCTCCGCCCGGCCCGGGGCGCCACGCCCTCGCGTTGGCTCCCGCGCTCATCCTGGCGACCATTGTCTTCGCGCCCGCGCTCAAGCTCTTCTTTGGCGGCGACGACATCACATTCCTCTCGCGGGCGGCGGGACTGGAGCCGACCCCGTGGTCGATCGGACGACCGCTCTCGGGGCCGGTGGCGTGGGGCGCGCTGTTCGCCTTGTTCGGCCTTCATCCGTTGCCCTATCACGCGATGCGCCTGGGCCTCCATCTGACCGCGACCACGCTCGTGTATGCGGTCGGGTTCCGCTTGCTCGCGAATCGCCCGGCTGCGGCCGCGGCGGCCGTGCTGTTCGGCGTCTCCTCCATAGCCTTCACCCCACTGCACTCCGCGTCAGGGATCGGCGAGCTGCTCGTGGCGGCCTTCTCGCTCAGCGCGTTCTTGGTCTTCCTCCACGCGCGCGAGCGCGGGAACGAGGGGCTGCTGTGGGCTGGAGCGCTGCTCGGGCTTGCGGCGATGCTGTCGAAGGAGGTCGCGGTGCTGCTCCCGCTGCCGTTGCTCGCGGTCGCGTGGCGCGGGAGATCGGTGACCGGGTTGGGACGGTCCGGGGGCGCGTGGCGCGCCGCTCTCCCGCAGACCATCCTCGCGCTCCTGTTCGCGCTCGTGTTCGCCGGCAGCGTCCGTGGCCTGGCGTACGCGGGGGGGCCGGCATACGCCAGGGATTTCTCGCCCAGCTTCCTCGCGCTGAACCTCGCCACCTACCTCCGGTGGTGCGTGGCACTCCACGTCCCGATTCGGGACCTCGTGGCGGCGGTCGAGCCGGAGGCGCTCGCGGCCGGGCTCGCGATCGCCGCCGCGGTGGTCGTGCTGCTCTTCGCGCAGCGGCGCGCGCCGAGCCATCCGGAGGAGATCGGGTCCGCATGGTTCCTGGCACTGGCGGGGCCGGTTCTGCCGCTCACCGGACATGCCTACCTCTACTACCTGTACGCGCCGTGGGCGGGTGCCTGCTGGCTTCTCGCCGGCGCCGGGCAGCGCGCCGCGTCACGCTGGCCCTCGCGGGCGGTCAGAGTGGCCCTCACGCTTGTCCTGATCGGCTTCGCCGCGACCGAATTCCGCAGTGTGCGCGCGCGCGAAGGCGCTCGTGCGCACGGTCTCCCGCTGGATCGCACGGTGCGCGCGAGCTTGCTGACCGGCAACTGCGTTTCCGGACTGCGGGCCGCCGGCCTCGGGCCGCGCGACTCGATCGCGTTCGTGAGCCCCATTCCCAGGCGCCATCAGAACGTGGCGACGCGCGACACCGCACTTCACGCAGTGGCGACCGAGGGCGCGAGCTACATCCCCCTGGAGGGCGCGTTGCGCGGAGGCGAGGTCGTGCGGCTCTTCTTCCCGGGCGTCAGGCTGCTCGGCTTCGCCGAGAGCGTGCCGGCGGCGTGGGAGGATGCCGCCCTGTTCTTCTACGACGACGACGGCGCTCTCACGCCGCTCGGCCGCGGGCTCGAGGCGCAGCAGAAGCTCGTCGCGCTCATGGTCCGGGTCGAGCGCTGGGACCTGGCCGTGCCCGCCTTCCGCCGCATCGTGGCGCTCGGCGACACCTCGGCCGCCGCCGCCTACGGTCTGCTGGTCTCGCTCGCCCGCATCGGTCGCGACGGCGACGCGGAGCGACTGGCGGCGACCTTCATCCGGCGATGGCCGGACGATCCGCGCAGCGTCGAACTGATGGGGATCCTGGGAAGGGGCGGACGGTAGAGGCTCTGGGTCCGCCGCCGGGCCGGAACCCGGGGTTCACGGCTGGACCCGCATCATCTCCACCTGGCGCCACCCTCCAGCGGCGTCCGCGCTCTCCAGCAGGGCGTTCCGTCGACGATCGGCAGGGTCTGCTCGTCATGCGCGACGGAAGCCCGGAATCGCTCCGCGACGCGGATGTCCGGTCTCCCGTCCCGGGAGGTTGAGGGCCAGCTCCCGCGGACCGCGGCCCTCGTCAGGGTCGACGCCTACGCGGCCTCAGCCTCGTGCAGCCCGGCCAGCAGGCACTCGACCTCGCGGGTGACGGTATCGAGGATGGGCGACATCCTGGCGACGTCGGCGAGATCGAGATCGGCGAAGACGTGCTCGATTGAGAAGTCGATGTCTCTCTGGATGTCCCCGATGCCGAGATGCTGACAGATGAGGTTGCCCGCGTAGACGAGACGGTGGGTGGCCATGGCCTTGGCGCCACCTTGATAGCGGTGGTGCGCGCCGGCCGCGCTGACGATGGATGGGGACATGCCCCAGCCACTCAGCACGTAGGCGCCGATCTCCTCATGAAGCTGGGACATGAGGATCTCCACCACCTCCTGGCCGAGCGGGCGTCCTCCGTTCTGCTTCTCGAATTCCGAGACGGCACTGACGAGAACGGGCTTGCCGGTGTCGTGCAGGAGTCCCAGCAGGAACGCACACTCTCTCTCGAGACCCGTGGCCAGCGACAGGGCCTCGCATGCGACGGCGGTTCCCAGAGAGAGCTTCCACGACTCCTCCAGGATCGCCCGGTACGAACGCGACGAGAAGATCCGCATGCGGACCGATTCGGCGAAGACCATGTCCTGCACGACTCTTGACCCCAGGCGCATCAGGGCCGGCTCCAGGCCCTCGACCCTGTCCCCGCCGGCGTAGGCCGCGGAATTGGCGATCACTAGGATGCGTGTGGCCAGAGCGGGATCGGTCGTGATCACCTGGCCGATCTCGTCGATGGTAGTATCCGGATTCTGGGAGAGTTGGAGAATGCGCCCCGCCACCTGGGGGAGCTTCGGAATCTCGAGGGTCTTGGACTCGATCCGCCGGCGAATATGGTCCTTGATTGCCTCCACCAGGCCGTCATCAAGCCCGTAGGAGGCTCCGTCGATGTTGTAGACCAGGTTCGCGGGTGGGCGGTAGAACTTCTTCTTGTCCTGCATGAATCGGACCCTCGAGGTGGGTGCGGCTCGGCCCGGTTATCGGTCGGCCGGAGCGCTGGTCTGAGCCCCGAATGCCTTCGCATCGCCCGTGTGCCGGGCGAATCAGTGGCCGTCCACCCGGTCCGCCGGGTCCGGTGGTAGGACCTCGAAGTCCTTCAACCGCCCCCTGCGTCCCGATTTGAATCCGCGTGCCGCCTCCAGTCCCACCTTCTTCCTTGGGGCATTTGCCGCCCGCGGCAGACTCCTCTAGCCTCGGTTGCCATGGAACTCGACGACCTGCGCCTCCGGCTTGCCGCGATCGACCACGAGTTCCTTGCCCTGGTGGCCCGCCGGCAGGCGCTCGCGGCGGAGATCGGCGAGGCCAAGCGCCTGGCCGGGCTGCCGACCCGCGATTTTGAGCAGGAGCGGCAGGTCGTCGAGCGGGCGCGGTCGACCGCAGCGGAACTGCGCGCGTCGCCGAGTCTCGCCGAGCAGATGATGCTCCTGCTGATTCGCTCCTCGTTGACGATCCAGGAACAAGGGCAGGTCTCGGCGACCGGGAGCGGCTCGGGCAAGCGCGTTCTCGTGATCGGCGGAGCGGGCAAGATGGGCCACTGGATGGCGCGCTTCCTCCACGCCCAGGGTTTCACCGTGGAAGTGGCGGACCCCGCCGGCCCGGTGCCGGGCTTCGCTCACGTGACCGACTGGAGCGACGGCGCGGTTGACCACGAGCTAATCGTCGTCGCGACGCCCCTGCGGATCTCCAATGAGATCCTGCTTGCGCTCGCCACGCGCCGACCGCCGGGCGTGGTGTTCGACATCGGCTCGCTCAAGAGCCCGCTGCGCCCGGGGCTGCGCGCTCTCGCCGGCGCGGGCGTGAAGGTGGCCTCGATCCACCCGATGTTCGGGCCGGACACCGAGCTCCTCTCCGGGCGGCACGTCATCTTCGTGAACGCGGGCTCGCCCGCGGCGACCGCCGCGGTGCGCGAGTTGTTCGCCTCGACCATGGCGATCCAGGTGGACATGGACCTCGAGAGCCACGACCGGCTGATCGCCTACGTCCTGGGGCTGTCGCACGCGCTCAACATCGTCTTCTTCACGGCGCTGGCCGAGAGCGGCGAGGCGGCGCCCAGGCTCGCCCAGATGTCGAGTACGACGTTCGACGCGCAGTTGGGCGTCGCGGTCGAGGTCGCCAGGGAGAATCCGCACCTCTACTTCGAGATCCAGTCGTTGAACGACTACGGGGCGGAATCGCTCACGGCGCTCCTCTACGCCGTCGAGCGGTTGCGTTCGGTCGTGCGTGCGGGCGATGAGGCGGGCTTCGCGGCGCTCATGGAACGCGGCCGGGTGTACCTGCGCGGGCGTCGCCAGGGAAAGGAGCGCGCGCCGTAAGCCCCCTATGGGCTGGCCGGCCGGCGTGGTACGCAAGCGACACCCGCCCGAGGGGATCATCGGCAAGGGGCGCGAAGATCATGGGGCAGGGGGCTGCGGAGGGTCTGCCCGGCCCAGCCATCGCCACTCACCCGCAGGGCGTGCCGACCGGCTCCCAGCAACCTCGGCAGGCCCGGGTATGGGTCGTTTCGAGCCTCCAGTCGCCCCGTGCGCGCCGGTTCGATTCCGAGTGTCACCCCCAGTTCAGTTCCCTGCACGCTGCTGCGACCCTTTGTCGTCGCCGGCGTGACCCTGCCGGCGGGGCCGTCCGTCGGGCCTGGATGATTCCAGTGCCCGCGCACGGATCCCGGGCGGCCAGTTCAATCCGGTCGGCAGTGGGGGACGATGACCAGCGCGAGCCGCGGGCCGCGGGCCCTTCACGGATTCCTCCCGGTGCCAGGAAGCCCCGCGACCACCCCCAGAGGGGAGTGGTCGCGGGTGGACTACCGGGTGATGCGGACTACCTGTACAGGCTCTTGATCCTGCCCCATGTGGAGGATCGCGTCGCGGTGACGCAGGACTCCTCGGCGATGAGTCCGTTATTGTAATCGTCGAGGACCTGCGTGAGCGCGGACACGGACGCCGGCGTCAGATGTCCGCTGCCCCCGGGCGGGACGACCAGGCCGCCGATCAGGGCGTCCGCAGCCGTGACCGTGGCGATCACCACCGCCGGATCGCCCCCATTGGCGATGTTGAGCTTGGTCGCGATGAGCTGGTGGGCCAGGATGAGCAGCCCGTTTCCCGCGGCGGGCGTGGCCAGGATCGCCAGCAGTTGCGCCTGCGTGTAGGACACGGTGCCCAGGGTCAGGCTCATCACCGGCCATACCTCTGCGTGGTTCTTCCAGTAGCCCTGGGTGAAGATGCAGTCGCCGTGGGGATTGGTCGAAGCTGCGATCGTGGCCGAATAGTCGCTCTGCGGGAGCCCACCGCCGGCGTTCGCGAAGCCGCAGAACACGTAGGCCACGCCAGGCTCGAGCTCGACGGGTGAGTTCGTGACGATGCCGGTCTCATCGAAGAGGTCGCCGATCTCGGTCTCGATGCTCTGGCCCGGACTCAGCAAGAAACTGGTCAGCGTGCCGCCCATCGTGTGCAGCGTCGGCGCGCCCGTGTAGCAGGCTTCCATCTGGAACGGAGCGCCGCCCGGGAACCACTGGCTCCCGTTGGCTACGAAGTCCGACTGCTTCATCCACCAGACGGTGAAGCCACCCGGGGCGCCGCTCGGGCCCGAGGTGAGGTTCAGTTCGATGCCCCCCCGTGCGATCGTGCCGGTGGACACGTCGGGCGGGTCGTTCTCGTACTGTGCCCGGGCTGTCGCGGGCAGCATCGCCAGCACCAGCACGCCCAGCAATGCGGCGCAAGTGAAACTCAGGAACGTCAGCGGGCGAGTAGCGATTCGAGTCATGCAAAGCCCTCCTCTGTTGTCGGCACCAGGTCTAGCATTTCAGCGAGCCGGAGACTTCCCGACTCTTCGGAGATGGATCCGCATGGCCGTGAAGGACGCCGCCGGGCATCCTGGACATGTCCCGCCACCGCGCAAGAGGCCCGGCAACGATTCTAACGCAGGCAACACATCTGCTCAAGGAAGTAGGTGCATTCTCAGGCGGAGAGGCCAGGGTGGGTTCCCCGTGCAGAGCCGCGGGGCAGGTAAGATCGCCCTCCCGGGCCTTGCGGCGCACCGGCGGCGGCCGGTCATTCCGCTCGCCGCCAACTCTGCGACCCTATCGCCCAGCGGGTTGAGCATCCACCCTTCCGGGAGCGGACTCGGAGCCTCGCGGTCAGCCGCCCGGGGGCCTCGAAGCGTCTGGGTTCGAGGCCACGCGCCGCCTGCCGCACACCTTGCCCCGCAACGGCTTGCTGCATGGAGATGCCTTGCCGGTGGGTTCTCGCGGACCCCACGAGCACTCCCTTCCTGGTGCCCGACACGAGCATCGTCACGCGACCTCGTCAGCTTGCCCTGCTTGCATTTCGGGCCCGCAGGGTGAACAGTGTGCCCGTCTTCGGTCGATTGGGATGTGGCCAGACGTACCGATCCCGCCAGGGACGATTCTGTTTGTCCGCACCCGGCCACCGGAGCACCGGTCATAGTGACCGGCCGTCGCCGCCACGTGAATGGGCGGCAAAGAACGGGGTCTTCGGACCCGGCATCAAGGAGTTCCAAGTGGCTCGTGGCACCGTGAAGTGGTTCAACGAAGCGAAGGGTTTCGGATTCATCTCCCAGGAGGGTGGCGAGGACGTGTTCGTCCACTTCTCAGCGATCGCGGGCGAAGGCTTCAAGACGCTCGCCGAGGGTGAGGCGCTGGAGTTCGACGTCACCCAGGGCCCGAAGGGCCTGCAGGCCTCGAACGTCCGGAAGGCGTAGCCGCTCCGGGAACCACTTCACGCCCAGGAGGCGGCGCCCGCGTGGGCGCCGCCTCAGGCGTTCAGGGGCAAGCGCAGCTCGCCGATGAGATGAGCGGGAACCCCACGAGAGGAGCCCCAGGTGGCAGTCATCAGGAGACCAGCCTACGTCACGCGGCAGAAGGAGCAGCAGCGCCTCGCCCGCGCGACCGAGCGGCGCACCGCGCGCCGGGACCGCAAGCACTCGACGGGCGCGGAGTTCGAAGACCCCGAGGCGCAGGGCCCGCCGGCGGAAGACATGGAGACCGACGCCGAAGCTGGAGACTGACCGGGCGATTCCGGCCTGCTGCCGGCTGAGTCCGGCAGGCTCCCGCCGCGGCCCCGCGCTCCTTCAGCCCCGCGAACGGCGCCGCGCCATCCGCGCGGGTTGTTCGATTCACTGTGGGCAGAGTTGATCCGCTTCACGATCAGCGCCGGTCTGAGCCATGGATCGAAGGTCCGCATCCTGACCGTGTTTGAGGTGGCGTGTCGGGGACGGACTCCTTCTTGGCGGTGTCGGCCTGCGGGTGGTACCTTACAAACGCCCTTCCTGTCCACGCTTCGTCGAAACGCACTGAGCCCAAAGGTGGATCTCGCTGCTCGAGACACAACGTACGGTCCCAGGCCCCGACACTCCGGCCACGCCGCGGCTGCCCATCATCATCCAGGGCGGCATGGGGGTCGGAGTCTCTCACTGGCGGCTCGCGAACGCCGTGTCTCGCCTCGGGCATTTGGGGGTGGTCTCGGGCACGGCGCTCGACACCGTGTTCGCCCGGCGGCTTCAGCGCGGTGACATCGGCGGTCACATGCGCCGCGCGATGGAGAAGTTCCCCATCCCGCAGGCTGCAGCCGATGCGCTGAAGCGCTA